>Ga0209665_1000118_pt1 | contig 76566 bp, 95 predicted proteins | sample SaaInlV_200m_DNA_2_FD_184675 | JGI IMG/M metagenome (GOLD analysis project Ga0209665, IMG submission 184675) | Marine microbial communities from expanding oxygen minimum zones in the Saanich Inlet - Saanich Inlet SI074_LV_135m_DNA (SPAdes) (version 2) | ecosystem: Environmental > Aquatic >... | reverse complement strand
TCCGGTAAATCCTTTGATTTCTCCTTTTCTAGCCTTGGCATACATACCTTTGACATCTCTTTCTTCACATTTTTCTAGTGAACATTTTACATAACATTCTGCAAACTGATCACCTGCATCGATAATTCCTCTAGCATTTTCTCTGTTCTCAAGATATGGAGATACAAGAGATACTGCGCTTGGAACACCATGTTTTAACAAAAGCTTTGCCAAATGAGCAACTTTTTTGTTGTGCTCATCACGTCCTGCTTTTGAAAAATCTTTTGGTGAGAACCATTCTCTTAGTTCATCACCATCAAGCATTGCCAAGTTTGGAATATCTTTTTGCAAATCTTTTACAATCGTAGTCTTACCTGAACAAGGAAGACCAGTCATCCAAAGAATGAAAGGTTTCATGAATAAAATTTCTAAATAACCCATAAAGAGCTTACGTTAATTTTTAGCCCAGAATTGATTTTCCAAATAATCAATATCTGCAATTAGTTCCTCAACTTTTTTAACAATTGCAAAAATTGATCGATATTGTTCATACATTTCAATTTCCTCCTCTTTTGATAAAACTTCAGCCTCTGCAGTATCAAAAAATTTGTCTTCTTTGTTAAGATGATCATTTAGAAAAATTGCATATGCTCTCAGATATCTTGATACAGGTTCTTTTGCATCTTCCCCATTTTTCCATCTTTTTAGATGATCTGATATTTGTCTAGCAATATTCCTTCCAAACTCATGCTCGATCATAAATTTTCGAATTTCTTCTTTTAACGAATCATAGCTTGCAACACATGGGAAATACGAATCTTCTTCTCTTGAATGATGAATTGTATCAACAAATTCTGAAATTACTATAGTAATTTTTGTTAAATCTGAGAAAGGGATTGTTGTACCTTTGTATAGCTCTGCAGCACATTTTGATACTATTTTCTCTAACCGACGAACTTGATCATGATCTGCACGGAGTTGATTTGTAGCGCTCACAATATTTGTCTACAATATGTTATTTAAAAATCAGATAGAGCCTAAAAATACTTAATTTTCGAGTTTAACTTTTATCCAGATGTATTTACATTCAGACATTAATGAATCTCATAATTTTATCGATTTTGAATTTGTTTAGAGGTCAAACAGGAGATACACTACCATTATCAAATTTTGATACAAGTATGATTTTTAATAAAATTACAGAATTACAAAATTCTATTGGAACATTATCGATTCATGATGGACCAATTGCTGAAGCTCATGTGATATTACTTGCAGCAGGTGTAGTAATTTTTCTAGGGGTAGCAGGAGAAGCATTCTTTAAAAAAACAGGTATACCAGATGTAGCATTTTTGATGATTCTTGGAGTGATTATCGGACCAGTGTTTGGATTAATTCAACCAGAAGCTGTAATTCAAGTTGTTCCATATTTTGCAGCTCTTGCGTTGATTATCATTATGTTTGATGGAGGTCTAAATCTCGACATCAAACATGTTATCAAAACTGCTCATTTTTCAGTAACATTAGCTGTTCTTGGTTTTGTTCTATCTGTAGTGATGATTTCTATTGCTGCTCATTTTGCTTTAGGATGGGAATGGTTAGACAGCATACTGTTGGCTTCGATTGTAGGTGGAAGTAGTTCTGCGATAGTTTTCGGACTGGTTAGAAATATCAAAATTTCAGAAGAAACTAAATCAATGCTTAGTTTTGAATCTGCACTAACTGATATTTTAGCCACTATTGTTGCATTCATTTTATTTGAAGCAGTTCTAGCAGGACACTTTGATCTTCAAACATTACAAGAAACTATTGGACGTGCAGTTATAGTTGGTCTAGTACTTGGATTTGGAGTTGGAATTCCTTGGATGTATATTTCAACCAAATTTGGTAATGCACAACACGCTTACATGCTTACATTAGGAGTTCTGTTTGTTTTATTCTTCTTAGCAAATTCATTTGGAGAATCAGGAGCACTAACTGCACTAGTATTTGGTTTAATGGTTGGAAACAAAAGTCATCTTGCAAAAATTCTCAGATTTAAATTGCCACGAATTGAATTAGATGATCCCACACATAATCAACTGACATTTTTGGTACGATCATTTTTCTTTGTGTTTGTAGGATTAATGGCAAGTTTTGGACAAATAGAATATTTGATATTTGGAGTTTTGATGACAATCGCTGTATACTTTGGAAGAATATTAGTTGTAAAGATTACATTAACAAAACGATTTTCATTTTTGGATAGAGCTGTAACAAAATCTATGATTCCTAGAGGTTTAGCTGCCGCAGTACTTGCAACTTACCCAATTACCATGGGATTACCAAATGCAGATGCATATCCACAATTGATATTCTTTATTATTTTATCATCAGTAATAATTACAACAATTGGCTTAGGAAAATCAAAGAAAATTCCTCCACCAGAATCTGTTGAAGGTGGATTTGTTACACCTCCAGAAGAACCTAAAGATGATTCAATAATTATAGATAAAACATCTGAAAATTTAGTTGATACCATTGAAGGTGGATTTATCAAAGAAAAATCTGATGAAGTTCCAAAAGAATAATTTTTAATTATCAATAAATTAGGCATAAAATTATCAGAAATGGGTAGATTAGAAAATTAAGATTGTAGTTTTTTTGCTATTGATTGAGTGTATTTTGTACTGTATTCATTGAATAGTTGAATTTTGTTCTGAGCTAAAGCCATTGCACCAGGTCTACTGTTGATATGATTCTCAGCTATTTTTTGTTCTTCTAAGAGTTTCTCAAGATTAATTTTTGACACTGATTCCAATTCTGCAAGTAATGTTGCCAATTCCTTTTCAAGATTCTCCTTAGTGTTAGGAAGTGCAGGGGGATCAGCACCTATAATTTCTTTAGTTGTTATATTTCCAAATACTTTCTTATCTAAATCAAGCAATATTGAAAAGTGAAATTAGTAGTATAAATTCAATTTCATTTTAACCAGATCTGAAAATATGAGTGCACTGCAATCAAACGTTTTATCTTTAGATAATTTGTAACTATTTTCATGACTTATTGTATAGGGAAATGCAAAAAATACAAAGCTCTCAAGCCGACAGAGATTGGTAGGTATGCTGCTGGACAAAAAAGGTGCAACTATTGTGAAGTGTTTGTAGAATATGAGGGATTAGTCTGTCCATGTTGTAATAGACAACTCAGATGTCTCCCAAGAAGTAGAAAAGGGAAAGAAAAGTACATGGAACAAATCGTAAGATAACCCATGCCTAAGAATTAAAGTTCTACTTATAAGAAATCAATACAAGTATAGTTATGGCAATTCCTGCAGATGTAGAAGAATTTGTTGAAAAACATATCAAATTAATGATTTCTCAAACTGAAACATATCTTCCATTTATCAGAGTAGCATTCCCATACTCAAATAATGTAGCAGATGGAGTATACAATTTGATTATCGGAAGTGCATTATCGATATTTATCAATCAATTTGCACTAAAAATGAAATATCCAACTGCAGATGATTTTACAGAATTTGGAAAAATTGCTTTAAAATACAGAGATCAAGTTGATCAGTTTTTTAAATAATTAAGCTATTTCGCCTAGGAAATGTATAGTATCATTTGTTACAACAACAGTTCTATCTTTTGGAACATGGTATAGTTTTTTTGAACCATTTGAAGATTGAACAATTAATTTTGAAAATGGATCTTTAAGGGATTTGTATAGAATTCCTTTGTCTCCTACTGATTGTGACCAATGGGTTCCTTGAACAAAAGAAATTGTTTGAAACTTTACAACTTGATATGAATATACCATTTCTAATTAATTATTAATTATTGCACTCATTAATGACTTTCCACCAATTAGTGCTCCAATTGAAAGGCCAATGTTAGCTATCAGGTTTATTGCAAAAGTTCCATAGTGACTTTGTTCAAGAAGGTTATTGGATTCAAGTGCAAGTCCAGACATTGTGGTAAGTGAGCCACAGAATCCAATTGCTGCAAATAAAGAATATTTTCCATCAAGATGCCATTGTTGGGACATTACAATAAAGGCACCAAGGATAAATGCTCCAAGTATATTGACTGCCAAAACATTGACAGGTATTGTATTGAAAAGTAATGGAGATTCAATGACTTTGAATCTCAGATATGCTCCAAGTACAGAACCTACTGCGAGAAAAACAAATTCTAAACCTTTCATCTACACAACTGAATTGATTGACATTATTTGTGCTATTTGAATAGATTTTAGGTATAATTTGTGCCTAAGCAGTTTTAATCTAGAAAGATGTATTCACAGTTTTTATAGCTTCAATATTTTTCTCAGACTGAATGACATTAAAGTTGAGATGCGACGACTATGGTTTTGAATGTGAATACATTCTTGATGAAGAAAAAACTATAGCTACAATTGAAAAACTTAGAAATCATTTTGAAGAAGAACACGGGATTGATTATACTATTGAGGCAGTTACTCAAATGATTACCAATCGTGGACATTCTTTAGAATCAATTAAGAAATAAACTTCTTAATAAAAAATTATTTTCATTTTTAATATTTATTATAATTGTATTGTAGGAGAAAATATTTTTCATATATTATTTCTTTAAGCTGATTTGCCAAATCAATTGTCACTCTAATTTGTTCTAATATAATTTCCTTAAGACTTTGTATAGAATTATTTAATTCAGATATTTCTGCTTGTAATTTAGATTTTTCATTATTTAGTGATGATATTTGGTTTTGTAAATTTTTGTTTTGTTGTTTTAGATTATCATTTTGTTCAGTTAATTGTTTTATCTTTTCTGAATCAGATTCTTCTGGGAAAGGATTGGGTGATGGTGAAGGATCTGGCATTCGAATAGGTTCTGGTGTAGGACTAGGCTCCGGAATTTGTGGTGGCCCTGGCTCTTGTTCTGTTTCAATAGCAAAGGCAGTTTGTGAAAAACTAGCAAATGCAAGCAAGGTAATCATACCAAAAATAAGACTAATTTTCATATTATAATTTCACAAAAACTTTACAGTAGTTTTGTATATGAATATGATTATTGATTTCTAAGAATGAAAAAATTATTTGTAGAAATCAGGTTCTTGATCTCTTTTCTGTTTTGGAAGATCTTCCATAACAGCTTGAACTACCTCATTGTGATTATACGTAAGATGTCGGAGAAACTTTGCTGATTCATCTGCTCTAGTTTTTTCGTCTGCAAATAACATTTCAGGACTACTTAATCCAGTCATCATCTCATTGCATTCTTTACACGGTTCAAAGTCAAGATAGAGTTTCATATTTCTCGTCATTTTTCTTAGTATTTAGACTATTTTATGGATAGAGGTATAGGTGCCTCTTTCTTTTGAGGTCTAACCTTATCCACAGCGTCAATTAGATCTTGTTGTGTAATCCTGATCTCTTTGACATTCTTTGACTTGCCAGAGACATATTTCCTCAAAGCTGCAATAGCTGCTCTATTTGCAACTGCTGCAATCTCAGCCCCGCTAAAGTCATCAGTAATTTTTACAATTTCTGAGATTTTTACGTCACTATCAAGTGGCTTTTTCTTTGTATGAATCTCAAAGATATGCTGTCTTCCTTTTTCATCAGGATTGGGAACTTTGATGATTCTATCAAATCTGCCTGGTCTGAGAAGTGCTTCATCAACAATGTCTAATCGGTTTGTTGCACCAATTATCAACACGTTGTTTAGTTCTTCCAGTCCATCAATTTCTGTTAGGATTTGAGACACTACGTTTTCTGTAACATGTGAATCAGAACCCCCACTTCCTCTTCTTGGAACAAGTGCATCAACTTCATCTAAGAATATGATACATGGAGCTGCCTGTCGTGCTTTTCTGAATATTTCTCTGACTCCTTTTTCAGATTCTCCTACCCATTTTGAGAGTAATTCAGGGCCTTTGATGCTGATGAAATTAGACTCTGTCATTTTTGCAAGAGCCTTTGCTATCAATGTCTTTCCAGTTCCTGGAGGACCATGTAGTAGAATTCCTTTTGGTGCTTCTACATCGACGTAATCATATGCGTCCTTGTATTTGATTGGCCACTCAACAGCTTCTTTGAGTTTTTCTTTTAGTGCATCTAAACCACCAACATCGTCCCAACTTACATCTGGAACTTGGACTTGGACTTCTCTTAATGCACTAGGACTAACTTCTTTTAGTGCATCTCTAAAGTCATCACTTGTGATTTGGATTTTTTCAAGTATTTCTGATGAAATTTTTTCTTCGTCATAGTCAATCTCAGGGAGAATTCTACGAAGAGATTTCATTGCAGCTTCTTTGGCTAAAACTTCCAAATCAGCTCCTACAAATCCATGTGTAGTTTTTGAGATTTGTTTGAGATCTACTTTTTCATCAATTGGCATTCCACGTGTATGAATTGAAAGAATGTCAAATCTTCCTTCATCATCAGGAATTCCAATTTCAATTTCTCTATCAAATCTACCTGGTCTTCTAAGTGCAGGATCAATTGAATCTGGTCTGTTAGTAGCTGCAATTACAACAACTTTACCTCTAGACTTCATTCCATCCATTAGAGTAAGTAATTGTGAAACAATTCTTTTCTCTAGTTCGCCAGAAACTTCATCTCTTTTTGGAGCGATAGAATCAATCTCATCAATGAAGATTATGCTAGGAGCATTTTCTTCTGCTTGAGTAAAGATTTCTCTAATTCGTTCTTCACTTTCCCCATAATGTTTGCCCATTATTTCAGGACCGCTTAGAGAGATAAAGTGAGCATTTGTTTCTCCGGCTACAGCCTTTGCTAATAGTGTCTTTCCAGTTCCTGGAGGACCATACAAGAGTACACCTTTTGGTGCCTCCACGCCTATTTTGTCAAATAATTCAGGATGTCTCATTGGCAATTCTACCATTTCACGAATTTTTTGAACTTCTTTTTTTAGGCCTCCAAGTTCATCATATGTTATTCGTGGTACAGATGAATCAACTGCTTTAGTCATTGCTCCAAGTTTGAATACTGTATTTTCAGTTACTAACACAGGCTTTGATGGTTTTGTACTTGTTACAATAAACTGAACTCTTCCTCCCATCTGTGTATTAAGAGATACTGAATCTCCAGTTGTAAATACATGATTGAGATAGTTGTAAATCATGTATTCTTGCAATCCTTCTGCAGCAATCTTTTCAGTTGGAGACAAAACAATTTGTTCAGCATTTACAGCTTCAACTGTTTTTAGTGAAATCTTATCACCAATTCCTGCTCCAATATTTTGTCTTGTCATTCCATCTATTTTGATAATACCTGAACCATACTCTTCAGGAGCTCCTGGCCAAAGTTTTACATGTGTTTTTTTGTTGTATGTAAGTTCTAGTATTTGTCCAGTATTCCATTTTTGATCCTCAATAATTTTAGGATCAATTATAGCTCTGCCTCTTCCAACATGTTGTTGTTGACTTTCTTCAATTTTTAAAACTATTTCACTCATATCATTACCTCAAAAATTAAAGAGGAGTTATTCAACCTCCACCGTTTTGCTTTTTGGTTTTTCCTCTTCAATTAATTTGAAGACAATTTGTAAGACTCCATTTTTGTAAGAAGCTTTTGCAGAGTTTTCATCAACTTTGTGTTGCACAGGAACTTTCACATGATATTTTTTCTCATTGTGTTCTGCTGAAAGATCAACTGTTTTGTTTTCAACAACAATTTTGACATCAGATTTTTCAACTCCTGGCATCTCAGCTATGAGTTTTACTACTTTTTCTTTTTCATCAACAATTGTGTCAACAAGTGGTTCTCGTGTATCAGAAGTTGGAGCAAGGCCTGGTTTAGCATTTCCATATTCGTTTACAACAGGTTTTCCATCAGGACCAATGGTCATTGTATAACCATAACAACATGGACCAGATTCAGAACCATTTCCCTTGAATTCCTCAAAAATGTCATCTGTATTGAAAAAAGAGCTTGACATTTTTTTGAAGATTCTATCAATTTCACTATCAAAGAAGTTTGTCATATTTATCTACTATATGTAATGTATATGACATTATATAAAGATTATTGGTATTTCTTTGATTTCTTACATAATCCTATTATAACTGACATTATATAATAATCTTAATGAGGGTTTCAAGTGTATCGATACCTGAAGTTGTAAGAGAGATTATCACTAGAAATCGTTCAATTTCTGATTGCATGAAGATGGATTTGATAAATTACACAGCTTTGGCAGTAAAGATTCAACCAGATATAGAAAAAATTCTAGGAAACTCTGTAAATCTCAATACAGTAGTTGTTGCAATTAAGAGGTATGCTGATTCATTTGAAGTCAAAGATGAAGTCAAAGAAGAATCAGTATTGAAAAATGCAAGATTGGCTTTAACTGATGGAATAATGGATGTCAAATTTTCGATAAAGGATTCTAATCAAATGAATCCAATGGAAATTTTAGATAAATTCTCCAAGGTAACTAACAATTATGACTTTTTCAGGATGTCTGATTCATTTAGATTTCTTGCAGAAGATATGGAGGACATTAGACAAATCTTCAACAACGTTCCAGAAAGAGATGATATGTTTAGTACTGGTCTTGCAAAAATTAAAATTTCAATACCAAACTCTCAAAATCAATCAGATGTAGTATCCTATGTTGCTGAGGTATTACATGCAAATGGAGTAGAGTTGGTAAATGCATTTTTCAGTCAAGATAACATTACAATTATCCTAAATGAGAGAGATTCATCAAGGGCTTATGATATCCTACATTCAGTTATTATGAGAACCTGAGTAAAACAGTGAATTTCGTGAAAATTATTCTTATAGCATATATTCACCCAATTTATGGGAAGGACACGATTGGCAAGAAATAAGAAAAAAATTGTAATTTTAGGTGGTGGATTTGCAGGGGTAGAATGTGCTAGACAGTTAGAAAAAGAATTTGGAAATAATCCTGAAATTGAATTGGTAATGGTAAGTGAGGATAATTTTCTATTATTTACACCAATGTTACCACAGGTAGCTTCAGGAATGATTGAAACAAGACATATTGTTTTACCAATTAGAACTATCTGTAAAAAAACAAAATTCTATGAAAGTCGAATTAAAAATATTGATCCATATGGAAAAATTGTAACATTATGGGGAACGGGAAATAAAAGAAGCATCTCATTACATTATGATTTTCTAATTGTTGCATTAGGTAGTGAAACTAACTTTTTTGGGATGGCAGATGTTGAAAAAAATGCATACACAATGAAGACACTCAATGACGCTGTAATGTTAAGAAACAGAGTCATCGATATGCTAGAACAAGCAGAAAATGAAACTAATCCAATTCTTCGAAAAAGTTTTCTAAATTTTGTAGTTGTAGGTGGTGGATTTGCAGGAATAGAAACTGCAGGAGAATTAATGGATCTTTTATTGGATGCAAGAAAATATTATCCAACAATTCACAAAGACGATATCAAAGTAATTGTACTAGAGGCTATGGGAATGATCCTACCTGGATTTAATACAAAACTGGCAAATTTTGCAAAAGACAAGATGATTGAAAGAGGAATTGACATTAGATTAAAAACAGCAGTTACTAGTTTTGATGGAAACGAAGTTACTACCAAATCATTAGATGAAAATCCAAAGGATTCAGTAGATACATCTGAAATTGATTCAGTAATTACAAAGACATTGATTTGGACTGCAGGAGTTACTCCAGTTAATACGATTAAGAGATCAATGTTCAAAACAGAAAAAGGAAAAGTTTTGGTTAATGATTATCTAGAAGTTACTGATTTTCCGGGAGTATTTGCCATAGGTGATTGTGCATTACACATAGATCCTGAAACACAACGACCATTGCCTCCAACTGCTCAAATTGCAGAAGCCCAAGCAAAAATTGCTGCTAAAAATTTAATTTCTCTAATAAAAAATTCTACCAAAGAAAAATTTGTCTACCATTCCAAAGGTCAAATGGCAATTATTGGAAAAAGATCAGGGATTGCTACATTTTTGGGAATGAATATCTCAGGATTTTGGGCTTGGTTAATTTGGAGAAATGTTTACCTCTCAAAAATTACAACATTTGATAAAAAAACTCGCGTATTTCTTGATTGGGTAATAGATTTGTTCTTTGATAGAGATATCTCAAGATTAAAGCTAATGAAACGTGAGACTGAGAAAGAATACAAACTGCTAGATGAAGTAGATGATGTTTGGTAGAATAGGAAATTATTTTCTAATTTTATAGATAATAATTACTGGTGCTGCAAAATACATTCCAACATTCATCAAAATTATTCCAATTCCATAAGATAGTATTTCTGATTCAGAATCAATATCTACATAATTTAGAATTGATAATGTTGATAGCATTGGAGTAAGTGAAAGTTTTACAAATTCTTTAAACAAAGGATTTTCACGCTCCATATCAGCAATTACAGGTGAAAATGAGTAATAGAATTGGTTAAAACCACTCATAAAAGCAGTTCCAGATTTAGTTGACAAAATTGTGTTATCTCGAAGTTCTCTGAGTTGTTGAACTTGTGGTGCAAGTTCTGAGCCAAATGTTGCAGTTGCAATTAAACAACCTCCACCTTCTTCACCCAAAGTTGTATCAGTCTGTTCTTGTGATAATATTTCAAAGGAATCAAGTGTTTCATCAAATCTTGGAAGTTGAGAATTATAATCACCTAATCCGTTACTGTAAGCTAGAGTATAGAATTTTTCAGTATCATAAATCATTACTTCAATAAATCGTACATTGAAATTTTCTCCATTTGATGAAAAGTATCCTTGAGCTTCTGTAACATATGCATCATATCCGTTAACAGTATCTTTTTTCTGTGAACTTACCTTAAGTTGTCCTGCTTCAATTACAGGTTTGATTGTTTCAAGTTTTTCAGCAATAATATCATCTAATGTTCTATCACCAGTTTCTTGAACTGTCAAAGATATAACAGGATTCATTGCTCCTGTTTTTGGCCCAACAGCTACAACATCAGGGGCATTTTGTTCTGTTTTATCTGGAGTTTGTAATAACCATCCTTCAGGTATACTAAATCCTACTTCATGTTCAGTGCTTTCAAATTGTTGATTAGTAGTAGAAGGAGTCGATGTGATTACAGATTCGGTACGAATTGGTACTTCTAATTCAAGAAGATTTAAAATTTCAGAGCGATTTACTGTTGTAGCTTTTGTAATTTTTACTTTTTCAGGATTTAGTGGTTTATCTTGAGAAGCAGTATCAACTGATGCAATTTTATCTAATGTTTCAAAACTTTCTTCTGTCACAATTCTACCAAATACAGTATATTGTTCATCTAGAAAATTTGAATCAGCATGAACAATGAAAAATTGTGATCCGCCACTGTTTGGATCAGCTGATCTAGCCATGGAAACAATTCCACGATTATGTTTGATTGTGTTAAATTCAGCATCTACAGTTGTAGTTGGTCCACCTTGTCCCCAAGTACTAGGATCACCATCAATTGTATTTGGATCTCCACCTTGAATCATAAATCCAGGAATTATTCTATGAAATAGAACTCCATCATAAAATCCAGATTCAGTTAATTGAATAAAATTTTCAACATGATTTGGTGCATCATCTAAGAAAAATTCAATTACAATAGTTCCTTGTTCTGTTTCTAAAACTACTAGTTGATCACCTGATTGAGCAAATGCAGTATTACCTAAACTAACTAAAAGGAATGAAATTGAGAAAATTAAGAATAATTTATTCAATAATTTTTCCCATAAATTCTCACTTAAAAGCTAATTGTATTAGTTTTTAACAAAGTTGAGTAAATTGACAACTATGGAATCTAATGAAAAGATTCAGTCGCATATAGTTTCAATATGGAGAGAATCTAAAAAATTCTTCTCAATTGGTGGAAAAGAAGGTATGTTGGTACTAACTGACAAACATTTGATGTTTGTACACAAAACAGAATCTAAAATGAATTGGTGGAAAGCCATTACTCAAAGACAAGTAGTTAATTTTATCAAATCAAAAAATACTATGATTCGTCACGACGGGTATAATGAAGAAGATTTGATGAATGATTGTGAGGATAAACGAAATATTGAATTAAATTTTGATGATATTTCCAGTATTAGTTTTACAGAAAAAGATTGGGGAAGTTCATTACAATTAGAATATCAAAAAGATGAGAAAGATGAGAAATTTCAGTATTCAATAGCCCAAGATTGGGTAAAATATCCTGTAAAAGAGCCTACAAAATACATGAAAGTTGATTGGGAGCCTTTTGTGCAATATATTAAAGACAGACAAAAATTTACAAAGTAAAATTGAGTAAAGTTTACGCTGTAGGTGTTGGTCCTGGTTCTTCAAAATATGTTACAGGAATTGTAAAAGAAATAGTTCAGAATTGTGATATAGTTATTGGCTACAAATACACACTAAAAACAATAGAAGATTTGATTGTAGGAAAAGAAGTTTATGAAATCACTATGAATGATCAAGAAGATTCTTATCAAAAAATTCTTCCAGAACTTGGTGACAGAACACTAGTCATACCATTTACTGGTGATGTTAATTTTTCAGAATCTGAAGTTGTTGATAGATTAATAGAAATTTTTGGTGATGTTGAAATTATTCCAGGAATTAGTTCAATACAAGTTGCTGCATCAAAAGCAAAAGTTCCTCTTGATAAATCCAAGGTAATTACAATGCATGTTACAACACCCATAGAAGACAAAAAATTAGAATTACAAAAAGCATTGATTGATGGTTTTAGTGTGGTTTTAGTTCCAAGACCATGGCCCAAACAACCAGACAAACATTTCATGCCTTCAGAAATTGCAGTTTATCTTCGAGAACATAATTTTGAAACTGATAAGATGAAAGTTCATGTTTATGAGGCAATAACTACTGAAAACGAAACTAGTTTCGAAGGAACAGTAAAAGAATTGGAAGGAAAAGAATTTTCTGATTTATCTGTAATGGTGTTTAATCAAGTAAGCCTTGATTCATACATGAATTATAGATGGCAATGGGAAAATTAATTTCCAGCGTTTTGTCCGTCACCAAATACCAGACTATCTGAGGCTGGAAATACATAGGCTACAATTTTCATCCATGGATAATTAGGATCATATAGTCTGTAAAATCCTGCATCATCAAATGTGATCACTACAGAATCACCTGGTTCAATAATTTCAGTTAAAATTCTACCATCAGGTGTAAATGGATCATGTCGATCTCCATAGTTTTCTTTTCCACTAATAACATTATGAGAAACAACATTATCATTTACTATGGTAATTGAAGAACCTGGTTCAACTGAAATTCTATCTTGAGAAAAGTATCTCAATCGAAGTGGATCAGCTGAATTTTGTGTAGAGCTTGCTTGTTCTCTAACAGAGCTTGCATCAATGTAACTATCTGCAATTCCTTGAGATGCTGAACCTCTAAGAATGTAAAGTGTAGTTTCATCTGATTCTTCAGATTGTGAAGATGTTATGTCGATTTTAGTTAAACTAGATAATTTTGTAGTGTAAATTACTTTGTAAGTATCATCTGATGTTGTCATTCTGCCTGTAAATCCATAAACTGATGCATCTTTACTTTCACTAACTAGTCTTCCAAAAAAGCTAATTGATGTATCAAATCCACTTGAACTTTCAATCTCTCCATTAATTCGAATGTATTTTCCTTCACGCAAAAATTTACCCTCTAAATTAGAAATTACAAATTCTTCATCATTTAATGTGATAAAACCATCTTCTGTTAGAAAATTAATTGTACTTCCACGTTGATCCTGTGAAGACAAACCTAAGTCAATTTCAGATATTCTAATAATCTCTTCAGTTACTGCAAAACCTGAGCCCTCTAAAAGAAATGCTTGATTCTCAGAAATTTCAGCAAACGCTTCATTTACAAAATATCCTGATGAAACTACAAGTAAAGCTAGTAGTGTAAGGGCTACCTTCATGATCAATTTTGGTTTAATTTGGTTTATAATTTGCTACTAAATTATTTTAGACTGAATAAGCAAATTCATGGCTAATCCTAGAAATTAGAATTAAGGTATATCCATAAACCCTTGTTGTTGAGCTAATTCTATCATATAGAATTCAAGATATCCTCCAGCAAAGAGAAGACCAACTACAATTCCAATCTCAATTAATGTTGGTTTAAGAAATTGTGTTAAATCAATTTTTTTGATTACTGCTCTAATCAGAATAAAACTTCTAGAAATTCCAAAAGAGTATGCAACTAACTCCATCAATCCAAATGGAGATAGGAAAAGAATTGAAAGTGGTGGAATTTCAGCAATTTGTGGTGCAGTTAATGCTATTGAGGCAAAAGCAAATCCGGTAGACCAAGCAGAGAAAAGTCCCCATGCCACCCCAAAACCTGGAATAAACATTGGTAATGCAAGAGTCAAGTTATGAGTAAAGATTCCAAAAGCATCAATATCTAAAACAAGATCTTCAAATTCTGCCATGAAGGCTTTTGCCTCTTCTTCACTAACATCAGACATAGATCCAATTTGATATGCAGCAGCAAAGAATCCAAGAAATATAAAAAATGTAATTATTCTAATTTTATTCACATTGCCATACCTGATGAACAATATTTGAGGGTTGATGTAGGCGCAGATTTAATTAAACCAAATGATATTTTTTGATATGAAAAAAGAGATATCCTTTGCATTAAACTACGCATTAAACAAAGGATTTCAAATTCATCCAGATGCTTTTAAAATATTAGAAAATGTTGATGTTAAAAAATTAGAAAAAATAATTAAAGAAATTGTAAGAGAGAAAACAAAACAAAAATTATTTCAGATTAATCAAGATGATTTAGAAACTTATCTTGGAATTAAAGAAGATTTATCATTACAAAGCGAAGTCAAAATAATAGCTGACCCAACTAGTAAGATTACGTCTGGAGTGGGTGTCAAAGGATACAATGCTTTGTTTTCTAGTCGTTTTAACAAGCTTAAACGAATCATCTCAGATAGACCAGAATCAAAATTACTCAAATCTGCAGCATCTCTAAAAAATGCAAAAATTGATGATGATTTGTATGTGTGCGGACTAGTTACAATTAGAAATTCTGAGAGAAACATCACAAAGATAGCTCTAGAAGATCCTTCAGGCTCGTTTGAGGGGATAATTTTTGATGAGGAATTGCAAAAAACTGCAGGAACCTTACTAATAGATCAATTTGTTATGGCAAGGATAGGTTCTGCTAAAAATTCAGGATATATCATTAAAGATCTTATTTTCCCAGATATCCCAGAGCAGGCAAAAAACAAGTCAGAAAGTGATGCATATGCAGTCTTTCTATCTGATTTGCATATCGGAAGTAAATATTTCATGGAAGAGGAATTTGCAGACTTTGTAGCATGGATATCAAGTCCGGATCCGGTTGCAAGAAAAATACGATTTGTTCTAATTGGTGGAGATATTGTAGACGGGGTTGGAATTTATCCAAATCAGAATAAAGAATTGGTTTGTCAAACAATCCAAGAACAATTAAAAAAAGCAGAAGATTTGATTGATAAAATTCCCAAAAATGTAAAAATCATCATTACGCCAGGAAATCACGATCCTGGTAGAAGAGCATTGCCACAACCAGCCATCCCTAAAAAATACAATTCAGGTCTATGGGAGAGGGAAAATGTAATAATGATTGGTAATCCGGCTGTAGTCTCATTAAATGGAGTTATCGTGTCAATGTTTCATGGACAAAGTATAGATGATATTGTAAAGACCACACCTGGTCTTAGTTATGACAGACCTACCAATGTAATGAAACATCTGCTCAAAGCAAGACATCTTAGTCCAATTTATGGTAGTCAAACACCAATTGCACCTGAAATGGAGGATATGATGGTGATTCAAGACATTCCAGATATTTTTCATGTAGGTCATGTTCACCGAGCCCAACTAGACATGTACAAAGGGGTTTTATTGATAAATTCTGGTTCTTGGCAAAAACAAACCCCCTTTCAAGCCAGTGTAGGGATGACCCCAAATCCAGGTATTGCCATAATTGTTAATCTAAAAACATTCCAAGTCTTTCATCAAAATTATAGTTCAAACTTAGACAATGTCTTGCAAACTTAGATCATCTTTGAATGATTTTTTTATCATATCAGATGATATTGTAAGTTTGAATTTTTTTGTTCTGCCATGTATGCCTTGATGAATTAGTCTTCCAGAAATAATTCCAGACAATTCAATTTCACTTAACATTTGAGTGATTCTTCTTTGAGTAAGTTCGTCTTTTCCTAGTGTTTTACAGAGATTTTTGTAAGAAGAATAAATCTCTCCAGTTGAAGAGCCATTAGCCTTCATTATGGCTATAATCACTAGTTTTTCGTGGAGTGGATATGATTTTAGAGAGGCTTCCTCTTTGTTTTCTTCAATTTTTAGAGAGGCTTCTCTAACATGCTCAATTGTGACTTTGTTAGATTGTTGTCTTTCTGCTAATTCGCCTGATACACGAAGTAAATCAATAGCCCTTCTAGCATCACCATGTTCTCCTCCTGCAAGAGCGGCACAGAGATTTAAGGCCGGCTCTTCTACGGAATTTTCGATAAAAGATTCACTGATTCTTTCTTCAAGAATTTTTTTAATTTGTTCAACATTGTAATTTGTAAAGACAATTTCCTCCTCCCCCAGACTACTAATTACTCTAGGATCTAATCTTTCTTTGAATGTTAGATCATTTGAAATTCCGACCATAGTTAGAGAACCTTCTTTTAATTGCTCATTTGCCCTTGTTAGTTGATATAGGATATCCTTGCCTGTTTTTGCTACTAGTTGGGCGAGATAATCAATCTCATCAATTACAAAAATTGCATTAAGTTTTCCTTCCTCAATTTTCTTAAGTAACCTTTTGAAAACTTCGCTAATAGCAAGCCCAGTTGAGGGTAATTCGTCTTGTTCTAGGCCTAATTGCCTGCCTAGACTGACTAATAATCCGTATAATGTGGTCTCATTTTTTGAATTAGAATATATCAGTTTAATTGGGAAATTTGATTTCTCAACCCTTTCTTGGATTTTAGATAATACTTTTTTTACAACTAATGTTTTACCAGTTCCAGGTTTTCCATATACTAAAAGATTGGATGGTCTAGATTGTTTTAGAATTGGTAATAGGGATTGAGTAACTTGTTCTTGTTCATTTTTCCTATGTAAAATAATATTTGGGATATATGTAAAATGAAGTATATTACGATTTTTAATAATTGATTTTCCAGATTCAGCTGCATTAAGTAAATCATCTATCGGATCAGACATACTCACACACCTTCATTTCTTCTCAACACTAACACAACTACATTTGAATTAAGAGAGTATAGAATAGAATAGTAGTTGTAATTTAGTTCGTAATGAATTATTTTTAGTTAGTTTTAGATTTTCTAATAAAAAAAATTAAAAAAACATAGAGTGGAAATATTGGTGTGTGGGTTTATCCTAAATTAGGAGTGAGTTAACAAAATTGTTAATTTAATGTTAAGAAATGTCTGAAAAAGCCCATTTTAACCCCCTTATTTCCATTCCAGGCGTTAAGATGGATGTTAACACTGTGAATATCCTTAATCTAACCCCCTCATTTCCACTCCAGGCATGAAATTATCTTAATTTAGGGGGTTAATTAGAGATTACTTGTTAATAACAAAATATGTTCTAGGCGTGGCCTAGGCAGTTAATATTAACAAACCACTTAGTTAACAAATATTCTGGGATCATTTCAACTGTTAACATCTGATCAGTTAGATCTCAAAGATGGCTAAAAAACGTATTCGAATTGATATGGAAGATTCTGATGGTGCACGATATGACATCAAATTAGAAGGCAACGTAACTAAAGATAAAATTTTAAAAATTTTTGAAATGATGGACTTGATGAATATTGAAGAAGAACAAGAACCAACAAACATGGATTCAGTAGGTTCTAAGATTTCAAATATCGTTGACAAATTTTTCCCAATGGGCAAATTTACCTCAACAAATATTCTTGAGAAATATGAGGATGAATATAATGAACCTGTGAAACTAAGTATTATTTCCACATACTTGTCACGATTTGCTACAAAAGGTAGGGTAAATAGAACTAGAACTGGTAGAGAATGGACATATCAAACCATCAAAATAACTCAAAAACAACAATAATCAATAAGAAATTATTACTTTTCTAATCAATAATCTATCTTTTCCAAGAATTATTTTGACATATTCACCTTTTTGGATATCCATATACTTTCTAAACTGTTTTGGGATTGATATTGTACCCGCAGAAGTAATTTTTACTAAAATTTCATTATCATTTACTGACATATTACTATTATAATTTAATAATATATATAATTTAATCAATTATCTAAATACAATTTCATTATAAAATATGACTAATTTTCCTAAAATCCAACAAATTTACTATTAAAAGATCTGAAATCTCTTATTGTACTAAGAGATTTTCGTCTGTTTGTTCTACTTTTGCAATTCCTTTTTCAGTAATTGAGTAAGTATATGGTTTAGATTCAGTATTTCTTTGAACATATCCTTCTTCAAACAACTTTTTCATCAGGCGTGAAGTATGCTCTCTACTTTTCTTTAGTGTGACTTGTATGTCACGTGATGTCATAGCTTTGCTTGTGATTAGATGCAACACATAATCAATTGGGTTTGTAGGCGTAATATTTTGAATAATAGGCGTAGAATTTACCTTTTCAGGTACAATTTCAGCTTTAGTAGCAACTTCAATTGGTCTTTCTTGGACTTCATTCTTTGCCAATTTTTCTAAAAATTGTTTTAATTCCAGGTTAGGATCCTCTACTTTTTGTTCAATTCCTTGAATTTCTATGGCATCTAGGCGTATTTTCATGTCAATTAACTGTCTTTCATAATATTCTAAACGTTCAGCTTGTGAAGCGTCAAATACATCACTTCTAGTTTTTACTAATGGACGTACTTTGATGTAGGCATACAATCCAACAATACCTACAATGAATGCTAAAATCACACTTAAAATCACTTCAGGTTCAGGAATTTCTACTAACATCACAACTTCTATGCCTGCAACGTGATTTATCGTGATTGAACAATTTTATTTCACACTTTAGATTAACAATCTCACACATATTATCACATACACTTTAGATTGACATTAACTTAGGTAATCACATACATCACATATTGCATGCCTGACGAATGAGCCTATCAATCACATCAATCACTTCATCTTCCCTTTCAGGAAAAATATCACTCTCATTAATCACACTAATTTGTTCTGAAAGCTTTGATATCACATCTATATCATCAGGCAAAAGTATGCCTAGACCACGAAAAAGTATGATTGAGTAGAATAATCCAATTAATTTGTCTCTAGATTGTCCAACTTGTCTGTAATAGGCACCTTTACTAATCGAAAAATTAGATTCAAGAAGATCTTTCTGATTTAGAATAATTTCAACTTGTCGCTCTGTAAACAGTGATTTTTTGATGATTTTACGGATAATGTTGTTAAAATTAGATTCTTCTAACTTGTCCATAGCTATACAAATCTGTATGCAGCATTCCAATTAAACTTTAAAGAGACATACACAAACGGTTTCTATGGCTGGAGATAAAGTTGAATCATTCCTAAAATCAGAATTAAAAAAGAAAAATACATTACTATTCGTATTAATCGATTCAGAAGTATCCAATTTGGAGGCATCAAGTAAGCTTGCCAAAGATGTTGAAAAAATTGGAGCCTCAGCGATTCTAGTTGGAGGCTCATCAGCAACTGATCAAATTGAAATGGCTCAAGTTGTAAAAGGAATCAAAAAAGGTTTAGAAATTCCAATCATTCTATTTCCAGGCAATGTTACAGGCGTTGTACCTGATGCAGATGCCATATTGTTTAGTTCACTAATGAATTCTGAAAATCCTTATTTTATCACCCAGGCACAAGCTTTGGGTGCTCCAAGCGTCTTAAAATTTGGTTTAGAACCACTCCCAACTGCCTATTTGGTTATAGGAGATGGAACATCAGCATGGTTTGTCGGTTCAGCAAGAGGAATTCCGTTTGAAAAACCAAAAATCGCTGCAGCGTACTCTCTTGCTGCTCAATTTTTGGGTATGAGATTTGTTTACTTGGAGGCAGGATCTGGTGCAAAAACCCATGTAACTCCTGAAATGGTAAAAACTGTCAGACATGCATTTAATGGATTTTTGATAGTAGGTGGAGGCATCAAAGATGTAGAAACTGCTGAAAGTTTGGCTAAAGCCGGAGCAGATGCCTTAGTTATTGGAACCTTCCTTGAAAAAGGTGGAAGTATTGAAAAACTCGAAGAAATAGCAAAAGCAATTCAAAGAAGCAAATAGTAAAGGACTATTATGTCTGAAAACGATGCAATCTCTCGAATTAGTGATATCAAAATGCCAGAATACTATCTGGATTACTATACCAGTCTTTCAGATGAGACATATTCAATATTTGAACATGCAGCTTCTGCAAAATCTAGTCTAGTTGACTCTTCAGGTATTATTGAGCCTAAAATCGCTTTTGACTTAGCAGATAGAGTTGCAAAAATGCACGAAATTGATATTGCTGATCCATTAAGAGAAATTTTAAAAATTAATGGAAAAGAACTTTCAGCATTAATTTTAGCAAAAGAGATTGCCCAGGGCAAATACTGTCTTCCAGATGCTACTTTAGAAGACAAATTAGATCTTGCAGTACGTGTAGGGCTGGCTATTATTACTGAAGGGGTTACTATTGCACCACTACAAGGAATTAGTGAAGTAAAAATTAAGAAAAATAAAGATGGCACTGAATATCTCTCTGTTTCAATTGCAGGACCAATGCGTTCAGCAGGTGGAACCGAGTCTGCTGTTACTTTGTTAATTGCAGACCATGTCAGAAAAATTACAGGTCTATCAAAATTCCAAGCTAATTCATTTGATGATGAAACCGGTAGATTTGTTGAAGAATTACGAATCTATGAAAGAGAAGCAAGTAGCTTTCAATTCCATATTTTGGATGAAGATATTGAACATGTAATTTCTAATCTTCCTGTAGAATTAGCAGGTGTTGATACTGATCCATATGAGGTAGTTAACCATAAAGGCATGACTAGAATCAAAACTGATCGTGTTAGAGGCGGAGCTTTACGAGTCTTAAATGATGGATTGATTGGAAGATCAAAAAAACTTCTCAAAAGAATTGAATTGTACAATCTAGATGGGTGGGAATGGCTCAATGATCTCAAAGGCGCTATTCAAACTGGTGATAATCAAGAAGATGCCGCAGCCAAAAGAATGCGTGAGGTAATTACGGGCAGATCTGTCTTATCTATGCCTAACAAATTAGGAGGTTTTCGTTTAAGATATGGTAGAGCATGTAATACTGGCTTTGCAGCAGTAGGAATTCATCCAGTTATTGCAGAAATTCTAGATCATACGGTTGCAGTAGGAACTCAAATCAAAATAGATATTCCTGGAAAAGGAGCAACGGTGGCATTTGTCGATTCAATCGATACTCCAACTGTACGTCTCAATGATGGCAGTGTTGTAAAAATTCGTGATGTAAAACACGGATTAGAAATTAAAAATAATATTGAAAAAATTTTACATCTTGGAGATATTTTAATTTCATTTGGAGACTTTCTAGAAAATAATGCTCAACTGGTACCTTCAGCTTATGTTGAAGAATTCTGGATAGAAGAATTAAAACAAAAAATTGAAAAATATGATCCAAATGATCAGGTTCTAAATCAATTTTTAAATAAAATTCCTACAATAGATGAAGCATTAAAAATTTCACTTGATTTTAAAATCCCACTTTATCCACATTATTTGTATTTCTGGGATAAAATTTCATCAGAAGATCTTCTCAAACTTTTAGAACCAAAAAAAGTCAATGAAACATCAATTGAATATTCTATTCAAGTTAAAGAAATTCTTGAAAACTTGGGAACTCCTCATAAAGTTGAAAATGAAACATTGATCTTAGAACATCAGGAAGCAAAAATTTTCTTTAATTTATTGTTTAGAGAAAAACCAACAATTAGTGATTTATCTGTTCCAAAAATCTTGTCAGAATCATCAGGTATTCAAATTAGAAATAAATTTTCAACAAGTATTGGAGTTAGAATTGGAAGACCTGAAAAAGCAGCTCCAAGACAAATGAAACCTCCTACACATGTATTATTTCCAATTGATGACAAGGGTGGCCCTACTAGAGATCTACTAAAAGCATCTAGAACTGAGAACTTTTTTGCTAATATCATTAACCGTCATTGTACTCAATGTAATCAACCATCTACTGGAATTAGATGTTCTATTTGTGGTACTAAAACATCGATAACTTACCGATGTTCCAATTGCAGAGATACTCTTAATGAACCATTTTGCGAAAAATGTAAGCGAAAAGCCCCAGCTCATTCTCATCAAACATTTCCATTAAAATCTAGATTACTTTTAGCTCAGGAAAAAATGGGAATTCGTGCAAAAGAACCATTCAAAGGAGTCAAGGAGTTAATCAATCAAGATAAAATTGCTGAACCATTAGAAAAGGGACTTGTAAGACAAAAATTTGGTTTAACCACTTTCAAAGATGGAACAGTAAGATGTGATGCAACAAATTCTCCAATTACTCAATTCAAACCATCTTGGATTGGAACATCCATTGAGAAATTAAAAGAACTTGGATATTCTCATGATATTGATGGAAAACCTCTTGAATCTATTGATCAAATTATTGAAATTCGAATGCAGGATGTCATTATACCAAATGAAATCGGAAAATATCTAGTTAATGCTTGCAAATACATCGATGTTCTTTTAAAAAAATTCTATGGAAAATCTTCATTTTACAATGTTAAAAATAATGAGGAATTAATTGGGCATCTAATAATTGGTTTAGCTCCTCACACATCAGTAGGAATAGTAGGACGTATCATAGGATATACTGAAACTCATGTTTGTTTTGGAACTCCAAATTGGCATTCTGCAAAAAGAAGAGATGCTGATGGAGATGCTGATTCTATAATGTTACTAATGGATAGCCTTCTTAACTTCTCAAGACAATTTCTTTCAGATAGAATTGGTGGATTAATGGATGCACCGTTACTTGTTCAACCACATGTTTTACCACATGAATCTCAACCACAAGCACATAATCTTGAAGTTACAAAAATACTTCCTTTAGAATTTTTTGAATCTACATTTGAACAAGCAAAAGCATCAGATGTATCCTCAATTGAGATTATCAAGTCACGACTTGATACTGAAAGACAATTCTATGATTATCACTTTACACATTCCACCTCATCTCTTACTACATCTAAATCAAGAAGTGCGTATTCTACACTAGGTTCAATGCTTGATAAATTTGATATGCAAGTTAGAAATGCTGAATTAATCAATGTTGTAAACCCTTCAGAACTTGTTTCAAATGTAATTTCAACTCATTTGGTTCCAGACTTGATGGGAAATCTTAGAGCCTATGCAAGACAAAGTTTTAGATGCACAGCATGTGGAAAATCATATCGTCGTATGCCTTTAATCCAAACATGTGTTTGTGGACATAAGCTAATTGCTACAATTACTAGAGGTTCTGTAGAAAAATATTTGAAACTTGCAAAAAGACTTGTTGAGAAATATGATGTTGGTGAATATCAAAGAGGAAGAATTCACGCCTTATCTGATGAAATTGAATTGGTATTTGGAAAGAGTCGAGGAGATCAATCCTTACTTTCAGATTATTCGTAAATCTATCTTAATTTGACGTATTCATAAGCACCCAATTTGTTATCAAAACAGAATTTAACTTTTTGAAAGTCTTTTCTGAATGCTTTAACTTTTGAAAGTATTTTCTTTGGATCTTTTTTATCAATTACAACTTCTTTTAGATAGGAAGCAATTTCTTGCATTTCATTTTTCTTCATTCCTAATCGTGTAATTTCAGAAACTCCTAATCTTATTCCACCAGGATGGAAATAGTTTCTTCCTGCTTTAATATCACCAGGAATTAATTGTCTGTTTACAATGATGTTTGCTTTTTCTAAATTAGCTTCTACCTTTCCACCATCAGAATAATCTAAAACATTAACTGCAATTTGATGTGATTGTGTAAAGCCTCTACTTTCACCTAATACTTTGAATCCTATATCACTCAAGGCTTCTGCAAATATTTTGGCATTTTTAATTACTTCAACTGCATAGTCTTTTCCAAACTCTAAAGCTTCTGCAAATGCAACTGCTTTTCCAGCCATATGATGAATATGATGACTACTAGTAAGACCAGGGAAAGTTGCTTTTTTGATAACTTCTTCATGTTCTTTTGAACCTAAGACAAGTCCCCCTTGAGGACCAAACAATGTTTTGTGAGTACTCATAGTCATTGTATCTGCTCCTTCACGTAAAGGATCCTGGAATTTTCCACCAGCAATTAATCCTGCAACATGAGCAGCATCATAATTGATATGCATATCATAACTCTTTAGAAAATCTGATAATTCTTTGACAGGATGAGGGAACAAGAATAATGAACCACCAAACATTGCCATTTTTGGAAGACGATTTTCTTTTTTGAGGTCTTTAACTTTTTGTTTGGTTTTATCTACATCAATTGTCATTTCTTCAGCATTAAACGGATAAAATTCAATTTCTAATCCGTGAACCAATCCAGCAGTTCCAGAATGTTCTTTCTTACCATGAGAGATATGTCCACCTGCTGGAATAGATGGTGCCAACATAATGTCTCCAGGATTTGTAAATGCAGAATAAACTGCCAAGTTTGCAACAACTCCTGAAATTGGTCTAACGTCGGCAAATTTTGCTTTGTATAATTTTTTAGCTAATTTCATACATTCAAACTCTACCTCATCAATGTAGGTACAACCAGCATAGACTCTTTCTCCAGGCCATCCTTCTGCATATCTATTTCCAAAATCAGAAATTATTGCTTCTCTGACTGCCGGACTAGGGATATTTTCACTTGCAATTAATGGAATTGAGTTTTCAAACCATTTGTGATGTTCTTTTAATTTTGTAAAAATTTTATCATAAGATTCTTTATTCTGGGATTTTGCCATATTTTGCATCTTGATTTTCCCAATTTAAAAACACCGATGTGATTTCAAAATCCCCGATCTGGATCTGGAAGGTATAAAAGGGGAATCGGGAGTTTTGGCATCTATGGGAATGCAGGCAACCTCAAAAGGCAACATGCCAGTTGTTTTGCTAAAAGAAGGTGGTACTGAAACTAAAGGACGAGAAGCCCAAAAAAACAATATTGCAGCAGCCAAAATTGTTGCTGAAATTGTTCATACTAGTCTTGGCCCAAGAGGCATGGATAAAATGCTAGTTGATTCCTTAGGTGACGTTACGATTACAAATGATGGTGCTACTATTCTAAAAGAAATTGATGTTCAACATCCAGCAGCAAAAATGCTAGTTGAAATCTCAAAAACTACTGACAATGAAGTAGGAGATGGTACAACTTCTGCTGTTGTATTAGCAGGTGCATTACTTTCACAAGCTGAATCTTTAATTGATCAAGATGTACACCCAACAATTATTGTTGATGGATATAGAAAAGCTGCAAGAAAAGCAAAAGAATACCTTGAAGAAATTGCAGACACAATTACAGCCAATGATAAAATTATTTTAAATAAAATTGCAAAAACTTCAATGCAAACTAAACTAGTTAGAAAAGATTCTGATCAACTAGCAGATATTATTGTAAAATCAGTTCTCGCCGTATCAGAAAAAGATGGTGAATCTTTTGAAGTTGACATTGATGATATTAAAGTAGAAAAGAAAGCAGGCGGTTCTATCAAAGATTCTACAATTATTCAAGGTATTGTTCTTGATAAAGAAATTGTTCACGGAGGAATGCCAAGAAAAATTACTGATGCTAAAATTGCATTAATCAATACTGCATTAGAAATTAGCAAAACAGAAACTGATGCTAAAATTAACATTTCAAATCCTCAACAACTAAAATCATTTTTGGATGAAGAAAATAGAATGTTAAAAACAATGGTTGACAAGGTAATTGGTTCTGGTGCTAATGTAGTATTATGTCAAAAAGGATTAGATGATATGGCTCAACACTATCTTGCAAAATCTGGTATTATTGCTGTTAGAAGAATTAAAGAAAGTGATCTTACTAAACTTGCAAAAGCAACAGGAGCTAGAATAGTTACTAATCTTGATGATCTCTTTGAAAAAGATCTTGGTATTGCTGAAACTGTAGAAGAAAGAAAAATTGAAGAAGACAAATGGGTATTTGTTGAAGGATGCAAACATCCAAAATCAGTAACATTACTTCTTCGTGCAGGCTCACAAAGAGTAGTAGATGAGGTAGAACGTTCTGTTCATGACGCTTTGATGGTTGTAAAAGATGTAATTTTAAAACCTCAAATTGTAGCAGGCGGCGGTGCTCCTGAAACATTTGCAGCAACAAAAATCAGAGGTTGGGCTAAATCTTTAGAAGGAAGAGAACAACTTGCAGCAGAAAAATTTGCTGATGCTTTAGAAGAAATTCCATTAACGTTATCTGAAAATGCCGGAATGGATCCAATTGACACTCTTACTGTTTTACGTTCTAAACAACAAAAAGGTGAAAAATGGACTGGAATTGATGTTATGAAAGGAAAAATTGCAAATATGAAATCAAGTGATATTATTGAACCACTTGCAGTTAAACTTCAAATTGTTTCAGCAGCTGCAGAAGCTGCATGTATGATTCTTAGAATCGATGATGTTATAGCTACTCAAAAATCTGCAGGTGGACCTCCTGGTGGTGGAGAAGGCGGAATGCCTGGAATGCCACCTGGAATGGGAGGTATGGGCGGAATGCCTGGAATGGGTGGCATGCCTGATATGGGCGGAATGATGTAAATCATTTTGAAATCTTTTCAAACCTTTAATTGCTAAATCTATTTACGAAAAATATTGAATCAAACAACATCTAAAGCGCTAACTGGATTCAAATACATTTACTTAATTGCATTCTTTGCATTACTTGCAGGATTATTTCATCCACTTATCACAAACAGTAGTTTTGATGGAGTGATTAGTGGAGTATTGGTGTTGTTTGTAGGTCTTGCAGGGGGAGTTTTACTATACAGAGCTGCAACATCTGAAAGTAAAAGAGTAATTTTTCTTAGTGGGTTTGCTTTAATGGCTATTTCATTATTCTATATTTTTCAGTTTACTGGAAGAGCTTAAACATCAAAGTAGAGATAAAATTCGTGTGGATGCGGTCTAATGGCTATTTCTCGTTGATCTCTCCTTTCTAATTCTATAATTTTATCAATCACATCATTTGTGAAAATTGTGTTAAGGTATTTTCTATCACTTTCTAATTCATCTAATGCTTCCCCAAGACTTTTTGGAAGAACACCAATTCCTCTTTTTGCTCTATCAGATTTAGTCATCTTGAAGATATCGTCACGAACTTCAGGTCCTGGATCCATCTTTTTCTTCACTCCATCCATTCCTGCTGCAGTTACAGCTGCAAATACAAGATATGGATTTGATGAAGGATCAGGTGCTCTAAATTCAAGTCTTTTAAGATTAGCATAATTTTTCCCTTTGAGATGTTTTGGAACTCTGACTATTGCAGAACGATTTCCAGAACTCCATGCAATGTATGCTGGAGCTTCATATCCTGGAACTAATCTGTGATACGAATTAGTTGTAGGATTACAAATAGCAGATAATGATTTTGCATGGTTAATGATGCCACCACAAAAATATCGTCCAAGTTGACTTAATTCAATTTCATCTTCTGAATCATAAAATGAATTTAGATTATCTTTCCATAAACTAACATTAACGTGCATTCCAGAACCTGAATCCATAGCAATTGGTTTTGGCATCATTGTTGCAACTTTACCATATTTTTGTGCAACATTTCTAATAACAAATTTGTATGATTGTGCAGCGTCAGCAGCATTTGTCATCCGATCATATTTGATATCAATTTCACATTGACCTGCTGTTGCTACTTCGTGATGGTGATTATCACATAAAATTCCAAAATTTTTATTGAGAATATTTACACATTCATTTCTATATGGTGTAAGAGTATCTGCTGGAGTACTTGGATAATATCCCTCTTGTAATCCCATAGGATAACCATCACCTGATTGATTCCATGGAGCTTCTTTTGATTCAATAGAATATGATTGACCTTTGTAAGGAGTTAGAACATCCCAATGTACTTTATCAAATACAAAGAATTCAACTTCTGGACCCCATGTACTAAAATCAAATCCTTGAGTTTTGATATATTCTTCAGCCTTTTGAGAAATCCCTCTTGGGTCTCTTGATAATCGTCCTCTATCTTCTCCCCAATAGACATCGCATAGTAGTCTAGCTGTTTTATTTTCAGTCATCCAAGGAATAATTGCAAATGTGTTTGGATCAGGTTTTAAAAGTAAATCTGAATCATTAATGTCGGCAAATCCAATAATTGATGAACCATCTAATTTTGGTAATCCATCTCTCATTTGTTCCGGAGTAAAGGTATTTGCAGAAATTGTAGTATGATGAAAATGACCTGTAAGGCCTGTAAATTGTAAATCTATAAACTGAATATTTTCATGTTGAATTCTTGAAAAAACTTCGTCTGATGAATATGATATTGGGATTGCTTTACCGTGGCTGACTTTATATGGCAATTTATACTTCAATCAAACACAAATACATCAGCCATTTAAGGATTAGGTAAGACATGTCAGAATCAAATCAAATCGATATCAACTCTTTACATCATACAGTATTACGTGAAATTGAAGATGATTCAATTTTAGAAATTGATCCCAACTTTTACAGAAATCTAGCTGATTTCATTGGAAATTTACAAAAACAAGAATTTGATGGAGTAGAAAATAAAATTAAAGATACTATGGTAGAGATGGTAACAGAATTAACATCATTATTAATAGAAATTAGACTAGATAAAATTTCAAAAAATTCTGATTTAGAAATAAGTTATTTGTTAGATGAAGAAAAATTCATTCTTGATTCACAAGAAGATCAGAAAGAAAGAATAGAAATGATTGTATCGGCAACAATTAATGGAAAATCAAAATTTCTAGAATCATTAGCCCAGAATCACAAAACAAAAAAAATCGTTATTCGATTCTTACATGAAGTAGATGAAATTGTTGGTGCAGATCTTGAGAAATATGGTCCTTTCAAAACTGAAGATATAGCTACTATTCCGTATGAGAATGCCCAGGCTTTAATTGCGAAAAATGTAGCAACTAAGGTTCATTTGGAAGACTAGATAGAAATTATACCTTTAATCATCATAAAATATGTCTCATACAGGTGTTGAAGTGTTTGATTTTCTTCTTTACACAATTTATCCTGTAATTGGAATTTTTGTAGTGGAAGTTATTAGTAGATTAGTAAAGGCACCAAAATGGATAAAATTATGGACGCAAGCAATTGTGTCTATTGGTTTTGGAGTTTACTATTGGTTCATTTTACCAGCACCACAAAATTTCCCATTAACTGCAATGGTGATGTTTGCACTTGCAATAGCTTTGATTTATCAAGGAAGAAGAGCAAAAATTTCTCCTGACAAAAGTCCGTATTAATTTCGAAATCTTCTAAAAATTCGCTTTAAAATATTTGGTTTGTTACGTCCGCCATCACGAATGACTTTTCTTTCTCCAAATCTTTTAGCTCTAATTTGACTGAGTTTTACACATCTATGTTCTTCAGGTAGTCTATGTTCTGCACAAAAAGGATCTTTACAATAATTACATTGAAAAGGTAAATCAGTTAAGTCACCACAATAAGCACATTTTTCAGACTGCATATTTTGTAATACTATTTTTCTTTTAATAAAGGTGCTAGAATTTTCTTGAAATTTTTTAATGTCTAAACATTTTTACGATGTTCAACCGTAGTTTGCTTGAAGATTAGATGATTAAAGATAAAGTTGCAATAATTACCGGAGCCAGCAGTGGGATAGGATTTGCTACTGCTTTGGCCTTATCAAAAGCAGGTGCAAAAGTTGCAATAGGTGCTAGAAGAGTAGATAGATTAGAAGAACTTGCAAAAAAAATTACATCTGAAGGTGGAGAAGTATTTTTTCAAAAATTAGATGTAACACAGAGATCTGAATGTGAAAATTTTGCAAAAGCCGTTTTAGAGAAATGGGGTTCTATTGATATTCTTGTAAATAATGCAGGTTTAATGCCTTTGAGTTTATTCAAAAGCCTCAAAGTCGATGAATGGGATAGAATGATTGATGTGAATATCAAAGGTGTTTTGTATTCTACAGGAGCTGTAATCTCACATATGAAAGAAAAGAAATCAGGTCATATAGTTAATCTTTCATCAGTAGCAGGAAGAATAGTTTTTGCTGGTGGTAGTGTTTATTGTGCAACTAAATATGCCGTTGCAGCATTTACTGAAGGATTAAGACAAGAATTCAGTGTTCGTTCTAACATTAGAGTAACTAGCATTGAGCCAGGCGTTGTTGCAACAGAACTTAATGATACTATCACTGATGAATCTTTACAAGGATTTGTTGAAAATGCAAAGAAAATGGAAGCTTTGCAAGCAGAGGATATTGCAAATGCAATTTTGTATGCAGTTGATTCCCCATCACATGTTAACGTAAATGAGATTTTGATACGACCTACAACTCAAGCACTTTAAGTTGACAAATATTCCACATGTTGTAATTTTGGGTGGAGGTTTTGGTGGACTTTCAGCTGCAAATGAATTAAGAAACACATTACCGTCATCACAAGTAAAAATTACTGTAATTGATAAAAAAGACTGGTTTATGGTAGGATTTGCAAAGTTATGGATCATAAATGGAACTCGTACTTTTGAAAATTCAACAGGGTCATTAAATGAATTACAAAAAAAAGAAATCGATTTCATTAAAGATGAAATTATATCAATTAATTTTGAAAACAAAAATGTAAAAACAAAAACTAAAGAAATTTCATTTGATTTTCTAATTATTTCAATGGGGGCAGTATTAGCTCCTCAAAAAATTCCTGGATTAGAACAAAATGGATTTAATCTTTATGATCATAATCAACTTTTAGAAATACGTGAACAACTTGAGAGTATTAAATCTGGAAAAATTGCAATTTCTATAATGGGAATGCCTTACAAATGCCCTCCAGCACCATTTGAGGCTAGTTTATTGATAGATTCTATGCTTCGAAAACGAGGAATTCGTGATTCTGTAAAAATTGATTTTTACAGTCCTGCTCCTATTACTTTACCAGCTGCTGGACCTGAAGTTAGTAAACAAATTCTTGAACTAGTAAATTCTGAACAAATTGTTTTTCATAATTCATGTAAAATAAAATCCGTTGAATCTAAAAAATTAATTTTTGAAGACAGTGAAGCTGATTTTGATATACTTTTAGCTATTCCACCACATATTGCTCCTAAAGTAATTTATGATTCTGGATTAGCTAAAGAATCTGGATTTATTCCAATAGATAGAGATTGTAAAACACCAATTGAAAATGTCTTTGCAGTAGGTGATGTAACTAGTTTAACAGTTGTAGAAAAGATGGCAGTTCCAAAAGCTGGAATTTTTGCAGAAGGAGAAGGTATTACAGTAGCACAAAATATTATTGCAAAAATCCAATCTAAAGAAGAATCTACATTGTTTGATGGAAAAGGTGGTTGTTTTATTGAGTCTGGCAGAGATACTGCATCTGTAATTGAAGTTGATATGTTTTCACAATCAAAACCATTGACAAGTCTTACAGAGTCAACAACCGATAATCTTTCTAAAAAAATAGAATTTGAAAAAGAAAGACTATCAAAATGGTTTTAGTTTATTCATCTGAATTTTTATTTTTTGAGAGATGTTCTAAAATTGCTTTAACTCCTACATCTATTTCTTGATTATTCTTTGAAAGATTGAGTTTTTCTGGAATGTTGTTTTTAAAATCTTCAGCTTCTGATTCTATACTTCTTCTTTGAACACAATCAAGATGATCTTGATTTGTAGCAGAAATCTTGTGACAAATATTACAAAGTTTCATTAATTCTGTTTATCAATAGGACGATTTAATAATTTCATTTTGTGCCTCTGAAGCGAGGGATCGTAGTCTAGCTTGGTATGATACTAGTCTGGGGGACTAGTGGTCGCAGGTTCAAATCCTGCCGATCCCATTATAATTTTAGGATTTTGAGTAATTTTTCAAAATTTTCTCGTGATTTTTCTTGTTTGTATGATTTTAGTGCTCCAATAATTTTTTCTTTGGATGACCTTTTGTAAATTTTTTGAGTCTTTTTAGAAATTCCAGATCCAATGAAAAATGCTTGAGTAATTGATGTAACATTAGATGGCTTTCTCTTTGTACTTGAACTTTCAAAATCGATTAGTGAAGATTTTGTTTTTCCTACAATAACATGTTTTGAAATATTACTTAATTCACCATGATCAAATCCCATTTCGTCTAATCTATAACAATCTTCTAATACACTTTTTATTGTTGATTTTAATTTTTTTGCACTTCCAACTCCTTTCAACATTTCAATCCAATTACTAAATTTCTCTCCTTCAAGATATTCCATAACTAGGAAATTTTTACTAACATCAATCATTTTTGGACCAACTTTAACTGAATTAACTAATTTTAACAACACTGCTTCATTTTTCATATTTTTTCTTGGAGAATCAGTTCGTCTAATTTTTAGGGCAACTTCTTTGTTACCTTTCTTTGCAATTACTACAACACCTGTGTATCCTTTTCCTAAAATTGCCAAATTTCCAAGTGTGGTAGGACCAGTTAAAGCAATTGATTTAATTTTTAATTTTTCTAATTCATTTATTCTTGATTTGATTTGACGGTTAGTTGCATTTGGATATCCTATAACGTTTGAATGTGGTTCTTCTAAAAATTTTTTAATTGAAATGAAGGAGTGTGCCATCTACTGAAATCAATTCAGCTGCTTCCTCTTTAATTGATTTGCTTAGATTTTTATTTCCTACAGATATCTTGAAACCGCGTTTAAAATCCCCTTGAAGACCTTTTGGTATGCCTACTTGAAGATTTTTCTTCAAAAATCCTTTCATAAAATTTACTGCATCAGTATGATTTCTTTTTTCTATGGAAATTATTTTTCTATTATTTCCCACCCATACCAATTCTGCATTTTTGAGATTTTTAGCAATGAATCTATGTGTACTATCCTCTCTGAAAAATTCAGGCCCGCTTTTGGAATAGATTTCATTAATTTTGGTAGACTCTAAAAAGAACAAAAGATAGGCTTCTTTTTGTTGATCTGTGTGAGATTTACTTCTCAGTACAGTAAATCCTCCCAATTCTAACTGAGTAGATAATGTTGAAGTTGCTCTTTTGATTTGCCCCCAGATAATATCTGGACTTCTAGCTTTGAAATTAAATTTTACAACCAATAAATTTTTCCAAAATTTATTTGATATTTTTGATTTTCTAATTTTAAAAAATCCTAAACTTGGTTTCAGTTTAAATGCTCTTGAAATAAGAATAAATTTTCCAATATTTTCATCAGAAATAGCAGCAGCTAAATTTCTATTACTATCTACGGGATCAATTACTACAATTGATGTATCAAATTTTTTAGTTGTTTTTCCAATGATTTGATTTTCATTAATTTTTGAAATTGATTTAATTAGATTTTCAAAACTTCCAAATTCTAAAATTAAAACTTCTGAAATATATCCACTAAATCCTTGTTTTGCTATTTCTGCACCGTAAATTCCATTTGATTTTAGAAATGTCTTTAAAACTCGTACTTCGTTTCTCATTTTTGGCGTTAATGATTTTTTCATAAATTTTGTATGAAACGGGGATCTATCTGCAGCACTTTTCCATTCTCCAATTTTTACATCATAACATGGTACGACATTGATCTTGGTATTTTTGATTTTAGCCTCAACGTATGGATGTTGGGAATATCTAACATAAGGAGAATATTTTTTTAATGAATCAAATCCAATTTTTTTAGAAATTTTTTCAAATTTTTCTTCAGACACATTTTTTTTAAATTTAATAAAAATATCTATATCTGCATCTTTAGTTAGCCAAGTTTCTTTAGCAAATGATCCACCAAATTCCAATCCTATCACTTCTGAATATTTTTCAATTTCTTTTTCAACTAAGCTAAAAGATATTTCTGCAATTTCTTTTTTTGATTTTTCTATTATTTTTGAGGGTATCACAGTTTTAGAAACTTTAGAAATTATTGGATTCATTTTTTTGCATTAACCTCCACCAAATCTGAATAAATTGGTCCACTTGCAGTAAGCATACTTTTTTTCAATTTAATATTTGACACCCTTTGAATTCCAAAATTTACCATTTTATGATTTTTCAATTCTCCTGATATATCTCCAATCTTCTTTTTAATTCTAAATACTGTGATATGAGGTTTGAATGGTTTATCTGAAAAGAATCCTAGTGGTTCTAACACTTTTTCTACTTTTTTGGATAGTTGAATTAACATATTTCCTCCAATTTCATCTGTTCCAATCCAAACCACTCTTGGAAATTTAGGTTTAGGAAATGTTCCAATTTCTTTTAGACTGACATTAAAACTTGAAAATTCGATCGTTTTAAGAGATTGAATAATTTTTTGAGCAATTTCATCTGAAATTTCACCTAAGAATTGTAAAGTGAAATGTAGATTTTGTAATTCTACTGCTTTAGCATCAATATTGACTTTTTCTTGAAATTCTTTAATTGAATTAATTATATCATTATTTTTAATTTCAATAGCTACAAAAACACGCATCATGATATTTTTTTAAAGTATGTTTATAATAATTTCCGGTAGCTTCATAGACGAGCCTTTTTTTTGATATATGTTGACAAAACTAATTGTATGTTTAACAGGAATGCCTGGAGCAGGTAAATCTACTATTGCTGAAGGATTACAATCCAAAGGCTATGAAATCATCAATATGGGAAACAGTGTCAGAGAAGAAGCTAAAAAAAGAAATCTAGAATCCACTAGAGAAAATTTGGGTAAATTAATGCTTGAGTTAAGAGAAAAAAATGGTCCTGGTGCTATAGCTGAATTAGTTAAACCACAAATTGAAGCTTCAATTTCAAACGTAATTTTAATTGATGGAGTTAGATCAAATGATGAAATTCAAGTACTAAAAAAATATGGTTTAGTAAAATTATTAGCAGTTCATGCTTCTACTGATACTAGATTTGATTTCTTACAAAAAAGAGGAAGATCGGATGATCCTCAAACAAAACAACACTTTGAAGAAAGAGATAATCGTGAATTAGGAGTAGGTGTAAGTAATTCTATTGCACTTTCTGATAATGCAATATCTAATGTTGGTAAAACAAAAGAAGAATTAATTGAACAAACTTTTAAAATTATTCAAAAATGGTTAGAATGAAAATTCCAAACATTAATTGTAAAATTGAAATGGTTTGTCCAGTAAATTTATCAGAAGATTCTGATAAAGTTATACAAGCAATTTCCAATATTTTTCCACACTCAATTATAAAAAATGAAAATTTTTCAATTAAATCCCAATCAAACGAATTAAGATCTTTAGAAAAAATTTATGAATCTATTACATCTACACAATCTCAAAAAAGTTATACGCGTAATTTAGAAAATAATTTGGACGGAAATAGTACTTGGTTTTTTCTAAATAAACAAGCAGCTTTTGTAGATCAAGTTGCAATATGTGATGAAGCAGCTGAATCCCCACTTGGACCAATTAAGGTAATCTTGAATTCATCTAATATTGATGGAATAATAGATTGGATTTCTTGTTAAAATAGTTGAAAATTAGCTAAGAAAATTCACTCATTTTTGACTATTTTTTTCAGTTTGAATCTAAAATCTATTTTTTTCAATTACTCTATGATGTTCATTAAACTAGGCATAATGGTAGGTATTGTAATCTTGGGAGGTATGATATTTTCAAATGAAATTGATAACTTGTTTCCTACAACTTCAGCAACTGTACTTGATTCTCTAAAAAATGATGTAAGTATTTTCGGTTCAAAGGCTTCTGATTCAGTAGAGCAAAGAATTGATTCATCAATAGATAAGATCGTAGATAAAACAAGTGAATCAATATCTAATGAAATTAGTGATGCTGGAGATAAAATATCCAATGAAATCTCTGAAGTAAAAGAATCATCCCAAAAAACAATACAAGAAGAAATTTCAAATTTTAATCTAATAGAATCAATCCAAAATATTTTTTCTGGTAGTTCAAATTCTGGTTCAACTAGTCAATCATCAACTAGTCAATCATCCATTGACAATACTTCATCTCAAAATACAATTTTAAAAATACCTGAAACTCTTTCTTTATCTACTAAACAACAATCAGATGATAATATTTTACTTCAATATGTTGATACAAGTGGAAAAACAGAAAGTGTTAATGTAATAATTAGAACTGCTGACAAGGAAATTTTTTCTGGTACTTTTTTTACTTCAAAGTTTGATACAAATGTAAATGATGCAACAGGAATTCCATATTATGTAGATATGATTGTAGAGCATGAAGATTATGGAACAGTTACTTCATCAGTTTATAATCCAGGAGATTCTTCTGATACCAAAATCAACGGTATTTTTTCTCAACCATAGTTTTTTTTAAATAGTGAAACTAATTTTGGTAGAATTTCTACACTTGTATTTCTAATAATTTCATCCATTTTCTCTGACATCTCTGTTTTTTCTGGATTAATTTCAATTAATGTTGCATTATTTTGTTTTGCATATAGTGGAAGTGTATTTGCTGGAGATACTACAAGTGATGTTCCCACTATGACCATTAAATCACACTGACTTGCAAATTCAATAGCATTTTGCCATACATCTTGCGGTAGCGGTTCTCCAAACCACACTACATCTGGTCTTAGTATATTTCCGCATTTACAAAGTGGTGGAAAATCAAAAATTTCAGTTAAAATTTCTTCATTATAATCACAAACAGAACATTTGATCTTTACAATACTTCCATGTAATTCTAAAACATTTGAACTTCCAGCTTTCTTGTGTAATCCATCAATATTTTGTGTTAGAACTGTCACTTGAGTATGCTTTTCAAGTTCAGCAATAGCACTATGTCCTGGATTTGGTTGTGCCTGAAAAATATTATTTCTTCTCTCGTTATACCATTCCCACACTAATTTAGGATTATCATAAAATGCATCAATGGTAGCTAGCTTCATTGGATCATAATTTCGCCATAATCCATCTTTTCCTCTAAATGTGGGAATTCCACTTTCTTGTGAAATTCCAGCTCCTGTTACAAAAACAATTTTTTTATAATTTTTAATTTGTTCACTGATTGATTCAAACATTTCATTTAATTTCTATTTCTAAGAGATCTTTCGCAGTAATCACTGAATCATGAATTTCTTTAGCTTCTTTCAAATGTCCCTCTTCATTTTTGTATCTAGCTGAAAAATGCGTTAAAATCAAATTTTTTACTTTAGCATTTTTTCCTAATGTTGCAGCTTGTTTTGCAGTTGAATGGCATGTTTCTTGTGCTCTATTTTTCTCTTCTTCCAAAAATGTTGAATCAAATACTAGATAATCACAATTCTCAAAAAATTTTTCTAATTCTTTAGTTGGCATTGTATCACCAGAAATTCCAATTTTTTTACCTGGACGTTTTTCACCTAATACTTGATTTGGATTTATTATTTTATTATTGATTGTAATATTTTGGCCTTTTTGTAAATCACTCCATAGTTTCCCTTCAGGAATTCCTAATTGATTGGCTTTATCTAGATTAAATCGTCCAGGTTTATCTTTTTCTTCAAACAAATATGAGAAGGCTGTTACTGAATGATTTGCTTTACACACATAAATAGAAAATTTTTCATCCTCAAACGTTTTTCCTTCTTTGATGGTAGTAATTAAAACAGGAAATGACAATCCAAAATTTAATACTTTGATGTTTGCTGCAATGAATTCTTCAATTCCATTTGGTCCAAAAATTTCTAATGTTTCAGTTCTATTTTGCATTGACATAGTTTGTAACAATCCTAAAATTCCTACACAATGATCACCATGCATATGTGTAACAAATAATTTCATTTTTTTATTCCAACCTAAACCTGATTTCATAAATGATATTTGAGCAGCTTCACCTGCATCAAACATTAAGATCTCACCATCTCTTTCTAAACAAATACATGATAATCCTCTATTTTCAGTGGGTTGGGCAGCAGAAGTACCTAAGAATACAAGTTTCATTTTATCAGAATTGTTCTTGTCAAGCTTTTATGCCTATAGATATGATATTTTTTTAATCCATTTAATTTTGAGTTAAAATCCATTTCTTTTTTGTACATAATTGCCACTCTTTTTCGTTTAGGGAGCATTGAGAAGAATTTTTTCAATATTTCTTGAGGTTTTTCTGACGTTTTTGAGGCTGTTCCATATGGTAAATCAGTTACAATTCCATTAAATTTGTCAGACATTTTTGATAATTCATGAAATTCTGAATTCAAAACTTTTGAATGATAATTGTTAACTTTGAGATTCTTTTTAGCAATTTCACACATTTTTTCATCAAAATCCAATCCTATCCCATGAATTCCCATAGATTCTGCCTCAAGTAGTGTAGTACCTGTTCCACAAAATGGATCACATACTGTTTCTCCTTTTTTCATCCCAATTAGATTAATCATTACTCTGGTTAATTTCCAATCTAATTCATGAGGATATTTCTTGATCTTTTTTGGTCTTATCTGCTCTTTAGTTCGTTTTGAAAACCCAAAAAAGTTCTCATTGTTTGTAAAAATAAGATATACGGTAATATCTGGATTTTCTAAATTTACTTTTGCATGAGAGAACTTTGATATCATGTCTCCCATGGAACTCTCTAATTCTGGAACATTAAATTGATTTAATGATAAATTGATAACTCTACAAACAAAACTTTTTGCATTTTTTAAAACTCCGATATTTTCTTCATCTAAAAATAACCCTGACATTTTTCTTAAAATTTGTCCTGAAGTTTTTACAAATGTAGCTCGTTTTGCTATTTCGTTTACATTTGTTTTAGATTGAACTATTACTAAATTAGAAATTATTTTTATTTTAGAAAATCTATCATACATTTTTGCTATTGCTGTAATTTCATCTGTTCCAAGTTCTAGATAATCTTTAGATAAAACAAAAAAACTTTCTGGCATAATTAAATTGCCTTTGCAATGGTATTAGAAATATCTACAATGGATGTTTTACCTGGAATTGTGTTTGCACTAATAATTTTTGCAACACCAGCTTTCTTGATTTTACTCTCAGCATCATTCATTAAAAGTGCGTGTGTACATGCAACATAGACTTTTTTACATTTTTGTTTTTTAAGAAATTGAGTAGCTTTCACAATACTTCCTCCGGTACTAATCATATCATCAACTAGTATCAGATCTCTATTTGCAACTTCATCCAGATTCTTTGTTTTAATCTGAACTTTACCTGTTTTTCTATCTCTTTTTTTCTCTAAAGCAATGTATTCTGAGCCTAATTCTTTTGCAAATTCTTGTGCTCTATCTTTTCCTCCTTGATCTGGTGATACAACAAGTGGGTTTTTCAGACTCAATTTCTTGAAATATCGTACAAGTTCAGGAATTGCAGACACATTTTTTGTTTTAATTGAAAAATGTTTGAATCCAATCATACTGTGAATATCAACAGCGATAATTTTTGATGCGCCAGCTCCTTTGAATAATTTACCAAGAACTTTCATTGTAACAATTTCTCCTGGTAAAAATTCTCTATCTTGTCTTGCATATCCCATATATGGAATTACAGCAATTACTTCTGATGATGTTTCTTTAGCTTTTGAAATAAGTGATAATGCTTGCAGTAGATTTGTATCAACTGGAGGGTAAATTGATTGTACAACAATAGATTTTTTTTTAGATATTTTTCCGTTAAGAGTTATCTTACTTTCACCATCAGCAAAAATTCTAACTTGTGATTTTACAAAATTTGCCTTTATTTTTCTAGATAATTTCCTTGCTACTTCTTCAGAAGATTTACCTGCAATCACTGTTAATTTACTCAACAAGAAAATATGATTTAATGGGATTCTTAAGTTTTGAGAAAACTATTCATCTTCGCCACTACCGCGACCAAGATCACCAACACCGTATTCATCAATAACCCCTTTTCTCTTCTCATTAAGCTTGGCAATTTCTTCTTGTTCACGTTTTTCATCTCCTTGGTATACTGTTCTAATTGGCCATGGAATTCTGATATCATATTTCTTAAATTCTTCATACATGATCATTCTCATGTCTGTTTTAGTTTTGAATTGTGCACCATAATATCTGACATAAACCCATAATGAAAAATCTAATGCAGAATCATTGAATTGGTCAAATCTCACAACTGGTTGATTTACATCAACAAGAATATCTTTATCACAACCACAACTTGGTTGGTTTTTTTCTATGTATGGACATCGTTTTTGTCTAACAAGATGTCTACCTTTACCATCAACAACTTCTTTCATTGCACGTTTTCCAACTTTTACAAGAATTGCTGCAACTTGTTTAGGATCATTAAGATACGAAACACCTACTTGTACAAGAGCAGGAACCATCTTTACTCCTTGTGTATAATTAATTACTTGGGCAGTAACCAAATTTCTTGTTGGAATTATTGCCACCGATTCGTTTAATGCATCTCTAACATAGGTTACTCTAGGCGTAATTTTGTGAATATATCCATTATACCCTGTATCAAGTTTTACACGCTCACCTTCGACAAAAATTTTGTCCTTTCTAATGAAGATGTATGCGAAATAATTCTGCATTGTTTCTTGTAATGCAAAACCTATTCCAATTGCTAATCCCCCAGTAGCTGTAGCAAGTACAACCAAATCTACTCCCCACCAAGCAAGAACTCCCAAAATAGTTGCAGCAAAAATCCCTATTGGAATAATTTGTTTTGCAGATTTTGGAATTCCTTCCATCTTCTTCTTTGCATATCCTGGAGGATGAGAACTTGGAATTAATGGTTCAAATCCATTTGATCTTTTTTCTGTTCTCCAAACATCGATTGGATATATCTCATCAGGTTTTGCACCTGGCTTTAATTTTCTTCCAGATTGATTGTTACCAGTAATACAATTTTGATAATATTTTTCATATTTTGCACGTTCTGATTTTTTCCATTCTTCAAACGGATTGTCAACTAACGCTTCATATCCTCCAATTGGATTTCCTTTTGCTGTATGAAATTGTTCTAATTGTTGTCTCCCTTGTTCTGTTTTAAGTAATTCCTGAAATTCTTCTTCGTCAATGTCTTCTGGAGTAGTTTTTGGTGGAACCCACTTGTACACTTTATGAATTAAATCATCTTCATCATCTACAAATCCTCGCATTTCACACCAAGCCTCAAAATCCTCTCTTTCCAAGGCAGATTTTTCACGTTTAGTAAAAGCAATTGGAATGAGATGGGCAATTGTATAGCCAATTACCAAAATATTGAAAGTGTTGAGAATTTTTGCAAATATTTCTTGAGGGGATATTTCTTCATCTCCAATTATTGTTAAATCAGTTCCCAACAAAAGACCACTTTGTATGTAGATATTGATTAGTGTGATAAACACGATTGCAAAAACTGGAAGAACCGCTCTTCGTAGAAATCTTGAAGCATGCGGTCTTTGATAATAGAATTTTTTTGAACCAACCCAAGTTGAAAATGCTTTGTAACCAATAGCAATTCCAATTATACCTGCAATCATTATGAAAAATGCAGTTTGAAGTGGTTCAGATGATGCTAAGAGCTGTGAAACTGTTTCAAACTCACCGGCAGAAACTTGTGGTAACCTTTCTTCAGCCATTTATAATCACCATTCTAATCAAATACATGTTCTAGAATACAAAGGTAACCTCTATTATCATTATTTTTTGAAACTACAAATAATTTTCAATGTTTAAATTTTTCATGCCTATATAGCCTGTAACTTTTATCAAGGGTAAACACACTATTTACAAAATGGCCTACCAAGAATCAGCATGGGATGATTCACCATCACTCAAATCTTATACATTATCAAATTTCCGTACTCTTTCACAAATTCAAAACCTTGGTGAAGAAATACAATTTGAAATGGAAGTTGTAGGAAATGTCTTACCATTTAAAGCAAATAATTATGTTGTCGAACAATTAATTGATTGGAATAATATCCCAAATGATCCAATGTATGTTTTGACTTTTCCTCAAAAAGGAATGCTAAAACTAGAACATTACAAAAAAATGGAAACATCTTTAAAAAATAATTCTGATAAAAAAGAAATAGCAAATATAGCAAATGAAATTCGTTTACAATTAAATCCACACCCTGCAGGACAAATGGAGCTTAACGTTCCAACGTTAAAAGATGGTACCAAACTTTATGGAATGCAACATAAATACAAAGAAACTTGCCTTTTTTTCCCTAGTCAAAGTCAAACTTGTCATGCTTATTGCAGTTTTTGTTTTAGATGGCCACAATTCGTTGGAATGGATGAAATGAAATTTGCTATGCAAGAGGGTGAACAATTAGTACAATATGTTTCTGAACATCCTGAAATAAGTGATGTACTTTTCACTGGCGGTGATCCAATGATTATGAAAGCAAAAATATTTTCAAAATATATTGATACTATTATTGAATCAAAACCTCAAAATTTAAAAACAATTAGAATTGGAACAAAAGCTCTTTCTTATTGGCCTTACAAATTTTTGACTGATTCAGATTCTGAAGAAATGTTGGATGTATTTAGAAGAATAACTGATAGTGGATTACATCTTGCATTTATGGGCCACTTTAATCATCTTAATGAATTATCAACAGAATCTGTAAAATCTGCAATTAAAGCAGTAAGAAAAACTGGTGCAGAAATTCGAACTCAATCTCCTCTTTTAGCACACATTAATGATGATGCTGATATGTGGGCAAAAATGTGGACTAAACAAGTTCAACTTGGTTGTATACCATACTACATGTTTGTTGTAAGAGATACTGGTGCTCAACACTATTTTGGAATTCCATTGGTTAAAGCATATGAGATTTTTAGTAAAGCCTATTCTTCTGTTAGTGGACTAGCTAGAACTGTTCGTGGACCTAGTATGTCTGCAACTCCAGGAAAAGTGCAAGTAGTAGGAACATCAAAATTAAATGATCAAAAAATACTTGTTTTACGATTTTTACAAGGAAGGAATCCTAATTGGGTAGACCAACCATTTTTTGCAAAATATGATGAAAATGCTATCTGGTTAGATGATCTAAAACCTGCATTTGGAGAAAAATTCTTCTTTGAAGACGAACTTGATGTTATCAAAGCATCAAAGATGAGTTAATTACAACAAATTTTATAATTTACCTGACTAACTTGACAATTCTAACTTACAAGATAACATTAGTAAACAAATTCTGAATTAATATCAAATTGAATTCAGATCAAGTATTACAGACTATTCAAGATGAAAATATATCATTCATAGACTTTTGGTTTGTAGATATTTTTGGTGAACTCCATAATGTTGGAATGCCAAGCTACGCAATTGATAAAAATAGTTTTGTAAATGGTCTTGAAAAATTAGATGCAAGTTCTATTGTTGGATTCAAATCTGTAAATAAATCTGATATGATTTTAATGCCTGATCCAAATTCATTCAAAATCCTTCCTAATGATTATGATCCAGGTAGTAGAAAAAATGCAAGAATTTTTTGTGATCTTTATGATGGAAGTACAAACAAAGAATCAAGATACACTAGAGATTCTAGAGGTATAGCTTTCAAAGCATCAGAGAAACTAAAAGAATTTGGATTAACTCATACTAATTGAGGCCCTGAGATAGAATTTTTTGTTTTTGATGCAATCAATGTTTATCCATCTCCGTATGCAGCAACACACTCTGGAGGAGGTTCAGGCTATTCAATTGAATCCAAAGAATCTCCTTGGGCAAAAGGAAATGTAAGTACTGCAATTGATATCAAAGAAGGATACTATCCATCACAACCAAAAGATACTCTTAATGGTTTTAGGAAAGATGTTTGTGAAGATTTATACAATTATTTTGGAATAAAAATTGAAGCTGAGCATCATGAAGTTGCAACTTCTGGCCAATGTGAAATTAATTTAGTTTATGATGAAATGATTACTATGGCTGATAATGTTATTGCAGTTAAAAATTTAGTAAAAGTTAAAGCTAAAAGAAAAAATAAAGTTGCAACATTTATGCCAAAACCAATTTTTGGTGACAACGCATCTGCTATGCATACACATCAGAGTTTATGGAATAAAAACAAGAATGAAATGTATGATGAAAATGATGATGTAGCACAAATGAGTCAAATTGGCAGATATTATGTTGGTGGAATTCTAAGTCATGCTTCCGCATTATGTGCGATATCAAATCCTACAACAAATTCATACAAACGTCTTGTTCCTGGATTTGAAGCACCAGTCAATGTTTGTTGGGGGTTGGCAAATCGTTCTACAGCTATTAGAGTTCCAATGTATAATAGAGGTCAAGAAAAAAGTAAAAGAATTGAATATCGTGTACCTGATCCAACAGCAAATATCTATCTTTTAGAGGCTGCATTACTACTTGCAGGATTAGATGGAATTAAAAATAAAATTGATCCTGGTGATCCGGTTGAAGAAAATGTCTATAAACTTTCTACAGAAAAGAAACGAGAATACAATATTGGATCTCTACCTGTATCTTTGAAAGGTGCATTAGATTCTTTGTCTAGTGATTCAAATTTTTTAATAGATATTTTTACAAAAGATTTCCTAGATGCATATTCTGAATTAAAATACAAAGAATATACTGCATTTGCACAAACTCCAACAGCTTGGGAAGTTTCAATGTATGCAGATGCATAATTGGTACAAACATCGATTATTCCATGAAAATTAGTAAAACGTTTTTAAAATCAGATTTAGTTTTTTTAGTATGCAATTAAAATTATTATTATTATTTTTGTTAATCATTCCAGGACTATCTGAAATTGCATATGGTCATACTGTTGATGCTGTAGGTGAATATAGAGTAGAAATTGGTTGGATGAATGAACCTGTGGTGTCAGGAGAGACTAATGCAATAGAATTCTATGTTAGTCCACTAATAGCATGTCCAGAAATTTCTGAATCATCTAAATGCGCAGAATCTCAAAAATTTCAGAATGGAATCTCAGATTTAAAAAGAACCGTTAAGATAGAATTAATTTACAAAGATGAAAGTATCACACTTCCTTTATCACCTGATCATAATATCTCAGGAAAATACTATGCATTTGTAAATCCAACTCTTTCTGGATTTTATCAAGCAAATATTTTAGGAATGATTGCTGACACTCCAATTAGCTTATCCATGCATCCTCCTAAAGTTTCTGAACGCGCATATATTGAATTCCCTGAACCATCTGATATTACAATTACACAAATGATTGATGGACATACTGCATTGATTGAAGATGTCAGTAATTTGAAAGACTCAGTAGTAATTATAGAAAATAATCAATTTAGTGATATGGGAATTATTGGAATAGGAGTTGGAATAATTGGAATTATTATTGCAATTATAGCTCTTGTAAAATCAAATAAATCTAACTAGAATTTACTATTTTTCACATCCTTGATATTCTATGTAATAACCTACAAGTATAGGAATTTGAAAAATTATCAATGGTGTAGAATATGGTAGAAAGCAATTATGATATCCTAGGAATTATTGAGGGTTCAACAGAAAAAGAAATTAGAGATGCGTTTAGAAGATTAGCTCTTCAATATCATTCAGATCGTGGAGGTGAAAATGAACAATTTATAAAAATTAAACAAGCTTATGATGATCTAAAAATTGGTAAAAAATATCCCGAAACAGACTATGAAAAATTAAAAAATTCTAAAGTATATTCTGGTGATTCTGAGGCTGATGTAAGAAGAAAAAATCAAATTTTAGGTCAAGAATTATTCAAAGAAATGAAAACTGCTGAAGATTGGGCTGCTGTTTTGAATGATTCAAACACAACTGCATCTAGATTGTTTGGTTCAAAAACACTCGGAGAAATTGAATTAGAGCGAAAGGTTACTGGAGCTTTATCAATTAAAGGAAATTTTATGGCAGGAAGTTTTTCTTATAATGGTCCAATCATTATGCAAGGAAGTATTACTAGTCCATCATGGACAGAAGAATTTCAGACAAATATTCATTTAACTAATGGAGATTTTAAATTTGTTAATCCATTAGAAAACAAATACAAAATTGATAATGGTGCAAAAATAATAATAGATAATGGTAATGTTGTTATCGGAAATGTTTATGGAAGAAAATTTAAAATTGAAGATCCTATCCGTGTAGGAGTTTTTCAAATTCAAGAACATAGAACTCACATATCTGCATTAAATGGAAAAATTATTGCAGAAAATATTGCAAATACAGTATTACTTGAAGCTGACTCTGTTATTGTTTTGAATGTTGAAGATGATGTAAAAATTTCTGCAAGAGAAATTTTATTTTATGGTGGAAAGTTAACTTTTGATTCTGAGATTTTATTAAAAGAAGGTGGAATGATTAGATTTTTTGAGAATTTTTCTATTCAGGGTTTAAGCGGTGATGCAATAATTAAACTTGAGAATGGCAAAAAAATACGATTGTTTGATCTTAAAACTAAGAAAATCAAAGATTTAGCTGATGAACTTGTATCAAATAAAGAGAACTACATCAAAGATGCTACTATGGTTGGCCATGGATTTACTATAACATATGCAATGCTAGATAATCTCTCATTGAAACCTGCTAAAAAACAAAAACAAGGGTGGGGATCAAAATTTGGATTTTCTAAAAAATAATTGGATTTGAAAACTAATTTTTAGCTTTGATAATGACCATTTCTCATAAATATGCCTATTTTTGAAAGTTATACATGAAAAAAATAGAGGCTGTAATCAAGCGAAAAAATTTCCCTTCCATTAAAACCAATTTGAATGTGGTTGGAACTTACATTATCGATAAACGAAATTTAGATGATAGTCATATTTACGATGAGTCTCAAGGTTCTCGAATAGGTTCAACTGGGTTAAAATCAGTACCATTAGCAAAAATTGAATTAGTAGTTTCTGATAAAGATGCAAGAAAAGTAGTTGAAATGATTTCAAAAAATTCTGGCTTGTCATCAAATCATGGTGGAAAAATCTTTGTTTCTGAAATGGAAGAAGTTGTAGATATGACAACACTTGATGGAAATCAAGATCTTGAATTTACTACAGAAGCAAATTCAGAATCACGACAATTACCTAAGCGAAGCAGATTTGTTCCATTACAAAAATTTACTTTGAATAAATTACAAATAATTTATGAAGATAACAAAGAAACATTACTTAATGATTATAGAATAAAATCATTTAGTGATTTTGTAAATTACTGTATTATGAAATCATTACCAACAATAGAAAAACAATTAAAGAATCCTACAATTATTTACGAAAATAATTTTGGTGATTTTTAATAATATCCGTTGAACAACGCTAATCCAACTAACGTCATTCCAACTGCTGCAAGTACTAATTTAGCAATAAAAATTTTGGATAATTTCATATAATTAGACCAACAAGTAGTGGTATAACAATGATTCCTGCAATTACAATAACTTTGAAAATTTCTTTAGGTCCTAAGTGTTGCATCTCTTCTCTGTGAAACAATTTATTTTTACGAATAGAATTCATATTCATGCCTTTAGATGGTGTTTTCCCCTTCATCCCCTGTAGCAATATCTACAGCTCGTAAAACTTGAGAAACAAAGATTTTACCAACTCTACCCTTATCTTTGATAATTCCTATAACTTCATCTTCTTGTGTATCTGAAATTATTGCTTCTAATCTGTATTTTTCACTAAATTGAGGCACAAAAATTTCACTTCCTTTAGATGCGTGAATTTCCGGGCCTGGTTTTTTCCCTCTTCCTTTCACTTTGGATACTGTAAGGCCACCAATACCAATTTTTTTTAATCCTTCACTAATTGCCATGACATCGTTTTCTCCAAGTATGACTTCTATTTTGAGCATTTAGTTATTGTATTACAATTTACACAAATATAATTTCTGATTTTGATAATCAAATGATAATCAAATGATAATCAAATGATAATCAAATGATAATCAAATGATAATCAAATTTAGTCATTGTTATTAATTAAAATTCAGATTTTTTATCATGGTTCTGGATTCTGGGGATACAGCATGGATGCTTGTCGCAGGCAGTCTTGTGCTACTAATGATCCCCGCATTAGGTCTCTTTGAATCTGGACTTTTAAGAAAAAAGAATGCAGCATCAATTTTCATGCAGATCTTCTTTGGTTTGGCACTTTTGAGTGTCATGTGGTTTATTTTTGGATTTAGTGTTTCCTTTGGTGATTCAACTGAAGGATTAATTGGAAATTTTGATTGGGTATTTCTTAAAGGAGTTCCATCTGATGCACCATTGGAACAATATGCTCCAACAATTCCTGGTGTACTATTTGTTAAATTTCAATTAATGTTTGCAGCAATTACTCCACTATTACTTACAGGAACTATTGCTGAAAGAATGAAATTTAATTCATTTATCATATTCATTGCAGCATGGTCTATGCTAATCTATTATCCTCTAGTTCACTGGGTTTGGGGTGGTGGATGGTTAGCAGATCTTGGTGTTGTCGACTTTGCTGGTGGTATTGTAATTCATACAAGTGTTGGAATGGCAGCCCTTGCTGCCGCATTAGTACTTGGTAGAAGAAGAAACTATGGTCCTGCAATAATGATTCCTCATAGTATCCCACTTGCTGTTTTAGGTTCTTCATTATTGTGGTTAGGATGGTTTGGTTTCAATGCAGGTAGTGCACTTTCAGCATCAGGTGGTGTTGCTGGTAATACAGTAATTGTTACTCACATGGCATCATCTGTATCTGCTTTAATTTGGGCAGGACTTTCATGGATTAGAACTGGAAAACCATCAGTTGTAGCTACAATTAACGGTGCAATTGCAGGTCTCGCTGGAATTACTCCTGCATCTGGATTTGTTAGTGCAGAACATGCTTTCATAATAGGAATTGCAATTGGTGTAATCTCATACTCTGGTGTAGTGTTATTCAAAGAAAAATTAAAGATTGATGATGCACTTGATGTAAGCTCTGTTCACGGTGTTGCAGGTATTGTTGGTGCGTTAGCTATAGGAATTTTCGCAAGTACTGCAATTAATCCTGGAGGAGTAGACGGATTACTCTTTGGAAATCCAGATCAACTCTGGATTCAAGCAGTAGGTGTTGGTGTAGCAGCTGCTATGGGATTTGGTGGTACTTGGATAATTCTTCAAGTGTTGAAACATACTATAGGAATTCGAGTTTCTGCTGAAGTTGAAGATATAGGATTAGATATTAGTGAACATGCTGAATCTGCATATTCTGATGAGGAGGAATTCTTGTTGGATATGGATGATTATAAGGATGAATTACAAGAAAAAGATGAAATACTTTTTAAAAAGAAATCTGACGGAAATAAAAAATGACAGTTAACTATGATGAATTATCAAAACAGGTCCTTGATTTAGATCCTAAAGTTAGATTTGCAGGTGTTGCAAATAGTAAGGGTGAGATGATTGCTGGTGGACAAAAAGAAAATATAGAAAAAATCTTAGATGGTGAAAATGTCAAGATGTCAATTCACTATGCACTGCAAAAAAGAGATCTTTATACAAATTTAGCATACAAACTAGGTAAAGAACAATCATCAATTACAGAATATGCAATAGTTACCATGATTAGTATTCCAATCAATTCAAACGACTTGTTTATGATTAGTACAGAACCAAGAGCAGATTATTTGAAAATTATTGATTTTGTTCATGCTTCTCTAAAAAATTCTGAATAAAGGCTATTTTAGCCTCAAAATCTTTGTTTTTAGATTAAGAAATATTTTTTCAAGTCCTATTTTCTTCTTTTAACTTCAAAAATACTGTAACCGTATTTCTTTTTCATTTCAATGGAACAGAATTGTGCAAATTCGTATTCATCAAAGTCTTTCAAAATTTCATAAAGATTGATGCCAACTACTATACTGTTTTTTGGACAAAGTGAATTTATCTTAAAACATCTATTTACGGTTGGTCCAAAAATATCTGAAATTTTTGAAGTAGTACTCTCAGCTACTTTTACAGAACCATATGTTGCACTAATTTTGTAATCTAATTCATCTATATTTTCTGCATTAAGTTCTTTTTTTAGTTCATCATGAGATTCAATCATATTCAAACAACATTCTAAGATATTTTTCATTACTTCAACATTATTTGGATCAACATTTGCAAATCTAAACATTAAAGCATCTCCAATATTTTTTACTACTTCTCCATTATGTTTACGGACAATTTTCGCCATAAAATTAAGGAAAATTTCATACATTTTACTAACATCATCATCAGATAATCTAGATGATATTCTTGTAGAGTCTGTCATATCGATAACACATACACAATCATTTTGTTCATGTTGAGAAAATTTTAACAAAATATCTTCTTGTTGTTTAATGACATCTTCCTTTTCTTTAATCTCAATTAATGATTCTTCTAGTTTTTGAGCCATTGAATCAAATGCATGGGATAATTCCCCAATTTCGTCACCAGTTGTAATGTTTGTTCTTACTTCAAAATCTCCACTTGCAATTTTATTTGCTGCATTTTTTAATTTGAGTAATGGTCTTGAAATTGATTTTGATATTACAAATGCAACAATTCCCATTCCTAGTGTAATTACTATTCCAGTATAGAATATTCTATTTTGAAGGGTATCTATTGGTTTTTCTACTTCTGCTTGGTCGATTTCTACTAGTAATACGATGCCTAAATCATCTGCGCAATAAGATGATCCATAAATTGGAACATTCCTGTAATCTTCATAAAATCCTAAAAATTCTTCTCCTTGATTGAAACATTTCTGTACAGCTAAAGTATCCACTTTTTGTTTGAATATTGCATCTTCAATGAATCTAGATTCAGATAACATCATTAATTGATTATTTACAATGTAAACTTCACCTGATTCCCCTAATCCACTTCTATTGACTAAAACATTATCAATTGAAGATGTTCTCATTCTAGAAATTACCACTCCTATGGATTCATCACCTATTTTACTATCATCTGCAAAAATCGGTGATACAACAACTATTTTTTTACCAATTTCAGCTGATTCAAACACAATAAATGGTTCTTTTAATCCTCTTTGAAAAAATTCATCTTCAATAAAATCTTCATTTGTATTACCACCTAGAGAGAAAAATATTTTTCCATCATTGCCAATAATTTTTGTGTCTTCAAACCCTATGGAATATCCAATTAATTCTTGAAATGCTTGAATTTGGATTAAAAAATGTCTACGATTGTTCTCTTGAGATTCTTTTAATTTGTCTTTAGGAATTTGATTCATTTCAGAAACTAATAATTGAATCATAGGATCATTTGCAAGAATATTATTTTGTTCAATTCTTGATTCAAAAAGTAACCTTAGTGTATCACCTCTTACAATTGATTCTCCAAATAATTGATCACCTACTCTTTCAACGATAATTTGATCAGCATAATTGAAGCTTAGAAATCCTGTTATTGAAAGAGCAACAACTGATACAATCATTACCAAAAAAATAAATTTTTTACTTAAATTAAACGAGATTGCCATTTTTGTTATACGTATTATTTATACAAATATCACTGTTTTTGAGTATATTATGCCTATAGTAATTCTTTGAATTGATAATTACTTACAATATTGAAAATGACCTCTAGTTTTTAATTAAATGAATTATGGCTATAGAATATGAAATTTTTACTATATTCTTTACTTTTTATGATTTTGACTTCTACATCCTTTGCATATGCTGAAGAATACATTATTGATATTCCAATAGGGGCGTACAATCCAGAACTAAATACTGTGGCAGAAGTATGGTATGATCCACCTCAACTGTTTGTAACTGTAGGTGATACTGTAACTTGGTATAACGATGACAAAGAAGGTCACACTGTTACAAGTGGAGAAGGTTCAGGAAGATTTGGTTGGATGAGTGATAATTTTGGAAAATCAAATGGAATTTTTGATAGTGGTAGATTTATGCCAGGTGAATCTTGGTCATACACATTTGAGGATTCTGGGACATTTTCTTATTATTGCACCATTCATCCATGGATGGAAGGAATTTTAATTGTAGAAAAACAAATTCCTGATTATCCACATGATGCAACTGGCACAAAGTTAGAATTTCCTTTGTTACAATATACGCCAGACAGAAACATAGAAGTAAATCTATCATGGGATCCTCCAGTTATCAAAACTCACGAAAAAATTCAATTTGTTTATCAATTCTATGATCCACAAACAAATTCTAATCTTGCAGAAATGAAATATAATTTTATAATCTTTCAAAATGGAAAAGAAATTTTTAGAGATGAAGGACTAAGTCAAATTGGAGGAGATTATAGAAATTTTGTTTTTAGTGATTCTGGATCTATTATAGTAAGAATAGAAGGAATTCAATCACCTTCAATTTTTGCTGAGGAAAGTGTTACTGTATTTGGAGATATTGAAAGTAAAGAACAACGTTCTGTTGATTTTACTACTGCAGTTTATGATAATCCAGAACAAACATCCCATGAAACCTATCACACAAAACCGGCTCAAAGATTAACAATCTATTACGAATTAATGCTATTCATTATTCTCGTTCCAGGTGTAATGTTCCTTGTAGCTATGTTTTGGTTAAAGAAGAAACCTAAAATCAAAGATGATACGCCGGGTGCCATTAAAATTTAAAATAATAAAAAGAAATTAAAAATTGTTGAATTAATCTAATCGATTAATTCAGTCCAACCTTTGACGAAGACTGAGTTCTTGTAGAGTGGAACTGGTTGTCCAACAGTAAAGTCCATTGGTCGCATCCAAAAGATTGCTTTTGTTGGGCATACACCGATGCATGCACCATCTGAAATACATCTTTCTGGGTAGAACACAAATGCTTTACCTCTCTTCCAGCCTTCAACTGGTTTTACTCTTAGGACATCTGGTCCAAGTGTGGTACAGATTTCTACACATAGTGCGCATCCGATACACATTTGTTCACTGATGTCTGGAATTATTCCTACAGGCATAATGAATTATTTCTTGATTTGATCTTTATATAATTTACCTTGAAATATCGTGCTATAACGGCGTTTGATATTTTATAACGGCGTTTTAATTTTGATCGCTATCTTAGATTTCTATTTTCTTTTTCCATCGGTTTGTTCTAAAGTGCTAATTACTAAATCATTTTTAGTTTTTTTAAGAAAATAAACGCCAGTTTTTTCTGATTTAATTACGTGTCTTCCACCTGGCGAAAGAACCCAACCATCGTTTTCTTTTTTTCGTGCCATTCCAGTTATTACAACAGATGATTTAACATGATTTCCAATTGATGAGAGTAACATTACACATGAATTAATGAATATGGCTGATTCTAAATCATCAAATAAATTGTAGATCCCATTAAAGGAGTCGATAATTACTAAAAATCTGTCTTTTGATACTTTGGAAATAATTTCTGAGAATTTTTCTTCCCAATCTACTTTATCTGGGCAAAAGATTGTTAAATTTTCTTTTTTCTGAATCATTTTAGATTCAACATATCCTGTGTATAGTAAATCCATATCAATGAAAATTATTGGATCTTCAGTCGAATTGATTAATTTATCAAGAAATTCAATTTTATGGAATGGTTTTGAACATAAAATAACATTTGGATTGTTTTGTTCAAATTTAATTTGAATTTGTGTTAAATCATTACCAATAATTTGCTCAGGATTTTTATCCAACACCAAATTAGCATTCTACAGATATAATAATGAATTTGGTATCTAAAGACATTTCAGATGATTTTCCAACCTCAAAGAAAATCTATCTCAACAATGCATCTGTTTCTTTAATGCCTACTCAAAGTATTGAGGCTATGAAGGAATTTCTAACTACATACAATTCTATTGGCCCTGATTCAAAAGAATCAGAATCTTTTGTAAATGATAAATTACAAAATGTACGAAAAACTATTGCAAAAATTATTTCTTGTCAACCTGATGAAGTAGTTCTTACTCAAAGTACAACTGATGGGATAAACTTTGTAGCAAATGGATTATCTTTTGCTGATGACTCTAATATGATAATTCGTGGAATGACACACGAACACCATTCAAATTTTTATCCATGGATTAAATTACAAGAAAAAATATCCATTCAAAATTTACCTATTGATAATGATGGTTTTTTTAAATTAGATAATTTAGAATCACTTGTTAATGATAAAACAAAACTAGTTGCACTTAGTCATGTATTGTATAATACTGGTGCAATCATACCTGTAGAAGAAATAGGAAAAATTCTTGAAGATAAGGTTCCATTCTTCATTGACAGTGCACAAAGTATAGGCTGTATTGGAGATATCGATGTTTCAAAAATTAAATGTGATTTTATGTCATTTAATGGATCTAAATGGCTTTGTGGTCCTATGGGTACAGGATTATTTTATTGTAAAAAAAGTTCTAGTGAATTACTAGAACCCCAAACTATTGGTGGTGAATCTGCAATCATTTCTGATGATTCAAAATTAACATACAAAAAATTACCAGATAAATTTCAAACCGGATTTAGAAATTATGTGGGAATTGTTGGATTAGAATCATCTGCTAATTATTTATTAAAATTCGGAATGAATAATATTCGTGATAAAAATCAAATCTTGTCTAATATTTTTAGAGAAGAATTATCAAAAATTCCAAATATTATTTTGTATGGGCCAGAGGATCCAAATGTTAGAACAAGTATTGTGTCTTTTAACATCAAAGGATTTGATTCACAACAAGTTGTTGATAAACTTGAAAAACAAAATATCATTTTAGCAGTAAGGGAAATCATGGAACAAAAGATTGTACGTGCATCTCCACACTTTTTTAATACTGAATCTCAAATTTTAGATGTAATTGATGCTATAAAGAAATTATAGGTTTTCTTGTTCTTCTATTACCATCATTGTTAGTGTAGATTGAACTTTGCTAATTTTTCTAACTTTGTTGGTAATGATTGCACGTAATTTTTCAGCATCATTAGAAGTTAATTTTAGGACAATATCGTATACTCCGTATACGCCTTGAACTTCATATTTCACATCTTCTTTTTCAAGAATTTGTTTTACTTCACTAATGATTGATTCATCTGATCCTAAATCAGAATTTAATAGAACATACGCTGTAGGCACAAGGGGTTTTTTCATGAGACAGTATTTAACTTTTCATCATTTAAAATTGATTAATCACCAGTAGATTATGATGATGTGAAACCATTAGATTTGTCACTCACAATATCAGAATCTATTCCAAGTTTTCCTGGATCTCCAACTCCTCAATTCATTGATTGGTCAGATATAGCACATGATGGATATAATCTTGAATTATTATTCCTCAGTTCACATACAGGAACGCATCTAGATGCACCTTATCATTTTGATAAAAATGGACTAAAAATACATCAAATTCCTCTTGATAGGCTTTTTGGAAAAGCGATTCTAATCAAACTCAAAAAATCAAAGAATACTGCTATTACTAAATTAGATATCACATCATTTGAAAAAAAGAATGATAAAATACCAAATCATTCTTCAATCTTTTTCTTTACAGATTGGCAAAAAAATCTGAAAAAAAATAATTATTTTACTGAAAATCCTGGATTAGATGCATCATCTGCAAAATATTTTGCATCTAAAAAATCAACTTAGTTGGTATAGATTCCCCAAGTATAGATCTTGGAAAAGATGAATCATTTTCTGTACATCATATATTATCTAAAAATAATATTTTGATAGTAGAAAATTTAGCAAATATGAATAAAATACGATCTTTAAAGTTTAATTTCACTATTCTTCCATTAAAATTAAAAAATGCCACAGGTTCCCCCGTTCGTGCAGTAGCATCATAATCACACTTACGTAATACTAAAAATACAGAACAATCCTAAATTTAACATGAGTAAACCTGGTAATATTTGGAGAAAGGTTCATGGTAAAATTACAAAAAAACCTACAAATTTTTCTTGGCTAATAGAAGAAAAATTAGCAGGTTCAGGTATTCCAACAAGTTTGGATGAATTTGATTGGCTTCTAAATCAAGGAGTTAAATCAATTGTAACTATGACTGAACAATCACTACCAGATGAATGGGTTGATAATATTGGATATCTTCATGTTCCAACTCCTGATTTTACAGCTCCTGATATGGATAGAATAGACTCAGCAGTTGATTTCGTTCATGAACAAATTAAAAATGATCAAGCCGTAATGGTTCACTGTGCAGCTGGAATGGGGAGAGCTGGAACAATACTTGCTTGTTATTTTATAAAATACAAAAAATTTTCAGCTATTAATGCAATCAAAAAAATTCGAGATGAAAGACCAGGTTCAATTCAATCTGAAGTACAAGAATTAGCTATCGGATTTTATGAAAAACATGTAAGAAATTAGTTTAAACAAATTCTGAAACTAATTTTCCATCTACAACTTTAATCTTCAAGGTTTTATCTTCTTGAAAAAATAAAGTCAATCCACCGTCTGCATCAGGATCTTCTACTTTCACAAGTTCTAACATTTTGATTGGGTCAAATTTTTCCATTCACATTCACCTATTCTGGGATTGATACGGTCTCAATTTTACCATCAACTACTTTTATGAACATAAACCTGTTGTCTTTGAAGATAAATGTAATTCCAGCTTCTTTATCTGGTTCTTCAACTTCAAGTATTGGTTGTCCTAGCAGACCATCGTATTTTGCCATTAATTATTACCCAAAAAAGTTCCTTATATCCCTAATTGATTGTAATTTCAATTTCACTTGAGCTGTTTTTGATACTTCCAGTTTCTGTAAAGTCATGTTTTTGCCAAGATGCAAAAGCTTCTGCTCCAATCTTATGTTTACCTTTTCCCAAATCTGATGCTTTGAATACAAATTTCTCATTAAAGTCAAATAATTCCTGTCTAACTTCTTCTTCTGATAATCTGATAAACGGTTCAAATTTTTTGGATATCTGTACCCAAATTCGTCTATCTTTCATTGGATTGACTAATTTTGGATTTCGAGTCCAAAATATTGCTGCCTTTCTATAACTATCAATAGTTCGTCCTAATTCCTTCTTTCTTAATCCGCCTGATGTCAATTTTATACCATGTTTCACTTTGAATGAAACATCGTTGTTGTTGTAGGCTTTAGTCCAATTTGCCTCGTTGAAGGCATTTCTAATGTCCCCTTCTACTGAAAATTGAACATTTATCTCGATATTTTCATCAGATGAGTATTCATCCTTGGATTTTACTAATTCTATTACTGAAATCTTGCTTTCTGCCATTGTTCCCGCTCATAATGATTTATATCCGCAATAAGTGCTTTTTCTGAATACATGAATGCAGAAGTAATCAGTTCTGAGCCTAAAGAGATCAGCCTTTCAATCACTGAAACTGATATAGGAATTTTATATGTAATTCAACATGAACTGCTAAAAGCATCATCTACTGATTTTGCAGGAGTTATTGTAAAACACCCTCTTATCAATGAATGTTGGATGAGAGTTAATTCTAGTTCAAAACCACTCGGTGAAATTAAAAAAGCAACAGATTCCGCCATCAAAATGGCTCAAGAATTCAATAAACTATTCCATTCTCAAATTAAGGTAAATTAGATTGAAGTTTTGCCCCAAATGTGAGGTCAAATTAAAAAATAGTGGATCAGGCCTTCAATGTTCTAAATGTGGTTATGCTGAAGGAGAAAAAGCCAAACCGACAAAAAAAACTGCTGCTGAAGAAGAACCCGATTTCTCCTTACTCGCTTTTGAAGGGAATGAAGGTGAAGAATCTAACCCAACAGTCAAAATTGACTGTGAAAAATGTGGACATGATGAAGCAGTTGGTTGGATGTTTCAAACTAGAAGTGCAGATGAACCTACGACAAGATTTTATCGTTGTCAAAAATGCAAATACACCTGGCGTGATTACACATAAGGTTTAACTGGAACATAAAGACAAGTAAATTGATTTGACTTTTGGTGCAAAAACAAGTGGATCTGATGATCTAAAAGCTATCATTTCTGCAATATCTACACTTGTTGAAGAAGCAACTTTTGTTGCAACAGCAGAAGGAATTACTTTTAGAGGAATGGATCCATCACATGTAGCTTTAATAGATATTTCTTGGCCTAATTCTGCATTTGAAAAATATGAATGCGATAGCGATATTAAATTCGGTGTAAGGATTGATGAATTTTCAAAACTCATCAAAAGAGCAGATAAAAAAGATAGCATTGAGATTAGTATTTCTGAACAAAATATGTTACTTGTAACAGTTGGAAAAAATAAAAAATACAAAATGCGATTAATTGAAAGCTCTGCAACTGATACACCATTGCCAAAAATCCCATATGATTCAAAAATAGTTTTAACTTCTTCAAAGTTTGATAAAATCCTCGGTGATGTACAGGTTGTATCAGATTATCTCACTATACAAACATCTGATTCAAAAGGAGACTTTTCTGGAAAAGGTGATTCTGGTGAAGTTGTAATTGAACTAGACAAAGATGATAAAGAAATTGAAGAAATTTCTTCAAAAGAAGACAGTGTTGGCACATACAGCCTTGAATATCTAAATCCTGTAGTGAAAGCAGTAGGTTCCAATGCAGGCTCAATTACATGTGAATTTTCAAGCGCAAAACCTCTTAGAATTGAATTTAAAGTAGCAAATATTGGTAGAATTCACTTTTACTTGGCTCCACGCGTAGAAAGTTAAAGCATTTAAAGATTAACAAGTTCAGGTATTTTGAATTGAGACTAGTAATAAAATATGGCGGAACATCAATTTCTGCCACAAAAGACATCCAAGCAGTAGCTAAAAATCTTAATGAATTATCAAAGAAAAACCAAATTGTTGTTGTATGTTCTGCAACTAGTGGAACTACGGATGACTTGATAGAAATTTCAGAATCAATAAAAAAAGAAAATAAATCTAAAGCTGAACAACTTGCATCAAAAATTACCAATAGACATAAACAATTAGCTAAACAGACAATTAAAAAATCTGAAATAAGAAAAAAATTACTCTTAAAATTTGATGAGGATTTCAATGAACTTGTTGCTCTAATTGATGGAATGGTGTTACTAGGTGAAGTTACTCCAAGAACAATGGATTATCTATTTTCATTTGGAGAAAGGTTATCGATAAAATTAGTTTCATCAGCAATTAATGATTCAGGAAAAAAATCAGTCCCTCTTACTGGTAAGGAAGTAGGAATTGTTACTGATTCTAATTTTGGTGAATCTAAACCACTCATTGATACAACACGATTAAGAGTATCAAAAACTGTTGATGCTCTATTATCAAAGAAAACAATACCTGTTGTTGGAGGATTTGTTGGTGCTGATCAACATGGCCATGTTACTACATTTGGTAGAGGCGGTTCTGATTATTCTGCAACAATTGTTGGTTCTTGCATTAAAGCAGATGAGATTTGGTTAATGAGTGATGTAGATGGTTTAATGACTGCAGATCCAAAAATTGTAAAAAATGCAAAATTACTCAAAGAAGTTTCATACATTGAAGCAATTGAAATGGCTCTATTTGGTGCAAAGCAAATACATCCACGAACATTTGAGCCTCTAATTACTAAGAAAATCCCAATGAGGATTAGAAATTCTTTCAATATCCAAAATGAAGGAACTCTAGTTTCTGCATCAACTTCTTCAGCTGTAAAAAATACAGTAAAGTGTGTAAGTAATGTACGAAATAATGGATTAATTGATGTTCAAGGTGGTAGTATGGTTGGAACTCCAGGTACTGCAGCAAAAATATTTGCAACACTGGCAAAAGCTGGAATCAACGTAATGATGATTTCACAGAATCCATCTGAATCAAGCATTACAATTGTTGTAAAAAATACAGATCTTGATAAAGCAGTTAGTGCATTAGAGATGGAATTATTAGGAAAAATTATCAAAAAATTAGATATTACTACAGATGTTGCGATAATTGCATTAATTGGTTCAGGAATGAGAGGAACTGTTGGAGTTGCCTCCAAAGTTTTTGGTGCAATTGAGAAAAACAAAGTAAATGTATCTATGATTACTCAAGGATCATCTGAGCTTAATCTTGCATTTGTTGTAAAAAATTCTGATACAAATTCAGCTGTACGAGCTTTGCACGATGAATTTGCACTAGATAAAATCAATTAAGACAAATCATTTAAAGGAATAATCTCAAGATTATTTATTGAACAAACTTCAATCTTTACTAATAATTGGAATTGTTTCTATTGGTATTATTTTTGTATCTTCATCAGCTGATCAATTTGTTGATGCAGGTTCTAGAAAGAAAATTCATTTTACTGAAACTATAACATCATCTCAAGATCCAGGTCAAGGACATGAAAATCACCAATTAGCATTAATTTTATCTCCTAATGAAGGAACAATCTATGACGGCTCTATGACATTTACTTCAAGTGAGCCTGTACAGATTGTAGTTTTACATGAAATTAGCTCTCAAGAATCAAAAGGTCAACCTACATGGACAGTTGATGGAAAATCAATTTATGGTTTATCGATAATTGATTTGAAAAAAAATTCAGGTTCATTTGAATTCACAGGAGCAGCTCTTGCATTACATTCACCAAATTCTAAAAAGTTTACAACTACTGTTAGTCTAGATGGATGGATTAGAGGACAACCTACTGAAGTAATAATGCAAAAAATCGAGTTTGAAAAAGATGAATCATCATATTTACTTTCAAGAACAAATGTACCTGCTACGATTCCAATGCACAAAGGAATCTATGAAGGGAATCAAATTCGTTACATCATAACTGATGGTAGTGATAAAAATTATGCAAAAGATATTTCAGACAAACAAGAATGGAATGTAGAATTTGCACCAGTACTTGCAGATGTTCCAGAAAACACACTTCAAAAATTATACATTTTTAAAAATGGAGTTAAAGGTGATGGGATTAATGGATTTCAAAATGAAGTATTTTCTAGTACTCCATCACAAGAATCAAAATACAGTGCACTAAATTCTATTATTGAAGTTACTTGGAAAGTTGGTCAAAAAGAAATTGAATTAGAATCTGCAATAGATGTAATTGCAGCTGAAGAAGGTGGCAGAATTGAATTTAATGAAACAGGAATTGTACTTAATACTCCACAAATTATTTGGCCTGATGGACAATTGAAAGTTCGTTCAGATAAAGAAATTTCTGATGAAATGTCTTACAGTGGTGGTCAAATTACTGACATTAATGAAGAAGAAATGACTGTAACTTTTGTAGCTCATAGAGGTTGGGGGCCTGATGGAAGAACTATTTACTATATTGTAACTGATGCAACACCTTCAGGACCTGCTGAAACAATGGGAGTTGCCTCTTCTCCAAGTTCAGCAAATCTCATTGCACATTCAGGTGCAGTTGATCTATTCCAATTTAAAAATGGAATTAGTGGTTCTGGTCCATTGGGATTTCAAGCAGGTGTTGCTGGAGCCTCACTTGGGGATGCAAATTACAGTCCTATGTGGAGAATCTATCTGGTTGAATGGAATGATGCAAAATCTGCAAAAATTCTAGAAACAAGGTCTGATATTGACTCATTTAGCGATGAGGATAAACTCTCAGTTAGTATTGCTAGACCAACTAATAGTAATCATATAGTAAACTGTCCATTCATTGATCCATTCCAGTAGATCCACTAAACGGATAAATTACTTGATAAAAAATTTCTTTTAAAATTGACTGGTAAACTCTACATTGTTGGTGTCGGACCTGGCCATCATAACCATATGACATTTCGAGCAAAAGAAGTGATTGGTGAAAGTGATACAATTGTTGGATATGAAACTTATGTAAATTTAGTACAAGATCTTATTGAAGGGAAAACTGTTCATCGTTATGCAATGACACAAGAAGTAGAAAGAGCTCATCAATGTATTGATCTTGCTAAATCTGGAAAAATTGTTTCACTTGTATCAAGTGGTGATCCTGGAATTTATGGAATGGCAGGATTGATCTATGAAACACTTGCTGAATCTGGTTGGAATCCAAAAGATGATCTTCAAGTAGAAATTGTTCCTGGTGTATCTGCACTTAATTCATGTGCATCAATAGTTGGTTCGCCACTAATGAGTGATTTTGCAGTAGTTAGTATGAGTGATCTGCTAGTTCCATGGGAAGTTATTTCAAAAAGAGTTGAAGCAGCTGCACAAGGTGATTTTGTACTTGTTATCTATAATCCCACCAGTCAAAAAAGAATTCATCAATTACAAGATACAAGAAAAATTCTTTTAAAATATAGAAAACCAACCACTCCTGTTGCAATCATTAAAGGTGCATTTAGAGAATCTGAAACTGTTGTAATGACTGATTTAGAAAATTTGCCAAACCATTCAGAGCAATTAGGCATGGTTAGTACTGTAATTATTGGAAATTCATCAACTTACACTTACAAAGATTTAATGATTAATCCAAGAGGTTACAAATCAAAATATAATTTAGAAGAACAAACCAATCCTAATCTTAAAGTTTAGAAACTTTTCTTAATTGTATTGCTCAATTCTTCACTGAGATTTAATTTTTCTCTAATTGGAGAAACCACTTTAACCAAATAATTTCCTACTGTTTGTTTCAAATCCCCTGGGTGTAATTTCTTTTCAGCAAAGTCTTTTTCTAGTTGATTGAAATTAGCGTAAGATACATTTCCACCAAATTTTTCAGGCCTTTCTACTTTCATTTCATTAAATTCATGAAAAATTACAGATTTTGAAATTTCTAATAGTGGATTATTTTCAATATTAGCTTCTTCACACCATGCTTTGCTTATCTTTTTCCTAATTTCATCATCAGAATTATGAATAAACACTCCTGAATTTGGATCTGATTTACTCATTTTTCCTACGATTTTATTATCATTTGAATCTGTAGGTTTTGAAAGTCCTGGTAATAATTTATGATGAACAGCAACGGGTACTTTCCATTTCATTTTTGGAAATATTTCTCTAACCAACATGTGAATTTTCCTTTGATCCATCCCTGCATGTGCAATATCAACATCTAAAGAATGAATATCAACTGCTTGCATTGCTGGATAAAGTAATTTTGCTACATCAATTTTTTTATCATCTTCAGAACGACCCATAATAGTTAGAGTTCTCATTGTTCTTGCAATTGACATGTGTTTTGTAAATTTGACAAGCTCAGACCAATACTCTGTTTTTTCTTCATACAGTTTAGATCCTAAAATTATTTCTGCATCAGGACATACTAATTTGAAAGCATCTTGATAATATTTTGAAACCTTTTCAATTGTTTCCCAATCTCCTCCAAGTTTATCATTAATCAAAGTATGCCAATCAGCTAGAAAAATTTTACATTTTACACCAGCTTTTACAAAGTCATTAATTTTGAAACCTGTGCTAATTAGACTGCCAAGATGCAAGAAACCCGAAATTTCTAAACCAATGTAATGGTTTGGTGATGAATTAGTTTTGAATAATTCAATTAATTCTTCCTGTGTTACTATTTCTTCAGTCGGTGGTCTTTGAATCAAATCTACTTTTTCTGTAATATCCAAATCAAAACAACTTTTGAGAAGTTAACGTATAAAGTTATTCAAAATTTTAATTTGAGTTTAGAAGGTTTGAATAGAAGATATTTTCATATTGTTTATGACTCTTGAAGAAGGTTTAGAATTAATTTCAAATTATAAGAAAGCCCTTGAAAAATTTCTTGAAACATTACCAGAACAATCAGTCCAATTAGGTTCAGAAATGATCAATATTTTATCGATGAATTCTAAAAATGAGATTAAAAATTTAGATGCAATTGAAAAAGCTTTGAAACGACAACCAAATTACGAATCTGGATTATCTGAATAACTCTATTTACAATTCTTTTTGTGTTTTCTCAAATCCTCTGAATAATCAAATTCAGCACCACAAGCTCTACATTTTTCCTTTTTCTTATTGTGTGCTTTTTCTTCATGTTTCTTTAATCTATCAGAATCTGAAAGGACTGTACCACATTTTTTACATTTTAATTCATTTTTGTTAGAGCCAAATAATCCCATGCACAAATTAGTCATTCATAGTTGATATAGTTTTTTTTACAAACTTTTTCTATAAGAATAATTTATTTAATTTCTGATTCATCTAGACTTTTTCTAGGTTTTACACTGAGATAAAATCCATGGGCAGTAATGATAAATGATGCAAGAAATATTTTGGTTGCAAATACTAAATTCCATGGTCTATCAGGATCTGGGTAAGCTACTGCCAACCTATCAATATCTGGAACCATTCCATTGATAACACCTGCAGTCATTTGTGCATTTAACACAGTGAAATTGTATAATACTTCATAGAGTGAAATTATTGAAAACCCTAACAACATTAATTGAAGTAATGCCATTTTTGTACCGACAATTTTATCTCCTGCAGTTCTTTTCCATCCAATTCTTGTAACACAATACCACCCAATTATCGTAGAGAAAAATATCCAAGTAGTTACTCTTGCAAAATTTTCAAATGGTATAGTTGTATTGTGAATTGCTTCTCCCATAACATATGTTCCATTTTCCATCCATTCTATCATGGTAACATATACTCCAAAAACTAATGATGATGCCATAATGAATCCACAAATATAGAAAATGTACAGATAGACTTTGTAGCCTGGATCTGATTTTTCAAGATGACGTGGCTTCATGATGCCGTTTGCCGAATTTTGAAATATAAAAATTCATGTTTCTTTACTGAGATTTATAGACTAGTTATAAACAGGAATATTGTTGAAAATTGCAATTAACATTCCTATTGTAGGCAAAGAAGAGATAGATGTAGTCACGACAATTCTTAAAAATGGAGCTTTAACATCTGCTGCAAATTTAGGCGGAAGACATGTTCAGGCATTTGAAAAATCTGTTGCATCATTTGTAAAATCAAAATATGCAGTTGCAGTAAATTCTGGTACTGCAGCATTACAGGCAGCACTTTATGCATTAGATATTAAAAAAGGAGATGAAGTTTTACTTCCTTCCTTTACATTTGTAGCAACTGCAAATGCGGTTGTTGCAACTGGAGCAAAACCTGTTTTTGTTGATATTTTAAAAGAAAATTATACTATAGATCCAGATGATTTAGAAAAAAAAATTACCAAAAGAACTAGAGCAATAATCCCAGTTCATTTGTATGGAAATGTGGCATTTATTGAAAGACTTTCTGAAATATCTAAAAAATATAATATTCCTATCATAGAAGATTCTGCACAATCTTTAGGATCAACTTACAAAGGAAAACAAACTGGAACTTTCTTTGAAATGGGATGTTACAGCATGTATCCTGCAAAAGTTATGACTGCTGGTGAAGGGGGTTTTATTGTAACTAATAATAAAAATTTTAGAGATAAACTGTTAATGATTAGAAATCATGGAATGGTTCATGGATATGACACTCGAATGTTTGGTCTAAATTTACGATTACCTGAAATAAGTGCCGCAATTGCAACTGTACAAATGAAAAAACTTCCTAAATTTTTAAAATCTAGAAAAAATAACGCCATGCATTTATCAAAATTAATTTCTGATCTCAATATTGTATTACCAAAAGAACGAAAGAATGAAAATGTAAATTGGTATCTATATACAATTTCAACTGATAAACGTGATAATCTTTTAAAAAAATTAAACGCTAAAGGAATAGGTGCAGCATCTTACTATCCTACACCTGTTCATAAAACCCCATTTTACAAACTTAAAATAAAACTTCCTGTAACTAATTGGGCAGCTTTACAAGTATTGTCTTTACCAATTCATCCAAATGTTACTCAAAAAAATATTGAATTTATTGCTAAAACAATACGTGAAATATTGTGAATGCAATAGGTGAGGCTATTGGCGAACTTTGCAAAGCTATTTTGCCTATCAATGAAGAATTTTACCTTGGAAATCCTGATTCTAAAATAGCAATTTGTACCCTCTCAAGCATAGATTTACTCAAAAATATTGAAAATTCTGAAATTCTAAATAAAATAGCAATTGTAGGACAATTACTTTCTGAAAATAAAGGAATTGATTCTATTATCAAATATGTAAATAAACATCCTAAAGTCAATACTATAATTGTCTGTGGCAAAGAGGTTTGGGGGCATAAATCTGGTCATTCATTGTTTCAACTTCACAAAAATGGAATTGATCAAAATAATAAAATAATTAATTCAACTAGTCCAGATCCGTTCCTTACTGTGTCAAAATCAGAAATAAAATATTTTCAAGATAATGTTAAACTTGTAGATTTGATCAATCTAACTGAAATTAAATTAATTTCAAAAAAATTCTAATTTTTTCTAATAACCTGTTCTTTGTCTTTCACGATTAATTTCATTTTTCTTTTTGTATTCATTTAAAATATCATCAGGTGTAAGTTTCAGTTCTATAGATGCCTGTACAACAAAATGCCAGATATCGACTAATTCCTCCCTTGCTTCTGTTTCGTTAAATTCAACAGGAGTTTTCCACCATTTCCAATTTGTTGTTCTTTGTAATTCTACAGCCTCATGCATTATGGCAGTACATAACGCAGAAACTCTTCCTTCAGTATCTTTTGGATATCTATCCAACTTCATTATATCTGATAGTCCTTTTTGAAGTTTGAATATTATTTCAAGTCGATCTTTTTCTTCTGACAATGATAAATTAATTTGAGAAATAATTGAACTTAAGTCTTTTTAGAAACGAATCATCTTTTCATATGTCTTGACACGTTTTGTAATATCTCCATTTTTTATTTTTAATAATCCATCAAGACCATACCTTTCTACAGCAAATGATCCTAACACATTTCCATAAACAACTGCTTTTTTAATATCAGATATTTTTGTAGATTTTTTACTTGCAAGATATCCTATCATTGCACCTGCAAATGAATCACCTGCACCTGTAGGATCTACAACATCTTCTAAAGAAAATCCTGCAGTTGGAAAAATTACGTCATCATAAAACATCAAAGAACCATGTTCTCCTTTCTTAATTATTACATATTTTGCTCCCCATTGCATCATTTTCTTTGCACATTTTATCAAATTGAATTCTTTTGTTAGGAGTTTAGCTTCTTCATCATTAATTACAACTGCGTCAACTGCCTTGATCATTTTAATCACTGCATCTCGTTTTGTAGAAATCCAAAAGTCTATAGTATCGCACATAGAAAATTTTACTTTATCAAATTCTTTGATTAGAGCCGTATTTTGCTCTGGATCATTATTTGCAAGATATACAAATTGAGATTTTTTATATGCTTCAGGTACTGTTGCTTTAAAATCAGCTAGAACATTCAATTCTGTTTTTAATGTTGATCTTGTACTAAGCGTACTATCATATTTTCCATCATAACGAAATGTTTTTCCATTTTTGATAGTTAATCCTTTTAAATCCAGATATTTTGATAAAACTTTGTGATGTTTTTTAGGAAAATCTTTTCCAACTACAGCAATTAAACCTGTATCTACAAAATTACTGGCAGAAATTGCTGCAAACGTAGCTGCACCTCCTAAAACATTCTTTAGCGTTTTTTTAGGAGTTCTAATAGTATCTAATGCTGTAGATCCAAAAACAGTAAGCATGTGATAAGAAATTAATTTTGATGTATAAATTCTCTTGCTTGTTCTTCTGTTGGATAGTATACAAATGGAACATCTATTGATGTAACTAGTAAATCATATTTCGTTACTCCTGAAATTTTTATTGAATGCGATTCATCAGAGTTAGCATCCGTATGAAATGTCCCCTTTACAAAACTACTATCCAATGGCTGTAAAGTAAATGATTCAAGATTACCTTTTCCAATAATTTCATCATTTGAAATTAGAAAAAATTCAGTTTCTCCTGCAGTTAATATCAATAATGACGGATTTTCAAATTGCAACTCAATATTATAGTTTGAACCTTTATCATTTTTGTTTAATAATTGGCTTTGACTAATACTAACTTCTATTTGTGAAGCAGATGCATATTGTGAATATCCAAAAATACTCAAACCTAATACAAACAAAACAACTATGCCTGCTTTTTTAGAAGATTTCATGACTAGTTTTTGTTCATTCACATTTAACCTAAAGGGAAAAAAATCCCAATAAATTGTGTAAAAGTTTTGATGTAATCTTTAAGCTCCTTAGAGCTACCAGAATAAATCAAAAATAGATGATATAATCATGATGGCTAGAATTAAACTCAAACTAGGCGAAAATGAAATCGAAGTTGACTCTAGAGATTTCTATGTTGATAATCAAACATTAGGTGAAATTATTGATGATATTTCTCAACATTTACCTGAAAATCAAGCTAAAATTGTTTATGAAACAGATGCTGTTCAATCACCAACTGAGGTAGAACATCCAGCTCAGTTTGGCTTGGAATATCTGGATGATGCTGAAGCATATGAACCTGAATTTAATGAACCAAAATATATCACATCTCATGAAATTAAATCAAAATTAAGAATTTTAGAAACAAGCAAATTCTTTGATTCCCCTAGAACAGTCACTGAAACTGTACAACAACTTAGAGAATATGGATGGGCAGCTAGTCCATTAGATGTTTCAAAAGCTTTAGCTAAAATGGCTTCTAATAAAGAAATAATGAAAAACTCTGAAGAAAATCGTACTCATTATTTTATTCAAGAATCTTTAGTAGCTAACTAGAAAAATATTTACATTTTTCACAATGTGAAAAAATTTCTCCATCTAAATGATCAAAATGTGCATTACATTGTTTACAAGTATGATGCATGTCAAAATATCCATCTTTCTCAACTTCACTAATTCTATTTGATTCTAAATCTGTACTTTTGCATTTTATGCAATGACATCCACATTCAATTTTCATGACTATTCTCTGATAATGTATGTATAGTTGAAAAGACTATACAAATCATTGGAAAAGAAAAGAGAGATTCCAATAGAAATTGATGATCATTTCAAGCTTTTTGGAAAAGAGGCATGGGAAGTGGAATATGGTGAAAAATGTGCAGTTTGCAATGTTCGAATTGATGAATATGGTTTCTGTTCTTGTGGCTCTAATGGAGATTAAATTTTCTTACAAATGGCATTATCATAATCATTAAAAATCCAATTGCCAATGGTGCAATTATTGGGAATTCAGGAATAACTGTAGTTCCTATTATTTCAACTTCACCGGTAGTTTCTGGTTTAATATTTACCCAAACATGAGTTCCATTATTCAAATACTCATTAAAGAAAATTTTTTCATCATCTAATAATACAACATATGGGCCCCACAATAATTCAAGAGGTATTATTGTTGTAACAAATTGATTACTATCGTTTATTTTGAAACTAATTTGTTTACTAGGTTGATTAAATTCAAAATTTTCTATCTCTGTATTTGTAATTATCTCAACTACAAATTTTTGATTTTCCCAATCAACATGTTGAATTTTTTGTGGTTCATCAATTGAATATTCTAAAACCATTTGACATCCATGACATGTAAAAGCATTTTCCTCTTCTAATAAAACAGGTCTTTCATTTGCAAATAATAACTTCACTTCTTCTGGAATTACAAAAGTGGTTGTCTCAAGATATCTAAAATCTAGTGTCCAAATATTATTTTTTAAAACTAGAGCATCATCAAGATCATATTTTACAAATAAGTCTCCTTGATTGGCTAAAATTGGCATACTTTTCAATCCATTAACAACAGCAATTGATTCCTGTCTACCAAATTTATCAATAAATTCTAAATTAGAAACAGTACCATCCACAAATTTTAAGATCTTGTCTTGATTTGAATTTCTTATTTCGTGTACTACCTCCACCTTTCCTTCACTATCAATTGTAACTTGAACTGATTTTTGATTAACTTCACCAACTGATTCTGATTGAGCGTATGCTTGTGGAACCACGAAAATTACTAATAAAATTAGAAAACTTGTAATAATTTTTGAATTCATTTATTCCACAGTAACATGAATCATTGATGTTTTTTCTAGCGGACAATCATTTCCATCTTTATCAAGATTGACAATTTTATCTGCAACATCCATACCTTCTGTAACTTCACCAAATACTGTGTATTGTCTGTCTAAAAATACACTATCTGAAGTAACGATAAAAAATTGTGAACCTGCACTATCTGGATCCTGTGATCTAGCCATAGAAACTATGCCTCGCAAATGAGATCTTGAATTAAATTCAGCCTTGAGATTATATCCTGGTCCTCCCATTCCCCATGAACCTTTGTTGTCTGTTTTTGTATTAGGATCGCCGCCTTGAATCATAAATCCTGGGATGACTCTGTGAAAAAGTGTCCCATCATAAAATCCATCTTTAGCTAATTTTTGAAAATTTCTTACAGTTTCTGGAGCTAATTCAGGTAGTAGTTTAAATGAAATCTTTCCTAAATTAGTTTCAATATTCACTGTAGACATTAGGATTAATTTGTAAATGCATCTTAATAGTCTTTTGCGGAAATGACTTAAAATTTTCTTGTAGATAGTTTAGCATTATTGAAAAATCTATAACGATTTGTACGTTTTTCGTTAGAAAATTAATTTATGTAGACTTTGAAATTTTTTGTTTTTCTATTATTTACACTGTCTGAATTAATTAAAAATGACAATTTTAAAATTCCAAAAGTTATAGTGTTATATAGAACAATTAAAATTTAGAATTTGTTGAATCGTACAAACCAAAGCACGGTAATTAAAGAAGCGATTAATTCTTATCTTGACAAAGGGGTAACTGACAAGCAGGATATCTACACTAAAGTAGTTGATGAACTTGGAGTTCCAAGACCAACTGTAAGAAGAGTAGCAAGAGATCTAAGAACTGAACTATTGCAAAAAATCCAAATCTTACAATCAGATATGCCAAAAGCAACTGTCGCTACCACTAAAGAAGACGAATAAATTCGGCTCTTTTTTCTTTTTAATTATATTATTTTATGATTTTTAGCATTACTGTTATAAATAATGAAATTTTAAAATAATTATGGGATATTTTGGTAACCATTTAGCAACATTGGTAACCGGAGTTTTTGCAGCAGTATTAACTGGACTTTGGCCTTATTTCATTGACTTTGCACCACTTCTTAATTTCATCTTCATAATGGCAGTACCAATAACATGGTTCATGACATTCACATGTTGGATTTCACAAAAAAGTACTGATTACATGCATCATCAAGCACCTGCTCATAGTGAAAAAAAAAGCTTGAGTAATACACAAACTATTGAAACTATAACCACAGGCTCACAAGTTAGTCTTTCAGAAATAAAACAAATTCAAAATGAATTAACCCTTGAACTAAACAATGTAAAAGAAACTGTCAAACTCAAAGATAGTGAAATTGAAAGATTAAATCAAGAAATTTCTAATCTTGAAACACTTGTTCAGATAGAGTCACTAAAAACTGAATTAGCTAATCTCAAAATGCTAGCTTCTGGAAAGAAAACTAAGTAATTAATTCTAATCTTTACAATGGCAACAAACTTCACCATGATTTTCTTTACAACCTGGACAACTAACTGCACCTCCAAAATGACATTTACATGAACATAATTCAGTTGGGTCTTTTTTCAAATTCACAATATAATCTCTAAATGATGTTATTATTTGACTTTTGCATCTAAAATTCAAAATATTGATTATACATTTATTGATGAAATTTTAATATTTGAAATAAATTTATTTGAATAGCATGCATTTTACTTACTAATGAAATATTTATTAACAATTTTTAGAAAAATTTCTTTTTAATAAAATTAAAAAACTAATGAAAATTATTTAGAATTAATTATTTTCAAATTAAGATATTTTAAAATAAAATCTTGGTTGAAATTTATTAAATAAATTATGCAAACTATTTCATATCTTCTAAATTTTTAATAATCACTCTAAATTTATCAAAAATGAAATAATCAATTCCATTAAAATTATTGTAATGTGAATTTATTCAATTAATTTTAGAATACTTGATTTTACTAAAGAGTCTGATTAAGCCTATTTTTGATGTAATTTTGATGCAATATCCAAAGTCTCATCTACCATTTCTCTTAGTCTAGTTTTTGCATCATCATCAGTAATTGAATTTTCTTTTATTGATTCTGTGGTTAAAAATACAGCTTTTGGATTTGTTATTACTCTGAAATATGACATCAATTGTGTGATTAATGTCTGTACGTTGATAAAACCAATATTCCCAGCTGCTAAAATTGTAATTCCAGCTACTTTTCCTGGAGTTTTTTTATAATTTATGTACTCAAAAAGATTTTTCAATGCTGAACTAAAAAATGAATTATAGATTGGTGAACCAATTAACCATACATCTGCATCCATGATGTCATTTGCAGCATCTTTTGTTGTTTCATTATATTCTATATCTGGTCCTCTATAGTATTCAATTTGACCATCAGAGAGATTAATTAATTTTGTATCTTGATTTTTTGACTTTGCATATTCAAAAACATATTTCATAACGATTTGCGTATTTGCATTTTTTCTTGGACTGCCAGAAATGACAACAACTTTCATATCTTCAGCCATTTGTCTTTGTATTTAAATTTCCATTAATTATTGAAATTAAACGGGCTTGAAGGGCTTCGATCCCTCGACCTATAACTTAGGAAGCTACTGCGCTATCCATGCTGCGCTACAAGCCCAGCAAAAAAAACATTCTTAATTATTTAAGCGTAGTCAAGATTTTCTTTGATCATTTTTTGAATTTTTCCCCAACTTTTATTTTCTTTTTGATTCCATTTTTCAAAAAATACAACATCGTTCAATTCTAGTCTTGGTAACCATCCTTTAGTTTCAAGATCTGGTTTCTCTGCAAATTTATCGACATATCCTAAACACAAGTATGCAACAGGAATTACATGCTCAGGTAAATCTAAAGTTTCTTTCAATGTGTCATTTGATAGTATACTTACCCAGCCCAAACCTATGTCTTCGGTTCTAGCTGATAACCACAAATTTTGAATTGCACAACATACACTATAGAGCCCTGCTTCAGGGATACTTGATCTACCAATTACAAATGGTCCAAATTTTGTAGGATCATATGTAACACACAAATTTACAGGAGATTCTAAAATCCCCTCTAATTTGAAAGAAAGATATTTTGATTTTTTTGGTTCTTCAACTAATTGTGATGAACGGTTTTTTTCTTCCTCGAAAGATTCTTTTATTTTCTTTTTAGTGTCTTGATCTTTAATTAAAATAAAATTCCATGGCTGAGAAAATCCTACTGAAGGAGCATGATGTGCTGCGTTAAGAATTTTTGATAAGACCTCATCTTCTATTGGCTTTGAGGTAAAGTGAGATCTTACATCCCTTCTAGAATAAATTGCCTTGTAGAAGCCTCTTTTTTCTTCATCAGTGAAATCTTCTGTCATCTATTTTGTACCTCAATTCTTTCTTTTGTTAAACGTTAATAATGTCAATTGTTTGATTTATTTTTCAATGGGCCTGTAGTCTAGCTGGTTAGGATACTGCCTCGACATGGCAGTGATCATGAGTTCGAATCTCATTAGGCCCACTTTTTATTTAATAACCTGTTTTGAAATCTTTTTCAGCTTCACTCCACGAAGTTTGAGTGATGATATTTCCTTCAGCAGAAAAACTAGTTATTCTTTCATTAGTGGCATCTTCATAAATTTCTGAATTAATTTCAGATTTGCTAAGAACAAATATGTTTTTCAATGGAATCTCTGCACCTGAAATAAACAATGCTCTACCAGGTAATGCTATGTCTGCTGTAGAATATAATCCAGAACCTAATAATTTACTATCTCCGTATAATTGAAAATCTATTTGTGAAACTGTTAGTGTTTTATCACTAGGATTTTTTACTAGAAATGTAACCTCAAATTTTGCTTGATTATTTACTGTGTTTACATCTAATAGTTCTACATTTGTTAGTTCAATCTCAATTAAAGCAAGTTCATCATTATCAAGACTAGCATAGAAAATAATTCCTCCCATTAATGCTAAAACCCCAATTATTGCTAGATAAACTATCAATTTACTTTGAAGTGCCATTTCAATGATTCCAGATTTGTACAACTAAAAAAGGTTGGCAAGATCCAAATACATAATATTTGATTTAAAATATCATAAACTATGGCAGCTCTAGAACAGGCAATCATAACTTGGATTCATCTAATAGCTGCTTCAATTTGGGTTGGTGGTTCTTTATTTATTGGAATTGTATTTTCTCCACTTTTAAAAACAATGACTAGTTCTATTGAAGAACGAATGCAAATAATGATTCGTGTTGGTAAACGATTTAACAAAGTTGCTGTTCCTTCATTAATAATTTTAATGGTCACTGGTTTGTATACTTCTCATGCATTAATTGGAAAACCTGATCTTCTTATTTCAACAAGCTATGGAACTTATCTAATTATTAAAATAATTCTTGTTATTGCATTAATTATTACATATGCTGTACATGTCAGAGTAATTCGTAAAGATGTAGAAGAAAAAATTATGTCAAATCAAATGTCAGAACCTGAAATTCAAAAACTAAGAAAGAAAATTATCATACTTGGAGAGATAACTGTAGTATTGTCTATAGCAATTCTGTTTTTTGCGGCATTACTTGATGCTGGGGTTTGAGATTCCCTCAATTATTACTTCAAAACCATTACTTGTTTTCCCAATACCATATTTACAACCAGTAATTTTTGATGTCACAAACAAATTTGTCTCTAAGTGTTTTGTAATTTCTTTGACAGGGAAAATTGTTTTTCCAGCAGATAAACTAGCAGGAACCACTAACATATCTGCTAAATTGTCATCAATTGAATAATTTTTAATAAAATCATCTATGTCTAAATCAAATTCATCTGTTTTTGTGTTATACAATGCATCAATTCCTATTATAGAATCATTATCTATACTGTAAATTAACAAAGATGCACCTGAATCTAATGCTTCCTCAGATTTAATTTCTACATTGACGATATAGTTTGCTTCAGTTAATTTTTTTACAATTTTATTTATTTTATTTATAATTTCATTATTTGTAAATTTTGAAAATGAACAAATTAATTTAACCTGTTTTGTTTTTCTTTTTAAAAATAATATTGATTTTACATTAGATGGAGTAATTTGTAATTTTATTTCTCCACCACCTTTAGGATAATAACCTCTTTTGATTAATTCAAGTGAAAAATTAATTCCCATTCTTGAATATGCTTCTTGTAACACATGTTGAGTATAATCGATAGTGGGACTCCAAAGTACATCTGTACCGCCCTTAATTTTCAAATTAAGTTGTTTTTTTGATATTGCAATTACAGGAATTAATACTTGTAAAATTAATGGAATACTTCCAGCAGTTCCAACATCTTCAACTAATTCTAGATTTTCAATATCACCTGGAATAAATTTTATTTCTGTAGATCCTATTTCTGCTCCAATAACTTTGGCATTTGCAACTTTTTGAAGGATTTTGATTGCTGTAAGATGCTGTGGCCTTAATCCCGAAATTTTTCTATTTTTTCTAATATTTTCTAAATGGATTGGTTGTTTTGTAATACATGAAAGTGCAATTGCAGAACGAATAATTTGTCCACCACCTTCACCATGACTTCCATTAATCTTTAGAAAATCCATAATTTTTTCTATTAATCACTCTTTATGATAGTTTTTTAAAAAGAAATTTTCTATAGATGATATGGATGGTTTGCTAATAGGACGATTCCAACCTTTCCATTTGGGACATCTTGAAGCATTACAATTTGCATTATCTAAAGTTGACAAATTATGGGTAGGCTTGGGAAGCTCTAACAAGTCTGTGGAAAAAAATAACCCATTTACTGCAGAGCAACGAAAAGAAATGATTCTATCTTCTATTGATGATTCGATGAAAGAAAAAATTTCAATTTATTTTATTCCAGACGTTGATAATCACATTAGATGGATTGAAAAAATAGATACTATTGTACCAAAATTCGATATAATTTTTTCAAACGATGATTTAACAAAACATCTGTATTCAAAAAGAAATATCCAGGTTCTCTCTATTCCTTTTTTGAATAGAGAATCATTATCTGGGACTAACATTCGCGATCTGATAATTTGCGATCAAAAATGGGATGATCTAGTACCTAATGGAACAAGAAATTTTTTGGAAAGAACTAATGCCAAAGAGCATTTGAAAAATCTCTAATTATAAATAAACCCCAAACTAACCTGTGATAGATAACATATGGAATACCTTTCAATGCTTCCTGGTCCAACTAATGTACCTAATAGAGTAATGAGGGCAATGCTTGCACCTATTATCAATCACAGAAGTGATGATTTTGTAGAATTGTATACTGATGTAGTTGATAAAACTCAGCAAGTATTTGAAACACAAAATGATATTGTAGCTTTATCTGCATCTGGAACTGGTGCAGTTGAAGCAAGTGTTGTAAATTTAGTTAAAAAAGGTGATAAAATTATCATTCCTGTAAATGGAGAATTTAGTAGACGATTATCAGAATTAATTGAAGGTCAAG
>Ga0209665_1000114_pt1 | contig 77724 bp, 63 predicted proteins | sample SaaInlV_200m_DNA_2_FD_184675 | JGI IMG/M metagenome (GOLD analysis project Ga0209665, IMG submission 184675) | Marine microbial communities from expanding oxygen minimum zones in the Saanich Inlet - Saanich Inlet SI074_LV_135m_DNA (SPAdes) (version 2) | ecosystem: Environmental > Aquatic >... | reverse complement strand
CTCGATCAACTACTTGCTTGACCGCTTCTATTCTAAATTCTTCTGTGTATCGATTGTTGCTCATATTCACCTCTCTTATAGCCATTTTGTATGACTGAAAGGTGTCTAGTAAAGTGATAGCGATTCAAATGGGTGTTTAAGTCCTAACGCATGCCCAATCTCATGTATTAAGTTTTCTGCGCTGGAAGTACCCTTGTTTAACGTCGTGTTGTAAGACTCGTCGTCAAGAAATACATCGTTTCCTGTAAAACCTGTATGGGGAGGTTGTGCATATCCTGCAGACCCATCTTGCTGGTTTATCGCAAAGGCAAGGGTGTTAGCAGAATTAGCATTTGCAGTTTCTTCAAATCGCACGTCAATAAGCGTAGCGATATACTGGAGCGCACTGCGAGTATTTAACTGCTGCTGACTAGAAAACTGCTTGTAACCTAAGGCATGATCAGCAGAAGAATCATAGTCTGGGATAGAGCTCGGGAAGGTAAAGTAGAATGTAGCTGTTTCATCATATAACGTTCTGAACCTTGACCCGTTTCCATCATCATAAATTAAAGCAGAAATCCAATAAGGCAATGGTAATGCGCCATTGATATACTGTACGTTCTCAATAGACGAAGGGATTTTCGCAAATGAAACGGACACTATTGCGGTGTCGTTTCCGGAGGTGTCATATATATAATCCTGAAGGTCAGTGATATAGTAAGTATCATTTCCACTCCCTCCCCACAGCTCATCGTTGCCAATACCACCATCTAGAATATCGTCTCCGTCGTTACCATGGAGTTCATCATCTCCATCACCGCCGTTGAGGGTATCGTTCGCAGTACCCCCAAGAAGAAAGTCATTACCCAAGCCGCCATTTATTAGTTTTGCGCCTGAGTTTACGTACTGTATGAAGCCCCCAGTATCCTTGCGATAACCATTTACATTGTCATTACCATCGCCGCCATAAACAGTATCAACGCCATCACCAGTGATAATTAGATCGTTGCCAATACCACCATTGAGCGTGTCGTTTCCTTCTCGCCCACGTAACTCATCGTCTCCATCATCGCCATTGAGCGTGTCATCTCCACTGCTACCTGAGATTCTGTCATCACCATCACCTCCATAAACAACTAGTGAGCCAGTAACAGGATAATAGCTATTGCCTCCAGCAAAATTAATAAGATCATTGCCACCGAGACCATAAACAATATCATCTCCGCTGCGAGTGCGTATGTCGTCTGAATCCTCTGTGCCTGTAAGGGTTTCTGACTGGTCTGTTCCATTGATTATTGGCAAATTATTCCCTAGAAGTTTATATCTAGCATTTCTGAATATGGGTTATCAGACTTCAGTAACCACTACCCATATATTCACGACCAATATATAGCCTCTATTCACATACGAACTTAATGTAGATTAAGTTACTGTCCCGAAGCCTCTTGTACTATGGCTAGAGGTGGAAGGGATAGGGCAAACATTAATGCTAGTAGTCGCGGCATTGCTCTTCTCACAGGTTGGCACTCTTTCCATCTTACCTCAGCAGATTCGTGGGCGCTACGAAGCCCTAATTCGCCGGATTCTCAGGCAAGGGCATGTGCAGGACCGCAGGAGGCTCTCAGCGACTCTGTGAGGGCTTTTAAGGGCAAAGAGGTAGAGTAGATAGGGGTTGCTCAAGAACAGCGCAAAGAAGCTGTAGTGAGCTTACATTGGATTGGGGCGTTTGTCAAGGGTTGACGTTCGGGTGACGCTTGGTTGCAGTGCCGATATAGAGAGGGCTTGACGGGAATTTTCGCGGATTTAGAGGGCTAACTTGTCAATGCCGCATATTTAAGTGAATATTGGCATGGTTGTGTAGTAGTTTGTCGTAACGCACCTTTAAATTACTTATAAAAACAAATGAGGTGAATTTATGAATATTGATCGAATCGCTCCGGTATTGACAGTAGTTTTAGCAATATTAGCCATTTTCGTGCCAATGGAGTATTGGGCTTTGCTGTTATTACTTGTTGGCCTAACTCATGGAGCATTGAGCCCTGTATCCGAAACTAGTGCACAAGCAATGATTTATGCTGCAGTTATAGCCGTGCCTATTATGGGAAATAACGCTGAAGTTGTCCCCGTGATTGGGTCATACCTGAATGGCATTTTAGACAATATAACCATTGCAATATGTGGCTATGCAATCTCAACTCTTGCTATGGATATAAAAAGCCGTGCGATGGGATAACCGCTAGAATATAGAAACAGGACGCCAGCCGTTTAGGGTTGTCGTCCTGACTACACCATCCCTTTCCTAGATAGCCTCTTCTCGTGAGTCAGCAGCTACCGTAACAATACTGCTATCGCGATAGGCCTCCCCCGCCTATAAAGAAACCCACCCCCTTCTTAATCCAACAATGATTGTCAGCACCACTACACAGACCGTCATAGCCCGGTGGAGTCTACTGATTTTCCTAGAAAGGGTTGCGAGCTATATAGTCACAGTAGACCAAACAGTAGACCTAAATAGTCCTTTGACAGTGAACTGAATTTGGTAAACTATTGATTTGTATAAGTCTGACAAGCTGTTAGCTCCTGACGAAGGTACACACCATTTCTCTGGGCGTGCCAAACTCTTTAGTTAACCACTTGAAAGGCTTGATAATCTTCATAGTCTTTGGAGCAAGTGGTGACCAAACCTAAGTTGTTTCTATCTTTTGCATCCATTGGTTAAGCACATCCAGCTGATAACCGTCGCCATATGTCTCTCCAATACTTTTATAAGACCAACCTCCCAGTTGATCTATGATATCAACTGGCGCTTGAACCGCCCTCAATCTATCTCTAAATGAATGCCTAAGCCCGTGGATAACTATATGGGTCTTACAAACTTTTTTAATCCATTTGTTTGAAGCAGCACTAGCAGAATTTCTATTACAACCACTCTCAGAGGTATAACGGGGAAAACAAAAGAAAGCGCTATTTGCTTTAACTTGCTTAGCCGCCCATAAAGACACGCCCACTAATGGTATTTTCCTTGCGCTGTTAGCCGTCTTTAAACTTCTATGAGGATGAGGCACTAAGTTTATATGAGGAACTACTGAGTCAAGAACCAAGTCATCATTAACTAATCCTGCACCCTCAGATAAACGCATTCCTGAATCTATCAATAGCGCCACTAGCCAACGCAAGTCGTCATCTATTTCATAACATTTGCTAATTAATCTAACAATATTTTTAGAGCTAACCGGATGCCTGGTTTTAACTTCAATAGAGTTCGGCAAATAGATTCCTGAAAATGGATTATTCATTGCCAACCCATTCTCATTGATACAAAGATTTATTACTGACTTTATTGTGCTGAATATTCTTTTGATTGTTGAAGGAGATAGAGCCTTTTCCTTCAGCTTATCCCGCAGCTTTGCAGCATCAGCAGTGCTATATAAATCCAATGGTCGTATACCTAGATGCTCAATGAGATAACCAACATTCCTATTTGTTAAAGCATAAAAGTATTTATCCCTGCCCTCCCCTTTTAACCTGAGGTATTCATCCAAAGCTACTCTAATATCGGGCAGGTTAGAGCTTGAATAACGGCCAACATTCGTAAGCAAATGAGCCGCAGGAATTTGAACCATCTTCACACGAAGATTTAGCCAGTACTCTTCTAACCTTGATGTCAGTATTAGTGAAGCCTTCTCTGCAATTGCAGGAGACTTAGTTCTTAGGGACTGAACAATACGAGGTTTTGAATAGTGATTACGCAGGTCAGAAGGGACTCTGCGTGAATAGTAGTAGACCCCACCTTTCGTGTAAGTAAAGGTTGGACTCCCTAAGTTGGTCAACTGTTTGGTCACCACTTGCTCCAAAGACTATGAAGATTATCAAGCCTTTCAAGTGGTTAACTAAAGAGTTTGGCACGCCCAGAGAGATTCGAACTCCCGACCAACTGGTTCGAAGCCAGTTACTCTATCCAGCTGAGCTATGGGCGCGTGGAATGCGAATTATATACACTTAATTCGAATGGGTCACTGCGAGACTGCAGGTCGAGATGGATTCTAAATTTGGCTTAGCCAAATTCCTCACCCTTTCGGGGCGGCTTTCAGCCGTCCTTCGCGCTACGCGCTTGTCGAACTCCCGACCAAATTGCTTTAGTAGAACTCTTCAGTATCTTCAGTAGCATTTGTTAACCACCATGGATATGCTTACGTCTAAGTTATTTGGGGGAATAAATCATGACTGATATCAGTGCTTCGACAGAATCCACACCACGCAGTAATCCTCTCTCGGATTTTTCTGCTCAACCTTGGCCTATGGTCAGAAAAGTTGGCGAAGCCTTTGGTTGGCTACTCGTGGCGGGCCTAATATTCACCGCAATCACCTCTATTTTCGGTCGAGCTGCCTTTCTCAACGAGATGGCTAACGTTGCCAACCCCGCCGAAGTGGCAAACCCGTTTGATATTCGATATTGGGAACATGCCCTGGCGACTTGGATGCATTTAGGTCCTGGCTTGTTAATCATGATTATCGGCCCACTGCAATTCATCCGACCATTGAGAAAGAATTATCTTAACGTCCACCGTTGGTCTGGACGAGTCTTCCTCGTTTGCGGTGGCCTTGGAGCTGCCTCCGGTATTTTTATCGGAGTTTTCTATCCGTTTGCTGGCATCGAAAGCCAGGGCTTTAATGAATCCATGGCAACTGCCTATTTTGGAGCCTATACCCTGTTTTGTCTTATCAAGGCCTATACCAGTATTCGCCGTAAGGAATTTGGCGCGCACCGTGAGTGGATGATTCGAAGCTGGGCACTGTTGTTGGCAATCGCTACAGAGAGAGTCATGCTGGGGATACTGATGAGTTCTACCAATATTGGCATCGACATTCTATTTGGCACGACATTCTGGATGGCGGGAGTAACTAACATCGCCGCTTCAGAAATCTGGATTAATCTGACTCGAACTCCAGGCAATGGCGCCCGTCATTGGAAGGACATCGATGAAAAAGCTGCGAAAGCTGCTGCCTAGGCAGGCTGCAGCTCTTCTTCGCCGTCACTCTTTTTCTTAAGCTTGTCCTGAGCCTTCTCTTTCGCTTTGAGCAAGGCATCACCCACACTGCCATCCAGCTGGCGTAGTGTGCTGCTCAGGAAATAGAACAGGGTTACGCAGATTACCAAGATAATACAGGCACCGAATATGGAAATTGATGCGCCAAATCGGTCCGTCGCCATAGCCATGGGAAATACCCCAATCGGTGTTAGAGCAAATGACAACATCATGAAACTGCTCATGCGCCCTCTTACGCTGTCATCCACCAGAATTTGCACCGCTGCATTGTTTACGGTTTGACCGGCACTGGCACACATATTTGCTAACAGAAGAGGAATCAATGCGAGATAGAAATTACTGGTATATACAAATATAGCGAGGAAAAACCCGAACGCTGCAGTACTTCCCAGCATAAGGTGTAATCTGTGAGGTGTATCTCCTCGACGAACTATCCAGATAGAGCCCAGCACACCACCGATTCCGCCAATGGCCATGAGCGTACCAACACCGCTCTCGCCAACTCCCCAGGCTTGCTCTGCCAGAACCACCAAAATATTCTGAAATGGCATCGCTACGAACATAGGCAGCAATCCGAACATAAGACATATCAGCACGGGACGATTGTTTTTAATGTAGCTGAAGCCCAGGGCAATATCTGCAAACAAATGTTTCTTGGGTTCACCACTGTCTGCCGATCGACTTCGATTGACTCTGAACATGCAGGCAATAGCGATGCAATACATGCATATAGAGAGAATGTACGCCCCAACGAATGAAAATTGAGCAATGATTAAGCCCATCATCGCCGGCCCCAATACCCGACTCAAGTTCATTACTGCACTGGAGAATGCCATTGCGCTCTGCAAACGATCTGGTCCTACTACTGTTACCGTAATGGCCATTCTGGCCGGCATGATAAAGGGGAATGCACATCCCGCTATAAACGCTGTACACAGCATATGCCAGAACTGCAGTTGATCGCTCAGCAGCAGACCCAGGATAAATACTTCATTGGCGAGTATCAGACATTGCCCGATTATCACTAGCTGACGCCGTTCGACTCTGTCTGTAATAGCTCCACCCAATAAAGAGGCAAAGATCATTGGTATGGCAACAACCAGGTTTATATAGGCGAGGGATGTTGCCTCACCGGTGAGGTCATAAGCCAGGATGGTGCGGGTGAGCATTTGCCCCTGCATGGCAAAGAAGAAACCCACATTGCCAAAGAACAGCCATCGAAATTGAGCAATTGAAAAAACCGAGTACTTACCGTTGGTTTTAACTGATTCGTTCGTGTCTGATGTGGAAGAAGAGATACTTTGGCTCCAGAAATCGTGCGCGAAGTATAGCTCAACTAGAATCTATTTATTTGGGTGAATTTATTCAGGGGAATTATTTCGGGGATAGTTATTTACAGAGGTCTTCGTCAAAAAGCCTTGCTTACAAAAAAAGAAAGGCGCAAGAGAAGGAGTTAACTCTTGCGCCTAAGAGTTCTGATGCGAGTGAAGGGCATGAATCACTCACTTACAGAACCAGAGCCAAAGGTGGCTCAGTGGGTGGTACAACTAGCGGTTGTTCTGGAAAAACCTCGAATTAATAAAATTGTAATCTGTGGCTGCGGCAAACAAATGGCAATCTCTGCAAAATGCACCCAGATCAGAAGATCCTGTGCCTCTACGGCCTCCGTCAGCACCCATAACATACTCCCAGCCACCGGTTTCAGGTGATTGACCAGCCGCAAGTTTAATCATGATGGTTAGATCAGGATTTCGTCTAGACTCCAAGGCTGCCGCATTATTAAAGCTTTCCTTCAGAAGTATGGTGCCTTCTGGATAGGGGTATCCTTGGGTGCCCCGGTTAACAGCCTCACCTGTGCTATTCACATAGATCTGCCGATAGGCGTTGAAGCCATCGTGCACCGAACCCAGAGTTCCAGTAGGGTCTCCCGTTACTGCTTCGGGTGTTACCTTGTACCAGGACAGATAGTCCGACCAGGCACTGGCATCTGGCCCCAGTTGCGGGGACGTAGACATGCAGGCTGATATGCCAAAAAGCAGGCCGACTGCTGATAGAATTTTGATGTTGATACTCATAGTTCGCTCTCGTCTCTAAGCAACAAATCAGGAAGGCAATGACTCACGGAAAAAGTAGCAGCCTCGGCTGGTCCGGATGCCATACTCGCTGGAGAAAGGTAGCTGCAGAAAACAAATAGCAGAGGCAAGGACAGCACCGCTGTTAGTTTTCGTGACAGGCTGCGGGTTTTTCTTTCCCGGGTGTAGTTGGTAATGCTCATAATCATTTGCAGTTTCTCAATTATTTTCCAAGTGGCTTACAATTAGAGATCGTGTTTACCCACTTTCTATTTCATCAAACCTAAGAATAATTGTTATTTTTTTTAATCCCCTCTGAAACGGCCGCAAAATAAAGGCCGGCCCTGAGGAACCTCAAAGAAAGTTTGGAGTCTCGTAATACAATTAATTCCAGCTGTAAGCCCATAATTTATTCTTCTATTACAATAACCTGCACAGATATTTCACTCGATGCCAATATAGCTCTGAATCGAATGGCTTATCACTAAGTTCTGCACAGCAATGAATAGAGAATAAAATTGCAGGACTATGTTCGACTCTCTGTCGGCTGTGTTATTTTTGTCCATGGCCGCCTATTGGGCTTGCATGAAATACTGTATTTATATACAGTATCTTGAATAATCAGGAATAAGAATATGAATAAGCGTTGCTGGTGGCCGGGAGATGACCCCATCTATATTGCCTACCATGATGAGGAATGGGGAGTTCCAGTTCATGATGACAGGCTATGGTTCGAATTTCTTTGCCTGGAAGGTCAACAGGCTGGATTAAGCTGGATTACAGTACTGAAAAAACGTGACCACTACCGAAAGTGTTTCAAGAATTTTGACATCGATAAAGTCGCTCGCCTGAAGGACAGTACCATCGAGAAACTGTTATTGGATACCGGGCTTATTCGTAACCGACTGAAACTCTATTCGATAAGAACGAATGCATTAGCATTTCAGAAGGTGCAGAAGGAATTTGGGGACTTCGATAGTTACATCTGGTCATTTACCGGAAACAAGGTTCTCGACGGTAAACGCAAAACAGCCAAGCAGGTACCTGCCACCACTACCGAGAGTGATGTTATGTCCAAGGACTTAAAGAAACGAGGTTTCAAATTTATCGGAAGCACAATCTGCTATGCCCTAATGCAGGCAGCGGGAATGGTAAATGACCATACTGCGAATTGTTATCGCTATAAGGATTTGAAAAATTGATACCAATTGCAGAGTGCATTACATAGTATTCCCCATCATGAACAGGTTTCAAAAGCCCAGAATAAAAGAGATAAAAAACTAAACAGAATACCAACAGAATAGTAACTAAGAAAATTAAATGAAAAGGAGCTCGAAATGATTGGCTATATAACCCTCGGTACAAATGATATTGAAAAGGCAGCTGCATTTTATGATGCGCTATTGGCAGAAGTTGGCGCTGGCCGCTTTATGGAAACTGATGAATTTATTGCCTGGGCAAACGATCCTCAGGCGGCAGGTCTTTGTGTTATCAAACCTAACAATGGCGAAGCGGCCACGGTAGGTAATGGTGTCATGGTTGCTCTCACCGTAGATAGCAAGGAGAAAGTAGATGCAATCTACAATAAAGCATTGGAATTAGGAGCTACTGATGAAGGCCCAGTCGGCGCTCGTAGTGACAGTTTCTATGCCGGTTATTTCCGTGACCTGGATGGTAACAAGCTTAATGTTTTTTGCATGACTCAGTAAAAACAAATAGCACACTAAAAAGCCCGGCTATTTTTCAGTAACCGGGCTTTTTAGTTTCCATTTTTTGGAAAAGACTTATCTGTCTAAGTCGGCTTAATCCTCCTGCTCACTGGTTAAGCGAGCATAGGCAATGGAATTTAACTCCTGAGCACGATTTCCAAATACAATCTTGTGAAGTGTATCGGCAATAGTTTCCTGAAAATCGTCCATGTGCAGATAGGAGGAAACATTGCCATCGGTGGGATCCAATGCCATGGTCTTTAAATCCTTACGATGATCCTCCGTAATCAAAATTACCGGAGTTGGCCCTCTGAAGGGGCTTCCTCGCTCATTGGCACGGAGATGCATGAGAAACTGATCTCTAGGTTTCTTGTAGCTATTCCATCCAGTGATAATGCAGGAAAGCTTATTAGTCGCCATCCCGAAAAACCGATCATATTGCTGAACCGCCTCCAGGGCATTGGTCTCATTGTAGGTATTAATAGTTGTATACAGTCCAGTCTTGCCGACCAAGGCTGCACACTCATCCACAAGAGTATTGTTCAGGTCATAGAGTAGTACTACTGGTTTTAGGCTCATGTGCGACTTTCTTTTCAGCTATTTTTATTTTTGGAAGTGAGTCATAGCTCTAAGTAGAGCGAAACACAATGTTTGTGGTGATCGGATCTCGCGTTGTACGGGTTTCATTGGCCGCTACACTGCCGTCTTCATAGCCAAAGCTTATACCGAACAATATCCTGGTGTCATCCTCAATATCGAAGGCTTCGCGCACCAGATCTGGAAAGTTCCTCATCGTACCCATGGGGCAACTATGGAGGCCGAAGGCCACCAGGGTTAGCATCAGATTTTGCGCCCACATTCCTACATCAAGAGCTACCGTCGTACCGAAGGCAGGGTTCATGCCAATAAACGCGATATAAGGTGCATCGAAGAACTCAAAATTACGCAACACTGCACGCATTCTTCCTTCCTTATCGCCGCGGCCTACATCCATTGAAGAGTATAGCGCTACGGCGCATTCTATCTGACGCTTGCGATATTCCCCTTCAAAATCTCCCCGATAGGGATAGTCAGGGTTTGGGGTAACCCCGCCAGCAGTATTCTCAACCATCTTCTCACGCAGACAATTCTTCAAGTCACCAGATGCTACATAAACCTTCCACGGCTGCACATTGCAATTCGATGGAGCTTGTTGAGCTATTTCGAAGATTCGATTGAGGGTTTCCTGAGGCACTTCCTTATCGAGATAACCACGTACGGAACGTCTCTGATAGATTGCATCTATCAGCGCCAAATCCGGATCCGAAACCAAATCCGCTTCCTCTGTATTTTCTTCACTCATGATTTTTTAAGTAATCCCAAAACAGTTCCACCAATAATTCATTTCCTGAGGCTCAGGAAAGAATTCTTCCACCATCAACATCTACAGTCGTGCCAGTTACGAAATTGTTTTGCATTACAAAAATCATACCTGCGGCAACTTCTTCTGAGGACCCTGCTCGCTTGATCAAATGACCCGCTGTCATTGCTGAAAGCTTGCCGCCTTTCTCGTCACCCATCCAATCGAACATCGCAGTATCCACCGTGCCTGGTGAAACCACATTAACTCTAATTGGAGCCATTTCGACAGCGAGACAACGCACCATATTTTCAACCGATGCACCAACACAACTCAATGCAGACTGGCTTGGATTAATTTTTCTGGCAGGTGAACCACTTACTAGCGTAATGGATCCATCTTCGGCTAGATAAGGAGCTCCTGTTCGTACAACTTTTCCGTAACCCCAAAGCTTGTCATAGGCTGCCTTGAATTGATCTTCAGTCTGTTCCAGGAAAGGCTTTAGGGTACGTTCTCCTCCAACAGCAGCGGAGACTAGATGATCAATAGTGCCGACTTCCTTGAAAATAGCCTCTAGTGCTTCCGCATCATGAGTATCAGCCTGACGAACTTCGAATTTTCCATTGCTGATAGCTTTAGCGCTTTCGATATGGCCTTCCGAGCGACCTGCCGCCCAGACATTTGCGCCTAAGTCACTGGCTGCTATTGCTGCAGCAAGTCCTATGCCTGCAGTTCCACCGATTATGACGACATTCTTGCCAGCCAGATTATTACTCATGTCCTACTCCTGTGCTCTTGTGATTTCATTTCTGATGTTGTCTTGCTTATAGTTTTCTACGTACTTTTTTGATTACTTTACATTGCGTTACTAAAAAATTCGGCCTGGGTTCAGAATGCCTTCCGGGTCCATTGCATGCTTGAGAGCCTTCATCAAGGCAATCTCTGATTCGCTCTTGCTGTAAGCCAAAAATTCTTTCTTCATAATCCCGATGCCATGCTCTGCAGAGATCGAGCCCTTCAAATCACGAATAAGGCTATAAATCACCTCATCGATTTCACGATGCAATTTCCGTGTGTCCGCTCCGACGTGCACCAGAATATGAATATTGCCATCACCAATATGGCCGAACAGCCCAATAATGGCCTCTGGCCATTTGAGTCTCAAATCTTTCTCAACCTGCTCACCGAAATAACCCATGTCTCCAACATTGAGGCTAACATCATAGGCATGCATATTACGTATTGCTGAAAATATTTCGGCTGCTGCATCCCTGATCGCCCAGAGTTTATCGATATGTGACTGTGAGTCGCCCAAAACAGCATCTTCTATCAAGCCCAGCTCGGTTGCCTCGTTAAGCACTTCGAGAAATTGCTCCTTATCAGTCTCCGGATTGGAACCCATGCTTTCTATCAAGGCATAGAATTGATGATCCTTTGCCATTGGAATTGACACACTGGGCACATACTCATCGATTAGCTCATAGGTATTGTTCCAAATCACTTCGAAGGCGCTGAGATTCGATCCCAGTTTTGTCTGCATATGCACTAGTAGATTAGCGACTCCGTCAAAATCTTTTACCGCACAAAAAGCGACAACCTGACTGCTAGGTTTGGGAGAGAGTTTGATTACAGCTTTTGTAATCAACCCTAGAGTTCCCTCGCTGCCGATAAACAATTGTTTCAGGTCATAGCCTGTATTGTTCTTTCTTAATTTGTGCAAGCCATCGATTATGGTTCCATCAGCCAACACTGCTTCAACTCCTACCACCAAGTCCCGAGTCATACCATAGCGAATCACTCGGTTTCCCCCGGCATTAGTTGAGATGTTTCCACCAATGGTGCAGCTGCCTCTTGCGCCCAGGTCCAATGGGAATAACATATCACTGCTATCCGCTGTTTCTTGAATAGTTTGAAGCTCCACACCTGCCTCGACAGTCATGGTACTAGTGAAGCGGTCGACTTCGACAACTTTTTTCATGCGTTCGAAGCTGAGTGAAATCTCACCATCTAATGGAGCTGCTGCTGAAACCAGCCCAGTCATACCCCCCTGAGGCGCAACCGGCTGCTTCGCTTGATGACATAGCTTGAGGATTGCCGAGACTTCTTGAGTGTTTGCAGGACGCAACAGGATTACAGGAACGCAGGAACGATCTCCCATATTATCCCGGTAGTTTCTGGAATCAATATCATCCCCTTCTCGATAACCAGCACTGCCAACTATTTTCTTGAGTTGTTGCTTAAGTAGTTGCGCTGCATCTGAGGAAGGTAAAACGCTATCTGGCATTTCTATCGATCTCTTCGGTATATCCAAAACCGTATTCTAGTTAAGCCGATCCTTCTGGCTGATCTTCCTGACTAACCCTAAACCCGGTCAGCAGAGTGAGATGATAATACCACAAGATCTCGCAATTCCGGGGAGATAGCGGACCGCAATTCTGTTAAAATAAGCTCATTACTTGGGCTGTTGAATGCTTGATGTTTTCCAACAAACCGTCCACAAAACTACTACCGCATTTCAGGGAGCCTTCCATGAAAACTCAAATTAAGTTTCTAATCGCCGCTGTTTCACTATCCCTTTTTTCTGCATGCGCCTCTTGGGTACAACTAACAGCCGAAGGTCAGGTAGTTAGAATAATGGATGCAAATCAGCTCACTAATTGTGGGCGGATCGGTCGAGCCAGCGCGCAGACAATGAATGAAATTCTCTTTGTCGAGCGCAATCGCGGACGATTGGAAGATGAATTAAGGACGCTGGCCAGAAATGAAGGTGGCCGTATGGGCGGCAATGTCATCGTGGCTGAATCTGAAATTTCTGATGGTTCTCAGCAGTTCGGTGTCTATTCCTGCCCTTAAATCAGCGACTAGCCCTCCCCTCAGTCTGGAATGTATCTAACCAGACGGTTTAAACGCGAAACTCGTCGCAAAATGTCACTGCATCACCCCGTTTTGGGTAAAATCTACCCAAAATTGCTCCGATTATGTTCTATAATGTAGCACTGCCTTAGAACGCCGCGCTATCTAGAATAATCGACTGGAATAAATCATGGAAAAATTACTGATCTCCTTGAGCGATGCTTACGCTCTCGTTCCAAACTATGTGCTGCGCTTTAAGAGTTTTGTGCTAACGGGTTTAGTGGTCTTTACTGCTTTCATGGTATTCGGCATATTCACTCGCACCGAATTGGACATGACCACAGACAGCTTCTTAGATCAAAGTGATCCAGCGATCTTTGCTCTGAATGAGTACCGTCGCCAATTCGGTAGCGATGATTCGGTGTTTCTGGTCTACCGCGCCAAAGACGGCGATGTATTTTCTCGGCAATCCCTGACCGCTATCCAACAGCTTACCGATGACCTTCGCTTCTGGCAGGGTTTAGACCCTGCTGATTATCCAGAATCCATCAACGATATCCCACTGGATTTTGAAGAGCTGAATCATGTAAGACGAATTCAGTCTATTGCCAATGTGCGTTATCAGGAGAATATCGGCGATACCCTGATGTCCAATCGACTGATTCCGGCCGAGTTGCCGGAGAGCGATGATGAATTAGCCGCAATCAAACAGAGAGCTCTGGAGCACGAAGATTATCTTCTCGCATTTTACTCGGCTGACGCTCAATACGGCGCGATAATGATCCAAACCGACTTCGGTGCACAGCCCAAGGAAGATTACGTTTCTGCCGTGGACTCCAGTGACATCTCATTAGATGACAGCTTCGGAGGCTTCGACGCATTTGACAGTGATGGCGGCTTCGACCTCGAATTCGATGAGAGTGCCGAGGTTCAGGACGTGGTTTTTGAACCGGTAGATATGCTCGGTTATACCAACTTTCACATTATCACCAAAGGTCTTTACGAAAAGTACGACGAGCAATTCGAATTCTATCCGGTAGGCAACCCTCCGATGATGGAATTCATGATGAATATGCTCAATCAGATGATGGTGTTGGGAATAGTGATGGTCCTGATATTCACATTGCTGTTATGGATTCTATTCCGCTCCTTTAGCGCAGTCCTCTGGCCAATGGTTACTATTGCTGCCTCTATGGCTTGGACCTGGGGCATAACAGTCTGGCTTGGAATAACCGTATCACAAATGATATCCCTCACTGTGCTGTTGGTTTTTGCTGTCGGTATTGCCGATTGTGTTCACGTAATGAGCGCCTACTTCAGTTTCCGCCGCGAGGGAAAAGAGCACTACGAGGCATTGTCCCTATCTTACGGAAAGACCGGCCTTGCCATCATGGTAACTACTGTAACTACCATGTGTGGAGTGCTGGCTCTTACAACTTCCGAGCTGCTTCCTATACAAGTGTTCGGCTACATGTCAGCTTTCGGCGTAGTGATGGCATTCTTTTTTACTATGGTTTTATTGCCCATATTACTGGATGTCTGGCACCCGGGAGCGAACACCACAGATGCCAGTTTCGCCGATAGGATTGGCAGAAAGTGGAATGAGCTATATGTATGGAAGAAGGCAGCGATCGCTATCATCTACACCATAGCTTTATATGCCGCATTGGGGATTTTCGTTGGCAGTTATATAGTGCTGATCACTGGCCTGACCTATGTAGTGGTGAATTGGCAGCACCAAATTTTGTCCTATGTGCCCTATATAGTAGCCAAACGACCCGGACTAATACTTGCCATTTTTGCCACTGTGTTCGGTCTTTGTGCATACGGAACCAGCCAGGTAAAAATTGATTCCAATATGACCGAGCTTACGCGAGAAGGAAGCGTCCTGCGTATCGCCTATGAAATTGTTGATGAAAATATGGCTGGCGCTCAATCCATGGTAATTATGGTCGACACCCAGACCACCGACGGCATGCTGAATCCGAAAATTATGCATGCAATGGACTCCTTACAAAATCGTATTGAGACGCGCTATTCAGATCAGGTTTCCCGCACAAACTCTTTGGCGAATATAGTAAAAGACACATATCAGATAATGAATGATGATGATCCTGCTTTCTATCGGGTACCTGATTCAGAACAGATGATTTCACAGCTACTCTATCTGTTTAATAGTGCTAATCCGGAAGATCGTCGAAGCCTTGTTTCTGATGATTATTCTCGCTCTCACGTGTCCCTGAATATCTACAATGCGGGATCTTATGAGTATCAACAATTCTTCGAAGAAATCTCAGTAGACATCGAAGAGGTTTTCGTCGATGCTCGCGGCGATTTTCCCGAAATGGAAATCTATCTAACCGGCTCCATGGCACTACTGATGCGCATGATGGATGAGGTTGCCAATTCACAGTTTTCCAGTTTCACATTGGCCATAGGCGTAATCAGCGTAATCATGATTATCACACTGGGCTCGCTGCAAGGCGGACTCATGGCTATGATTCCCAATATGATCCCTGCTCTGCTTGGATTTGGCATGATGGGCTTGATGGGAATATCACTCGATACCGACACCCTGTTAATCGCGCCGCTAATTATTGGTATAGCGGTGGACGACACTATTCACTTCATGACCCATTACCGAGTGGAGCTGATCAGAACTGGAAGCATTAGCGAATCACTTAAATCGACTATACGCGATGTAGGTCAGGCGGTGATGTTTACGACCATGGTGCTGGGACTTGGTTTTGCCCTTCTCAGCTTCTCCGACTATTTAGGTATGGCGAAAATGGGATTCTTCGGTTCAGCCGCAATATTTGTAGCCCTGCTCTGCGATTTGTTCCTGATCCCCGCCATGATCATGATCTTCAAGCCTACTTTCGGTGTGAAAGATGCCGATACAAGAATTACTTTTATGGAGAATGCCGCATGAACAAATTGACCTACTCCCTGCTGACAGTTGTTTTTACGGGTGCCCTGTCTTCCGTTTCAGCACAGGACCTCAACGGCATGGAAATAATGGAGCTGGTAGATGAGGCACAACGGTCTACTTCCGATTCTGCATTCAATCGCATGCAGTTATCTACATGTAGATTTGGAATCAAAGAAAGTCGTATCACCTGTGCCGAACGTCCGCGAGTCAAATCTCTGGAGTCAGTAGGTAAAAACTACGGATTGAATCTGAAGGACACCAAGAGCATAACCATTGTTCTAGAGCCCGCCGCCGAACGCGGTATTGGCATGCTTAGCTTTGCCTACGACGAATCAGATCGCGACAATGAAACCTGGCTCTACCTTTCAGCACTTGGACGAGTAAAACGAATTGCCAGTGGTAGTTCAGACGATGATACCGAGCCTGCTTCCGTTTTTGGATCGGAGTTCACAACAGAAGACACTGAAACCGGCAAGCTCGAAGAATATACAATCAGTGTTGTGGAAGAAACCACCGAGTCGGGTCGAGATGTTTGGAAGATAGAGATGATTCCAAACGAGGAGCGAGCACGTAAATCGAGATACTCTAGAACAATCTCCTATATCGATAAGGAACGCTACGTTGCCCTGCGCACGGAGATGTACGACCAATACGACAAGGAAGTAAAACGATTGATGGCCTCAAGAGTTGAGCTTGTCAACGATGTTTGGGTGGCCCGCTCACTCACCATGATGAACCTTGTGACCAATCGGCTCTCCAACATGGCTATTCTTGAAATCAACACCGGTATCGCTGTTGAAGAAGAGTTCCTAACCCAGCGAACCCTTACTGATGTAGCTTTCCGCGAGACAGAGCTGGAAAAGCTTCGGGCTCAAATCGACTAATCGAATCTTGTTGATGAATAAAACTATCAAACTCGGCGCTTTCATCGCCCCTCTTTTTTTGCTTGTTGCAAATGAAATTCATGCTCAGGATGATGTTTTGATTCTGGACGATAACGTTCAGTTCGATGACGGGGCTATTTTTAACGACGATAGTTTCAATTTCGATGACGATTTATTCGGCGACGCATTCGATGAAGAATCTGCCGACGATGAATCCTGGCTGGACAATTTCACTATAAAAGTGAGCCAGCAGATTTTTGGACAAGTTAACAACCACAGCACCGAGTTACTTCCCGGCTTTTCCATCCCGCAAGAAGATGAACTAAGCAATAACCGCCTTGGTATAAACATTCGCTATCAAAATCCATTCGCTCCTGGATGGCTGTTGCAAGCAAGCGCCCAAGCCAAGGCCTACTGGGCCGCTGATTACGAATATGAAACCAATGATGATCGCGTAGATACCGAATATCGACTCAATGAACTGTTCCTTCAACGCAGCTTCGGACAACACAGCGTCAAATTTGGACGTCAGACCGTTGTTTGGGGTGAGACAGTAGGAAACTCTGTACTCGATGTTATCAACACCAGTGAATTTCGAGATTTTACAATTATCGATATCGAAGATGCCCGCCTCAACCAGCTAATGGTAGTTTGGGATTTTTTTGGTGAAGACAGTAATTTTTCTACTTTCGTAAACTTGTATCCAGAATTTAATCCACCAGCCGTGCGTGGCAGCCCATTCTTCTTCGAACCCGCATTTAATCTCACCGATTACGATCGTGACAGTGAACTCCTGATTGAAGTAGGAACACAGTGGCGTAAATCATTCGAAGGCAGTGACATTGCGTTTATGGCTGCCTATCTTTATGAAAATCAGCTTCGCTATGAAGATCCGATCTCCGGTTTCGGCGATGCTGTGGGTGAGAAAAATGATTTCCTACTACTTGGCTTCAGCGCTAACCGAGCTATCGGAAAGTTGCTGCTCAACTTCGACTTGGCATACAGTCACAACGTACTTGCCGATAGTTTTAATTTCCCGGGAACGACAGCACTGACCAGCGCGATCAATTTGCGCAAGGATCAGATAGGCACTTCATTCGGTTTCGAATATGCCGTCAGCAATGAGCAGAGCGTAAGTGTTGGTGTTCAGGCGCAGATGGTTCTCGATGAAGATGAAGGGCTACTACCCGGACAATCCTTGTTTAACGAAGGAGTAGTTGGCAGTTGGTTGATGCGTTACAGCAACTCATTGATGAATGGTGATCTGGTATTGTCTTCTACCATGCAGGGGGACTTGAAGGCTGACTCTCTTCTGGTCTTACTCGGTGCTGACTTTACGATAAATGACAACTGGGCAGTCAGTGGTCAGCTTATCAGCATCAATGCTGCAAGTGACTCACCCCTGCTTCTATTCGATGCGAACGTTCACCTCGGCGCTACGATCACTTATTCTTTCTAGCCTCCTTCCGCATGCTAATCTTTGTAGCTCTTCTCGAACTACAAAAATTAAAACTTCAGAGGCCGTTCGAAAATTTCCCGATCAAACTCATCTTCCCAATTCGCCACTGCCGTAGACACTGAAAGATCTCCACTAATATTTACTACAGTTCGCAGCATATCCAGCGGCCTATCAAATGGAAGAATGAATCCCACTACTACGGCTATCTGCTCAGGCGAAATACCAATCGCACCCATTACCGCGGCCATCAGAAACAGAGAAGCACCCGGGACAGCGGCCGTGCCAATAGATACCAGAGTCGTTGAACCTGCAATAATTGCATAATCGGCAAGGGCTAGCTCGATTCCGAAAGCCTGAGCTGCGAATACCGAAACGATACCTACATAGAGCGCTGTGCCATCCATGTTGATTGTTGCTCCCAATGGAAGCACTGTGGAAGCAACTACCGGCTTAATACCAAGGTTTTCTTCCGCAACCGACATCGTGACCGGAAGCGTTGCGGAGCTAGAAGATGTAGAGAAAGCAACTAACATTGCATCTCTGGCTCCACGGAAAAACATCACCGGAGAAAGCCTCAGGGAGAGTTTAATTATCAGCACACCATGAACGACTATCACGTGAACCACACAACCCAGAACTACAGCAATAGCGAGAGTAACTACATCCAGCAGTGCTGCCACCCCCTGAGTTCCAGAGACCCATGCAATCAGTGCAAATACTCCAAAAGGAGCTACTTCCATCACCCAGTGCGTAATGCGCAGCATTGCTTCAGAGCCAGCTTCCATTAATTCCGCAAGCGGTTTGCCTTTATCTCCAATAGTTAACAGACTTACGCCTAGCAAAAGAGCAAAAAAGATAATCGCCAGAATATTTCCCTCGGCCAAAGCAGCTATTGGGTTTGGAGGGACAATACTCATTAATCTTTCAGAGAGAGGAATGGCTTCCTGCACTGTGCCAGGCACAGCATTGGAAAGATCGACGCCGACACCAGGCTGGAGTACCGCTGCCAGGAACAAACCTATTAGTATGGCTGCCAGTGTGGTGCCCATGTAAATGGCGAGGGTCTTAACCCCAAGGGAGCCTAGTTTACTGGGATCGCCCATGGATACTACGCCGGAAACCAGTGTGACGAATACTAAAGGAACAACAACCATACGAATTAGACGAACGAAAAGATCGCCAATCCATTTAATGCTTTCAGCTCCGGGGCCCCAGATAGCACCGACAATAACTCCAAGTATCAAAGCGCAAAGAATCCGCTTCCACAGTGCTATCTCAAACCAGGTACCAATCATTGCCGTCCCCTCTTCTCAACAAAGCTCGATTGCTTCAATCGTTTTTCTTAAAGCTATTTTCTGCTTGCTAGGAGACTATAGAAATTCATACCATAGTTCCAGTGATGGACTTCATTAATCAGGACTGAAAAATGGCACAATGGATAGAAGGAACAGTACTTGAGAACAGCCATTGGACTGAGAACCTGTTCACGCTAAAGATTGACGCAGATGTCGACATGTTCACTGCAGGGCAATTCACCAGCCTGGCTCTGGATATCGACGGTGAGCGAATAGCCCGGCCTTATTCTTTTCTAAGCTCTCCCGGCAAAAAGCCCATCGAATTCTTTTTCTATACTGCAACCGGCGGTGTGCTATCCAATGCCATGGTAGACCTCAAGGCTGGTGACAATATCTGGGTAAAACAAAAGGCGAATGGCTTCTTCACCCTCAACGAGGTTCCTCAAGGTAAAGACTTGTGGATGCTAGGCACAGGCACCGGCATCGCTCCTTTTTTCTCAATATTGAATACGGAAGAACCCTGGAACAGATTCGAAAACATAATCCTGGTGCAGGCTGTTCGTGGCGAATGCGACCTACGCTATCAGGAACTTCTTCAGTCCCTGGCAGATCAATATGGGAGTCGATTCCACTACAAGGCATTTGTAAGTCGGGAAGAAATCCAGGACACCATACATGGCCGAATCCCCCAAGCAATTGCTCAGGGTCAATTAGAGAGCAATGTAGGGAACGAATTTTCGTTGGAGAGATCTCAGATCATGCTCTGCGGTAACCCCGACATGGTTAAGGATACTGTTGAAGCCTTAAAAAACCGGGGTTTTAGTAAGAATCGCCGGCGTACACCAGGTCAAATTACCGTTGAGAATTACTGGTAACCCCTCAACTTCCAAGCTAAAACTGCTGCGAACAAACCGATACTGCCGCTGCCCCTGTGAAATCCTAATTCCTTAATTGACAGGGAGAATCAGTGGGTTTACAGTCACGGAGTTACTCTTAATTAATTAGGAATTAGAGGTCATTGATGGCTCGCAAAGTATCATAAATTCTTACTGACGGTGAACTCCGGATCATGAATGTTATCTGGGATTTACAGAATGCTTCAGTTAAGAACGTAGTAGAGGTATTGCAGAAAGACAGCCCAGTAGCATACAACACTGTACAGACCATGATGCGAATTCTCGAAGATAAAGACTATGTCCGACACACTAAATCTGGCCGCTCCTTCGTGTATATCCCCTTGGTAGACAGGAAGAAGGCGAGAAGTGAAGCATTAAAGCATCTCATATCCAGCTTCTTCGGCGGCACACCTCAGTCCTTGGTAGTGGATTTGCTAGAGGATGAAGAAATGGATGCTTTGGAAATTCAGAAGTTAAAAGATTTGATCAATAATTCAGACTAGACAAGAACGAAGGCTAGCGATGAATGAGATTTTCGAATTCTTAACAAAGATGATATTCAATCATTTAGTCATCGGTTGTTTGATCGTCTTTCTAATCGCTCTAATTTTACGCCCCTTCCCATTGAGCGCCGCTTCCAGACATAACATCTGATTCGCGCCTATGTGCAATCAATTCAGCAGGCCTTCTTGTAAATTTTTACACTAGCCCAACACACCGGCTTTCCGTAGAGCGCTGATCTCTTCTACTGAATAGCCATGGTCTGTTAAAACCTTATCTGAGTGCTCACCCAATTTTGGAGCGGGACCAGGCTTAATCTTTCTTGATCCCGACACTTCAAACGGGCTATTGACGGTACGCATCTTCCCATACTCGGGATGATCCAAGGGCACTACTATATCGTTCGCTTCCTTTTGCTTGTCATTGGCCGCCTCTTCATAAGTAGAGACAATGGTATGGGGGATATCATGGCTCTCCAGTTTTTCCTGCCAGTACTTCACATCATGAGCGATAACGGTTTTGCTCAAAACCAGTATTAACTCGGACATATTTTTTGAACGAGCATCCAAGTCTTGCCAACGAGGATCGACTGGAATATCTGCTCGGTCTATAGCCTCGCAGAAAGGAACCCAATCTTTCTGTGAATTTACCAGGCTCAGTTTCAATAACCTGCCGTCTTTGGTTGGATAATGCAGGGAAGTAAAATTATAAGCATTCTCCCGCGGCCGCTTCTCTCGAAAGCTGGCATCTGCCAACTGTGCCTGCAACATCACCGAGTTTGCCCAGGCTCCGTTCGCCAACAAAGATGTGGAAACCTTACATCCCTTGCCGGTTTTCAGTTTCTTGTAAATACCGGTCATGATGGCTCCGAACAAAGTCATGCCACTAGGGTGGTCACCTGCTCCATAGGGAAACGTGCTTAGCCAACCCTCATAGGGAAAAACCTGAGCTTCAATGCCCGAGCGCGACCAATAGCAGACAGTGTCATAGCCAGGCTTGTGCTTCTCATCACCCTGCTCGCCAAAACCAGTAGCAAGAGCATAGACAATCCCGGGATTAATTTTAATGACTGAATCAAAATCCAGCTTCAGTCTCTCAAGTGCCTTCAATCGATAATTAGTAACCAGCACATCAGCATCTGCAATCAATTTACAAAAGGTTTCATAGCCCTCTTCGCTCTTCAGATTAAGCGCAATGCTTTTCTTATTTCGATTATCCACCTGGAAGGGATAGGCCATATCGGATATAGGCAGCCCGGGAATCTTATGCCAATGTCGATTCAGATCGCCGGTTTCCAGAGGCTCAACCTTTATAACATCGGCACCGAAATCTGCCATTACTACACAGGCAGAAGGAGCAAAGACCATAGAGGCCAATTCAATAACCTTTACACCCTTTAATAAGGGTTCGTTTTCCAAATCATTCATATCACTGGGCTCTAGCAAGCATGTTATGTGGTGAACGACAATTGTACGGGAAATCATTACAAAAGGAATTGTCAGCAACAGAGCTTAATAGTTTGCCCCTACTCTTGATTCTAGTAGAATCTCAGGACTCACCTGACCCAGGTGGTCCACACCTTACGCGATTCTATTAACCGAGCACTCTATGCCCATTTCGCTGGAAGACATCCAAGCAGCCGCTACTCGCATCGAGTCTTCGATAGTGAACACTCGATTCGAAAAATCCAGAACACTCTCGAGCATTCTTGGGGCAGAGGTGTTTCTCAAATTTGAGAACCTTCAATTTACTTCCTCCTTTAAGGAGCGAGGAGCTCTGAACAAGCTTCTACAATTAACAGATGAGGAACGTGCTGCTGGGGTAATAGCGATGTCCGCTGGCAACCACGCCAAGTCTGTTGCCTATCACGCACAGAGCTTGGGAATACCCGCGACAATCGTTATGCCGAAGAACACTCCTAATGTGAAAGTCGAAGATACAAAAAACTTTGATGCTCTCGTTATTCTGGAAGGATCATCTCTGGATGAAGCTGCTCAGTTTGCAGAGAATCTTTCCACCGAGAAAGGATTGGTTTTTGTTCACCCTTACAACGATGAACAGATTATGGCCGGTCAGGGAACTGTCGCATTGGAAATGCTAGCTCAGGAACCTGATCTTGATGTAATCGTGGTGCCCATTGGTGGCGGCGGACTCATCTCCGGTATCGCTACTGCTGCTAAAAATCTTCGCCCTGAAATCAAAATCATCGGAGTTGAAGCCGCTAACTATGCAAGCGCTCATCAGCTTCGTAACGGAGAAGATGTCAGCTGTGGCGGCTCAACCGTAGCCGAAGGTATCGCAGTAAAGCATCCTGGCGAGTTGACCATGGAAGTAATCACTCGTCTGGTAGATGACATAGTTATAGTGGAAGAAGATGCGATTGAAGATGCAATAGACTTACTTATTACTATAGAAAAAACAGTCGCCGAGGGTGCGGGTGCTGCGGCGCTTGCGGCGCTTATGACGAAACCTGAACTATTTACCGATAAGAAAACCGCCGTGCTAATCAGCGGCGCAAACATCGATTCGAGAATTCTTGCCTCCGTACTCATGCGCAGACTGGTTCGTAAGGGGCGAATCGTTCGATATCTGATTAAAATTTCAGACCTGCCCGGAACTCTTTCCGATGTCTCCTCAATGATAGGTGATCTCGGAGGTAATATTTTGGAAGTCTCCCATCAACGTATGTTTGCCAGCGTTCCCGTAAAGGATGCTGACCTCTACATTACAGTAGAGACACGAGATGCAGATCAAAGTGATGAGATCCTGCAAAAACTGAGGGAAGCCGGTTATGACGCCGAATTACACCTTGCCTAAGCATCCAGAACACTATGCTAGTACTCGAGACTGAGTTACAGTAACAACGATTAATAGCCAGTAAATACTCAGGTGGAAGAAATGACAATAAGCCGAAGAAAATTCCTGCAAAACAGCGCAGTCACTGGAATGGGAGTTGCTAGTCTTCCCATAACTTCATTTGCTGCGGAAAATAATGGTGTGCGACCTGCGCCCATGATGCCTACTCCCAATTTTGTGGAGACCAATGGCATAAATATGGCGGTCTATGAAAAAGGCGAAGGTCCCGCAGTTGTGTTCTGTCACGGTTGGCCGGAACTGGCTTTCAGCTGGCGACACCAGATTGAAGCAGTCTCCGCTGCCGGATATCACGTCCTCGCACCAGATCAACGTGGTTTTGGTCTAACCGGTGGGCCGGACGACCCCATGCAATACGGTATGAAAATATTTTGTGATGATCTCGTTGGCATGCTTGATGCCAAAGGTATTGATAAAGCAGTATTCATCGGGCACGACTGGGGCGGTGCAGTAGTTTGGTCAATGGCTCGACTATACCCTGATCGCTGCAGCGGCATCATTGGCTTGAACACTGGAGCCGGCCGACCCGGGAATCTCCCGCCCGTTGAGAATAGCGAGCCCAATCAAATAATCATGACTCCTAACTTCTACCAGGCTACATTCCAGTCTCCAGGAGTCGCGGAACCGATACTAGAGGCTGATGTTAGACACACCTTTGATTTTATTTTAAGCCGTGGTGGTATATGGAATAAGGAAAGCTTTGGCCAAATGCCTGAAGATTCAGCTGAGCGACAGATGGATCTGTTGTCGATGATTCAAAGAGAAGATCCGCCAGGCGATCCATTCCTTCCTGAAGACGTCATGCAATATTTTGTGCAAACCTATGAAGCTACAGGCTTTGAAAAAGGCTTGAATTGGTACCGCGCGGCTAGACGCATGGGAGCAGCGATGGCTAGTGCAGTGGATCGCATTGAAGCACCAAGCCTATACATCGGTGCTGAGCATGATGTAATTCTCCCTCCCTCGGTGGCTGACGGCATGGAAGATTTCATCACTGATCTCGAGAAATACACGGTAATGGACAGCGGTCACTGGACCCAGCAAGAAAAACCGGAAGAAGTGAACAGAGTTATCGTTGAATGGCTGGATCGCAAGATTGGCTAGCACTTCAATTTTTTCTAAGCAAAGCTCGATTTATAAACTCGGCTTAAAATCCGAGCTTATAAAACTGGTTCAAAACTTAACTAAAAATCAGTTCTAAAAACCGATCCTAAAAGCCAAAGTTTAACCAGATCCAAAACTTATCGGTATCTGGTTTGCCGCTCACAAGATCTGCTCCGCTGTAACTCGCATACTTCAAACCTAAGGAAGTACTTTCCGAAATCGGATACACATATTGCAAATCAAATTCACCGCCAAGATCCGAGGGCCCGTCATCAACTTCAAAATCATGATAAATCACAGCCCAGTTGCCCTTGCCTGCTTTTCCGCCAATATTCACATAAGTATCGATCAATCCACCGGCTGGAGTGCCAAGAAAAAGATCTGCCCAGCCATTGTGGGCATGAAGCGTGGCCAGCGGTGCTGAAAAGCCATACGCTCCATCATCAGAACCCAGTTGCTCCCGACCAATCCGAGCGCTTATACCATCAACGGTGATACCAGCCTCTAAAAGTAAATATTCAGCATCATTGTTCGACAAAGCTGTTTCAGAATCTTGTGTCGCGTATTCCGCTGTATAGGAAACGTCGAAGCCATCGTAGCTCCTCGCTCCCACTAATCTTACACCGTAGGTGTCCAGCGAATTTCTCACCGAGTTATCCAACTCGAGCAAATAGGCATAGGCGCTTACCGTTCCGAAACTGGTTTTGTAGTCACCGTGAAATAGGTGATCTTTGGAATCCAGATCAGCGTCGTCAGCGAAAATACGTCTTCTCTTGTCAATGAAGTTGTAACTTAAATTCAGATTTTCATTTGGCTTTAAGGCAAAGCTAACCGCGTCAAAAGTTTGTCTATCCTGACGCCAGCCAACATGACCAATAAACCGATGATTATCATAGGTAATCACCTGTCGCCCGATCTTGGCGGTAAACGATTCATCAGAATACTGCAGAAATCCCTGATCCAGTTCCGTAGACTCCGGATCGGCAATTACCGAGTAGCGGCCAACATTAAACCCAGTCGGCCCAACGGAATAATCATCAAGACCACCAACGATTCGAACATCCTCTATCTCTACAAGCGCACTAAACCCGGAGACTACGCCACTTGAAAAGTTGAGACGAGAGCGAAGTGTTAATGCCTGAGCATCTTCCAGGGCATTGTCCTGATCAGAAGATTCATAACGTAAATTGAAATTGCCCGAAACATTTCCATCATCGATAAAGGCTCCAGACTGAGCTTCAACAATTGAAGAAAACATAAGAAGAGAATAGGAAACTACACTGAGAGAAATGAACTTGAATTGCTGTATCGCTAATTGATGAGACATGCCGTAACCGCCTAAGAACAACTGTTAAATTCTAGTTGCTTTAATCCTAGCATGTTAAGAAAAGCTCAATAACTTGGATTCGCTTCCCGGGTAAATTATTAGGCTTTCTTTTGTTCCAGATCAGTATTTTCAAACTGCCGGCAAGCTATCTCGGCAAATGCGACACCACAAAAATGAAACTACTCAAAGCTCCGAAGCAGGAATGCTTAGCTCACTATCCACAGCAACTCCATCCACAATGGCCGGACGATAAAATGACGATTGGAGTTTGGATATAACCAGTGATCGATTGGGATCTGCAAGATCGCTTTCTTCTCCGGAAATTCTAGCATTTGCGATCTTCCCTTCGCTGCTTACACTGAAAGTCACAACACCTGAAAGAGCAATGTCATCAAATTCGTCTTGATTGAACCGAGCCAATACATCTTCTAATGCTTTTCGCGGTCGATTAAAAACTTGATTGCGCACGGATTGTGATACGTTCTCTGATTCCAGCAATTGAAATGCTCTTGAATATTCGGAGTTCGCTCGCTCCAAATCATTTATCAACAGATTAATATCTCCAAGATTTAACATGGCCTCTACAATTTCCAGTGGCGTAATTTCAGCTTCTTCACTGAGGATTTCAACAATCTGCTGATAACTCTCTCGCATGTATCTGAGGTTTGATTCCAGCTGTCGAGATTTAGCTCTATTGCGGCTTTCAAAGTAGTCCGGATTTGGGGCTCTCTCGTCATTACAAACAGTCACATAAGTTGTAACGCCATTAATAGTTCGAGGCCTCGAGCGGCAGATTCGCTGATTTACTGTTTCGGCGCCGATTCCGGAAAAATCTTCCAGTTCGGCATCGTCTACATACAAGGCGGAATAATAATGTGCCAAACCTTTTGCAGATAGAATATTGATAAGCTCGTTATGATAATTTTCTGAATCATGGCTCAACGAAGCTACAATAGAATCATAGATTTCGATTGACTCATTTAATGGGTTCCTTTCTCGAGGGCTTAACAAGCTTCCCTGGTAGGCTCGAACTTTCCAGTCGGCATAGCGTGACGCTGTTTCACTGTAACGCGGGTCATCAGCCTCGTACAATTGCTTGGCAAGGGAATAAGCAAGATGTAGATTATTTTCTGTTTTCTCCCAATCCTGAGCTCGCATGGAACCTGTAGCAAATAGCTCCAAAAGTGGAAGCTGCTCTTCAGAATAAAGTCCATTTGAGATTCGTACAGACTGAAGCGCTTCGCCATAGGCCTCCAAAGCCCGATCGAAGTCATCCAATTCAAGATAGGCATCAGCCAACGATAGATTAAGTTCAGTAGTTACCCGACTATACACACCACCCAATCCGATCAGGTCTTGCTGGTATTGTGCGATGTTGGCCGCGATCTGAGCCTGCCGCGGGTCCTCGAGAGCGTCTGCTTCGTCTTCAGCCAATGCTGAGGGCGCTAGCAGGACAAATACAATCACCCCCACCGCATAACGCGGCATTTTTCGTCTACGCTCTAAATACATATGAAGGCACTCCTCAGGGTCTTTATCGAGAATAACAGCATAACGGAAGCGTTTTGAAGCTGTTTCCTATACTTTCTGCATTCAAATGTTTCTAATAAAAGCCCTTATCTGTACTGCTCTGGAATAATTCTAGCGTTACTCAAACGTTCGAATTGAGCGCCTAGATCAATTAGAAGCTGCTCCTGAAAAGAAGGAGCTATTAATGTAAGGCCTACTGGCTGCCCATTTTCTGCATAATCCATAGGAACAGTCAAAGCAGGATAATTCGCCAGAGCGGCGATTCCTGCATTTCTATTGTTTATGGAAAGCAGGATTTGTAAATCGTTTTCAGCAAACAGCAAATCAAGATAGCCTCTTGCAGATGACTGAAGCTGTTCACGAATTTCATGGAGCTCAGTAGCCGGAATATTTAAATCTGCCATCATATCGATCAACGCCTGCCCATAGGGTGCGCGAATATCGAGATCCTGCTGATTGAACTCTTGTAAGTCATCGATGGAAGAAATTTCCACAGCGCCGGCAGCGTGTTGGGATAAATAGAGCGCGAGATCCCTAACCATCTCCCCGCCTAATAAATCTAAAAATTTCTCAAACTCTGGCGGTGAAAAATTAACAGATACGGCTGAGGCTCCAATCTGCGTTAGAAGTGAAACTGCATTTTGATAATGACTGTCGTTTTCAAAGTCGCTAATTATTCCCATTCTTATGGCACCGATATCCCGAAGGCGATATTGCAATCGGCTATCTGCACTTCGCAAAGGCATGGCCATATCAACCTCGTCGTATCCCGCCATGGCATTAAAGAGAATTACTGCATCTTCCACAGTTCGAGTAATTGGACCCGTTGTATCAAGTGTCGCAGAGATAGGCACGACCCCGGTACGACTCAGCGTTCCAGTCGTTGGTTTTAGACCCACCGCAGAGTTTGCACTAGCGGGAGAGAGAATCGATCCTGAGGTTTCAGAACCCACAGCTACTGCAGCAAAATTGGCTGCTACTGAAGCACCAGAACCAGAACTGGAACCCCCTGTTCCGTGCTGAAATCGACCATAGGGATTCAGGGTTTGTCCGCCTAATGCACTATACCCTGAAGGGCAATCATCGCAGAAGAAATAGGCCCACTCACTCAGATTAGCCTTGCCCAGGATAATGGCTCCATTGTCCATCAGTTGCTGGGCAATGAATGAGTTTCCTGTTTGATTATCTTTTAGTGCCAAGGCGCCAGCGGTAGTGGCTAGTCCTGCAAAACCAATATTGTCTTTAAGCAGAACCGGAATTCCAAACAAAGAGTCTTCCGCTATTTCTTGCCCGGCTTCTCGGAGATCATCCAGCACCTGGGCTCGACGGATAGCATTTGGGTTTAAGGAAATTACTGCATTGAGAAATCTTTCATCATCACTTTCTATTTTTCGGATTCGATAAACATAAAAAGTGCTGAGCAACTCATAGGATAATTGCCCCGAAGCTACCGCCTGCTGAATCTGCCTAACACTTCTCTCCATAATCAGTGGTTTCAGTGTTTGATAAATACTTTCGGAAAAATTGGAGAGATCGTCCTGAAATGGGGCCCATAAATCATTCTTGTCAGTTACCCTCGAATTAAGTAACTTGAAATGCATGCTGTCATCTTCGTGTTGAGAAAGCTCAGCTAGATCGTCGCTCTCATCGTATGCTTGCCACATAGCCGTGCGCTCCTCTGCTGCTTGGATATCACCGGGTAGTACTAGCGAAAAGATCGCTATCGAGATCCCTATCAAGAATGATGAAAAACGAAACATAGCTGAAGCTCTTTTAATAGATCCGAAATTGATATTCTTAAAATATTTTACAGAAGCTGCGCTGCCTCTATGGAACTTACTCGTGCCGTAATGCTTCAACAGGATCCATATCTGCTGCGCGCATTGATGGATAGATTCCAAATATTACACCGATTAGTGCAGAAATCGAAAATGCCAGGATAGGAGCCACTGGTGTCACTATGGTAGTCATACCCCAGAATGCTGAAATAATGAACGGTATTAGCACGCCGAGTACCACACCGATTAAACCACCTACTCCAGAGAGAATTACTGCCTCGATGAGGAACTGAGTAATAATGTCTTTCTTCTTGGCTCCCAGAGCTCTACGAATACCGATCTCACGAGTTCGCTCGGTGACACTGGCAAGCATGATATTCATAATACCAATACCACCCACCAACAAAGAAATTCCCGCAATAGCACCAGCAACAATAGAGTCCCTTAGGGCGCTCTCTTCGGCCTGCCTTAATAGAGCGAGAGGAATTTCTATCGCATAGTCGACGTCCTTATGACGTCGCTGGATAATTTGTTCGATGATCTCACCGACTTCAATTACGGCTTCCTGATTCTCTACTTGAATAATTGCTTCATGAAGTTCTACGGTTTCAGACTCCATGCCACCGCTGGTCTGCCTTGTTGTTGTTTCACCAAAACGACTCTTAGAAGAAGTAAACGGAATGTAGATACGACTAGGAGCGGCATTGGAACTGCCCGCCTGATTTTGGCCAAGATTTGAATATCCTTCCGATTCCATGATGCCGACAATATTGTAATAGTCGCTGTCTATTTTAATGGAGCCGCCCAAGGGGTTGTCGATGGGAAACAGAGCATTGGCAACTTCATTACTTAACACCACTACGTTGGCATGGTCGCGCACTTCCGATTCACTAAAGAAACGCCCTGCCCTGAGGTTGTAACTTCGGGAGCTTGGGTAGTCCACCGAGGTTCCAACCACATCGGTATTCATACTATTACCCAGATTCCATACATTCTTTTTGACGATACGGGAGGCGATAACATTGGAGATGCCCGGAATGGTATCTCTGATGGTAGAGATATCTGAATTAGTGAGACCATAGACTATAGCCTGTGGTGGGCCGAAGCCTCTGTTGCTACTCTCCTCTACCTCTGCAGGCTTCACACTCTTCAATAGAATATTGCTGGCACCCAAATCCCTGAACTGTTGTTGAGCTTCAAAACTCGCGCCCTCGCTCACCGCCAGCATAGCAATTACTGCTGCTACGCCGATGACGATACCTAGCACAGTTAACAGAGAACGCAGACCGTGGGAATAGATACTCTTAAGCCCCACTTCAGTAATTTTTCTGAAGCGAGTAAAGCTAAATGAAGACCGAGTCACTGCAGCCCTCGGTTGCTGATTAGCCGACAGAGGCGGATCGAGGCTAATTTCGCTCATCGCTTTCCACCCTGCCATCGCGCAATCTAACCCAACGCTGAGAACGTTCTGCCAATTCATCAGAGTGGGTCACCATGATCAGTGTCTTTCCCTGAGAGTGTAATTCGTCAAACAGATTGAGGATCTCGGCACCTGATTTTGAATCCAGATTGCCCGTGGGCTCGTCTGCAAGAATAATTAGGGGATCTACTGCCAGAGCTCTGGCTATAGCTACCCTTTGTTGTTGGCCGCCGGAGAGTTCGAATGGCTTGTGGTCGATACGATCATCCAATCCAACTCGCTGCGCTAATCCCATGGCGATTTCATGACTGTCGCTGGCAGAGAAGCCCTGATAGAACAGTGGCATCTCGATATTTTCCAGCACATTGAGTTGTTGAATAAGATTGTATGACTGAAAGATAAACCCAAGTCGAGCACCACGAATAGTGGAAAGCTGGTCATCTTCCATTTGCGATGTATCCTGATCACCCAGGAAGTATTTTCCCGAGCTAGGCTGATCCAGACAACCGAGAATATTCATTAGCGTCGACTTGCCGCAGCCCGAAGGACCCATGATACTGATATAGTCTCCGGCAAAGAAATCCAGTGAAATACCATGGAGCACCTCTACCGCAAGCGAGCCCATGTGATACGTCTTGCGAATATCGTCCAGGCTGGCTACTACAGATTGCCCACCAACAGAGGCCGGTCTATTTACTGCAGATTGCTGTGTTTCGGAATCAAGCATCAGGTTCTCAGATGATTAACTGGCATTACCGTCGGCACGATTCTGTTGAGGAGCCAGAAGCAGAACTTCTTCCCCTTCTTCCAGTCCGCTTACGATTTCGATAAATGAATCAGAAAAAGTTCCGACCTGTACTTCCCTCTGTCGAGGATTATTTCCATTTGGCAGATAGACTACGCGCTTATCATCGAAGTAAGTAACGGCCTGCACTGGCACATAGACAACAGCCTCCAATGAGTCCACCAGTATCTCAACTTCTGCGCTCATTCCGGGTCGTAGCCAATCATGAGTACCATCTATTTGAATCGTAGTTGGATAGACCTTCAAATCAGGATTCATAAATGCATTAGCTGAATCTGCTACTACTGCAACTTTAATGACTCTCCCAGTGAGTTCCTCATCAGGAAAGGCGTCAATTGACACTTTCACTGCCTGACCCACAGCAACACGCTGCACTGCTGACTCATGAATATTCACCTTGATAGCCATCTCTCGCATATCCGGTATGGTCAGGATCGATTGTCGCTCGCGAATAGTCGCCCCTTCCTGAACCGCTTCCTGACTACTGCTTCCGCGAAAGCGCATTGAATTCTGATCCGACGCTCCATAGACAACCAGCCCTGGTCGTTCGGCTCGAATAGTGGCGTAATCAATTTGCTCCAGCAGATCTTCGAGCTTGTCGACTTCCAAACGATACTTTCTCTCCGCAGAGCTGAAACGAGCCTCTTCCTGAGCCTTCTCAGCGATATTTTCTTTCAGTTGACGCTGATAGCCCATAACTTCATTTTCAAATTTAGACAGTAACTCTTCAGACTCTTTGGGAAATGAGTATTGAATATAAAGTGCGAGACCCGTCTCCTTTTCACGCATCTTGTTTTCAGCCTTACTTAAATTAAGCTCTTCCGCTTCCAGTTCAGTAGGGGTAATAAATCCCCGGTCTTCCAGCCTGCGCTGACCTTCAATCCTGTCCTGTGCCAGCAGCAGCTCTTCCTGAGAAACTTGTAAATCATCGGTGAGAGAGCGGAGCTCCTGTTTTGCTTCACCATCTTCCAGTGAGTCGATATCAGCGAATTCGGAAAAATCCAGATCGTCTCGAACTCCCATATATTCGGAATCCATCAGTAGCTGCTGACCGGTTTCCAACTCTTCAAGCACTAGCGGCTGCAGTACCAAGGTCTCTGCTTCCCTCATTTGATCACCACGCTCAAAAGGAGTTGATTCCAGGCCTCGGTCGCCACCCTGATCACCGCTTCTGCCTCCGGGTCTACCTCCACCTTGCTGCATACGTTCAAGTATTTCCGCTGGCAGCTCTCCACCATTCTCGGCCATCATCTGTTCAATTCGCTCTCGCATCTGAGGAGGCAGAGAATCAAGATCAGCTGGATCAAACCCTCCGGTAGGACGCTGTCGCTGACCTCTGTTGCTAGATGTAAAGTCAGTATCCGGCACGGCTTCAGTGTCAGAAATACCAGCAAATGCCGCCGCATCTGCCTCTTCAGAAGCCGCTATTCGTTCGTCGATCCTTAAATCTTCCAAGATCTTGTTAACTACATTGGCACCAAGAAATTTCTCGAAATCGAGCCGCGCAAATTTCATGTTCTGGCGAAATTCATTTATTTCCGTCATGTTTTCATTCAATTGCATCTCAAACTGAGCGCGGCGTTCTATATAACTTGCCTCGGCTGTTTCCACTGCTATTTCCTGATTGACCCTCTGATCAATTAGCTGCGATTTATCCAGCTCAACAAGAATCAAACCATCTTCAACATCTTCAGGAGTAACACGATAGCCCTCCTCAACTATGTTCAATATCTTTACACCTTCTCGCCCCTTAACCCGCGAACGAATTTCCTGAGACTGAAGCGCTTCCAGAGCGCCTCCTTCAAGTACGGTAATGCTTAGGTCTCCTCTTCGTGCTTCAAATGTCACAGCACCGCTGTAGGAATCAGAAGACTCTCCTCCAGAGAAAACTATTAAGAGGAGCACCACCGCGGCAACGCCGGAAATAGCATATTGAGTTGACTTGCTAGCAGCCAAGAACTGCAGCTTTAAATTTGCAGCCGTGACTTTAACTGGCTCAGGAATTTTTCCCAGGATCATCTTGAGGGAATCACTCATTGATTCTGTCTTCCCTTCCTGACCCTTTTCCTTGTCTGACTTATCGAGGCTCATTTATGCCTTCCTCCCACTGTCCATTATCGTTAACGTAGAGCAGCCCTACGTCACGCCAGAATTCTAGTTTCGCAATATTTTGTTCGACTATTGAGCTCACCAGTTCTGTGCGAGCCGCCGTTAAATCGTTTTGTGAATCCACCGTGTCCTGAATATCACCAAGGCCCAGTTCAGCGCGGAGCTCTGCCTCTTCTACTCGACGCTCATTGATCTCAACACTGGTAACATTAATATCATAGCTCTTGCTTGCTTCGTTCATACGCCGCCAGGTGTCCAGTACATCCAGTTTTACTTCATCAAGGGCAAGCAAATAGTCTCGGGTGGAAGCGTCATAATCGATAAGGGTACGACGATAATTATTGCGCTCCTGTTTGCTGTCCAGAGGCAAGTCGATGTCCAAACCAGCGCGATAGACTGCGTTCTCGAAATCCAGCTCACCCAGGTTGCCACTATTGGAATCAGGTATCGATGCCACTAAATTAAAATCCAGTGTGGGATTCAATGCGTTGGCTGCTACTTCAATCTTGCGCGCGGCGTCTTGCACTCTATCCAACTCGGAATATAAATCGAGTCGAGTCTGCACGGCCATTTCTGTGGCCTGCTCAAGACTAATGTCAGGAGATTCCATGCCTGACTCAGTGATCAGCGTCATCTCATTATCATCCAAAACAATACTGTCATCAGCATCAAGACCGATTAAAATCTTGAAATTGTCCAGGCTGCGCTTGTAACGAGTAATCGATGATGTCCAACGCAGGTCTGCCTGGAGTGCGGATTGTTCCAATCGACCTACTTCCAATAGTGTCGTCAGACCTTCCGCCTGAAACGCCTGCTCCCGCTCGAGAGACAAATTATTGGCCTGTAGTCCGGCATAGTTATTGATCGCTGTTTCCCGATTAAGCAACACAGAGTAATAGTTGGAAGCTACCCTCACTGCAAATGTCTTTCTAAATCTGGTGAAGTCTCGTAATTGATAGAGCAGATCACGCTCTGCCTGCATTAGATTCTCCGCTTCAATCTCGGTGCCAAAATCCCGTAATAGAGGCTGAGTAAATGAACCGATAAGAGCTGTTGTTCCAAATTCACTAATATCGCCAGTGAGGAAGCGGGTAAAATTACTCGTCAGGTTAAGAGCTATAGCTCCACCACCTTTTAGAAGATAACGAGCTCCCAAGCTGGTACCCGCATCAACACTTTCGCTGGTGCTGATATTTTCCATTCCAGTCAGGGCTTGCATATCTGTAACAAATTGATCTTCGGTGTCCCAAAGATAATCGCCACCTGCACTTGCTGAAAATGTTGGCGAGTAACGATAACGATCGAAGGTCAATGCCAGCGCTTCCAGATATAAACGCTCCTTCTGGGTTTGGTAGTCCTTGCTGTGTTGAAAAGCTAAATCCAGAGCAATATTCAAATTCAGAATATGGGCTCCTATTTCGCTGTCAGCTTCCTCGTCGAGAAATTCATATGAATCTTCGTTGATAGCAAAAGCATCGAGATCGACGACTTTTTCCTCATCAACAAGCACTTGCTGGCTCATCCCGGGCACCAGCTCTGACTTACCAGCTATGGCCTGATAACTCTCATTATCTGCACTTTCCTTATAGGAATTACTGCTACAGGCAGCGAGCAGCAAAGAGAAAAGAGCACAAGCTGTTGATTTAATTGTATATTTCATGTATTTCGCTAAATTGGCCAAGATTCTGATTGTCGAATGATTATACGCTTCTATACCTGTTATCAGTCTAATTTTAACGACAAAACGAACTATCTACAGGGGAGATAACAATTTGATTTCTGTTTGTTTTTTCTTGTTATTGTTGCCTTTGGCAGCTCTTGCACTGACAAATCCTCTGTTGAGAAGTTGAATCCAGCATTCAATGATAGTGTCACCTTCTGAAGTGATAATCTGGCCAGTGATGCCAACTGGATATTTTCTGGACTGAACTTGGTTAATGACAGCGGTATAAAGGAGTTTAGAGTCGCTGGTTCAGCAGTGCGCAAACACAAAAACATCTCCAAGGCGCTTCCACTGACGGTTGCACCGGGCTCGTCCAAAAGGACGCTGCCAGCTGCGGGATACATACTAGAAACAGAGGTTCAGATAATATGAAAGCAGTTGAAATTGTAGGCGTCGCAATAGTGTTAGGTGGCATGAGCTATGCCATTGTACTGGCAGAGACTAAGAGCGGTGATTTGCAGGAGCAATTGGACATAGCCATGGGCTTTCAGACTCAGCTACAGGAGCAAGCTGAGGAATATGCCCTGCAGAGAAATGAGTTTGAAGCGCAATTGAGCAGCCTGCAGAGTCAGCTGTTATCAGCCAGCAATCAACTGGCAAATATGAGTGCTGAATTGCAGAGCGCGAGAGAAAAGATTAATCCAGACTACGAAGAGTTGCTGGAACAAGTTAGAGCCCAAGTAGCACAGGAATCCGGGCCGCGTCGAAGAGGCGGCCCATCTTCCTCGCCTTTCTCCGACCCCGCTGTTGCCGATTCCTGGGCACAGGATTCTGTTCCGGGACTCTATCGCGATTATGTGAATGCCCTGGCTCTTCCCGAGGCTGGAAGAGAAGACATCCTGGACGCCATGGTCGATTTCACCTCTCAACGCTATCAGATGCTTGGGGAGTTGCTGGACGGCAATCTCAGCGCAGATCAGGCTGTAGCTATGTTTGGTCCGGATGGCATGGTCAACGGTATGGAGGAATTGCTAAGCGATGATCAGCTGGATGAGTTAAGTCAGTATGACCGCTTGATCAAACAAGACACCGCAAGAGAAATATACGGGGAAGGTTTGAGCCGGTCAGGCAGCTCTATTGAGGGTCTTGCCCATGAGCAGGTAATGGACACGGTGATTGATGAGTTATTTTCTTCGGAGAATAATTACTCCTCGCTGGTGGCCGATGATGGCAGCATGAGTAGTGCCCATGAGGATTCAGTCCAGGCTTATGAACGAGCCCGCGAGCGTCTGCAGCCGGATCTGGATGTCGACCAGCTTGAGCAATACGACCAATTCGTACGCAATCAGACGTCCGGCATCGACATCATACTTGAAGCCACCAGCCGAACAGACGGAGAGAGGGAAATAAGGCATGCTCGAATAGGCGCCGATGATCTTCCAAACTAGCCACCCGATCTGACTTACAATTTTTGCCCGAATGCCATACATTAGAGGCATACGAGAGGCATACGTCATTTAGACAGAACCATTTTGGAGCACTACATGAGACAGTTACTAGCCGCCAGAAATTTGATGCGGATTACGTTTGCAGCACTTATTCTTATCACCGTATCTGCTTGCGGAGACAGCGGAAGCACCACTACCAGTGACAATACTCAGACCGCACAATCCACTGCGGTCGAACAAGCGAGCTCTGGTTACACGCGAATCAATCAAGCAAATGAGAATGACCCGCTGGATGCAGCTATTTTCGAGCTGGACAATGGCCTCAAGGTCTACCTCACAGAAAACCATGAAGAACCAAGATTCTATGCCGAGATAGCCGTGCGAGCAGGCAGCAAGCACGACCCTGCTGACGCCACTGGTCTCGCCCACTATCTGGAACATCTCCTGTTCAAGGGAACATCCCAGTTAGGGACGGTGGATTATGAGGCAGAAAAGCCCTATCTGGATCGCATAGTTGAGCTTTATGAGCAACATTTCAATGAAACGGATGAGGCCGTCCGCGCTGAGATCTACGCCGAAATAAATAGAAACGCACAACTCGCGGCTCAATACGCAATCCCGAATGAATTCGACAAGTTGTATAACGCCATGGGCAGCAGTGCAATGAATGCCCATACCTCTAATGAAGAGACTGTTTACAAAGTGGGTATGCCTTCGAATCGACTACAGCAATGGGCAGAAATTGAATCGGCCCGATTTGCTGATCCTGTATTTCGAATTTTTCACACCGAACTCGAAACCGTGTACGAAGAAAAGAATCGCACGCTGGATAACCGAGGCCGAATCATCTATGCAGCCATGAGCGAAGAATTATATAAAGTTCATCCCTATGGCCAGCAACCCACCATCGGCAAAGTCGAGCACCTGAAAAACCCTTCACTGGTCTACATCCAGAATTATTTTGATACCTATTATGTACCCAACAATATGGCAATCGTTATCAGCGGCGACATCGACATCGATGAGACAATTGAACTGATCAGCGAGAAATTTTCTTCCTGGGAATCAAAGCCGGTTCCGGAAGTAGGTCCCTGGGTAGAAGCTCCAATTCAGGGTGTGGAACGACGTACCGTGCAATATCCAGGCGAAGAACAGGTACAACTGGCATTTCGCACTGTCGGCAAGGGCCACCCCGATCTCGAAGCGCTGATGATGGCAGACATGATTCTGGATAATCGAACCGCAGGGCTGATTAACTTGAATCTAAATCAGCAACAATTAGTGGCAGGTGCAGGATCGTCTCCGCAAATCCAAATTGATGGTGGCGCCCAAACTTTATATGGCGTCCCTAAGCAGGACCAAACTCTGGAAGAAGTAGAACAACTTCTCCTTGAACAGATAGAGCTGGTGAAAGCCGGAGAATTTGAAGAATGGATAATTCCTGCAATCATTAACGATCTAAAGAAGACTCAGAAGGCTAGTCAGGAATTCAACCAGTCTCGTGTAGCCACGATGCGGCAGTCGTTCATCGACGGTACGGACTGGGATTTTCACATAGCCGATATCGAGCGCATGGAACAAGTGGACCGACAGGACATTATCGATGCTGCAAACAAATATTTTGGCGACGAATACATCGCGATTTATCAGATCGATGCTCAACATGAAGTTCCTTCAGTAGCAAAGCCTCAAATAGACCCAATCGAAATTGATTCGACCCGTCAGTCAGAGTACGCGGCTAGAGTTCTTGCCATGGATTTCGACCCTATCGAACCTGTCTTCGTAGAAGTCGACGAGGATTACCGCGTAATTGAATTCGCAGATGGCGTAGAACTTTACTATGCCCCAAACCCTTTAAATGATCTGTTTAGCTTCTCTGTCAATGTAGAAGTAGGCACAGAGGAAAACGAAAAACTGAATCTCTCCGCTTCCTTGATGGAGGTTGCCGGCACCGAAACCATGAGCAACGAAACCCTGCAGAAAGAATGGTATCGACTCGGTAGCGATTTTCGCTTTGGCGCTGGTGAAAACTCCTCGGCAATGTCATTGAGTGGACTCGATGAACAGTTTGAGGAAAGCCTCGCCCTGATGATGGAGTTGGTTAAGACACCTACTGCCGACGAACAAACACTGGAGCAGTTAAAAGGGATTCTGCTGAAGTCACGGGAAGATCAGAAGAGCTCTCCTCCGGCAATCTCACGTGCGCTCTATCTCTACAATCGCTACGGTGAAGAATCGCCCATGCTGGAAGCACTTAGCTCTGAAGAGATTCAGGATACGTCCCTGGATGAACTGATGTCGCTGCCAAGTGACCTTCTCGAGTACAAACATGTACTTACCTATACTGGCTCACTGCCCCTGGAAGACCTCGTATCTTCTTTGCGCCGACACCATATTATTGAGGGAGAGCTTAAGGACACTCCTGAATTTCGTTTCCGCAAGACCCGAGAGTTTGACGAATCCGAAGTCTATGTAGTGAATCAACAGACAGCTCAGGCTCAGGTTCGAATCGAATTTCCAGACAATGATTACAATAACAGTGACACCTTGATGTCCTCTCTATACACAGACTACTTCGGTAGCGGGATGTCTAGCGTAGTGTTTCAGGAACTTCGGGAAGCGAGAGCTTTAGCCTACTCTGCAGCAGCAGCTTATGCTCAGGGCAGAAGATTGAATGACCAGAATCTGATGCTCGGTGTAATCGGCACACAAACCGACAAGACAGTTGATGCTCTAAATGCCTTTGTCGGCCTAATCGATGAGATGCCGGCGTCCAGCGAGAGATTCGAAGAAACCGCTAACTCCATGTTAAATCGTTACCGCACTTCCAAGATTAATTTCCGGCAAGTGATTGGCGCAGTACGAGGATGGGAGCGCCTTGGTCTCGATGGAGACCCCAGAAGGGAGCGCTTTCAACAGTTACAGACGGCGAGCATAGAAAACCTGGTGGAGTTCCAACAGAACCATGTAAAAGACAGACCCAAATTAATATCCATTGTTGGCGACCTCTCTATAATCGATACAGAGGAACTGGAACAATTTGGTACGGTCAAAGAAATCCAGGTGGATGATTTGTTCGTAGACTAGTCTACAAACCGAACATTCGGATTTCAGTTATTTACAAAAAGTTTCACTTATGGATTCCAGTCAAATTGATGTAGCACTCTCAGTCTCAAAACTGAACAAGTCCTACGGAGATTTCAAAGTCATCAGGGATCTCGAGTTGCAGGTAACTCGGGGTTCCATACATGGTCTGGTCGGTCTAAATGGCTCAGGCAAGACCACAACTCTGGAATGCATCCTCGGCCTGAAAGAATTCAACAGTGGCAATGTTTCTGTGCTTGGTTACTCCCCTGCCGACCTTCATCGTGCCAGCGGCAAGCTAGTTGCCATTTTCGACACCTCCAGTTTGCCGCCTAACGTAAGCCTGCGTCACTGTCTTCAGCATGCGAGTCTGCTCTGCGAAAATAAGGTGCGTACTCCGCAAGAAGTAGAAGCAATGTTAGGTCTAGAGGCCTTCAGCAAGTTCAAGATTAAACATTTATCACTTGGTAATAAGCGTCGGGCAAGTATTGCCCACGCCTTATTGGGACAACCCGAAATCATTCTTCTAGACGAGCCTTTTAATGGCCTGGATGCAGGAGGAGTAGACGATGTGCTTTCCCTGATTACCAGACTCAACCAAGAAGAGGGAACCAGTTTTCTCCTATCCAGTCACCAGCTGCCTTATCTGGAACAGATCTGTAGTCATATCGCGGTTCTTCACAAAGGCGCCATAGCCCTTAGCGACTCCGTTCCCAACTTGCTGGCAGGAAATATTGAAACGGTACTGATTCGAAGTGAAGACCGAGCTAGTCTGCTAAATGCGCTGAAAATTATCGACGAAGTTCAATACCTCAAAACCGATGAAGAGGGTTATCATCATATATCAATGGCTAATAAATCCTCGTCGGAACTTAATCAACAACTAACTGCAAGAAATATTGAAGTGTCCGAACTCATTTTGCAAAGAGCTTCTTTGGCAAGCATGTTCCGAGCAATCACCAGCGAGGGTTCGGAATGAAGGATTATTTGCTTACACTTTTCCTGGCACTAAGATCAGAGTTTTTCATTTCCATACGAAGCTTTTCCAGCAAGCTAATCTTGTTGGCACCTTCAGCCTTAATCCTACTTAGATATTGCCTGGTGAAGCTTTCAGAATCTGGCGAGCAGATCAGGGACAGTCTATCGGGTTCTCCTAGTTTTGAAGATGCCATCGCCTCCAATGCCTGGGGTTACTACGTAGACGGTCTTGGGACTGGCATTACCATGTTAGGCCTTCTCTTAGTGGGTATGGCTGCGTACAGCTTTAGTTACGAGAGAGACACGGGCTCTCTTCGGCATCTGGTTATTCGCCGTTTCAGTCGCACTCAGTTGATAGTAGCCAAACTCTTGCATCTCCACATTCTAGCTTTGTTTTCTTTTATCTTTTTGATGCTAACAGCCTATATCGTTAGCGGTGTGTTTTGGGAATTTGCTGCCGTCGCCGAAGATGGCTTCGAGTTAATTAGTGAGCAGGAAATCAGGCAAGAGATTTTTCTCGGCTTGCAACTCGCACTGATTCCGATCCCTGCAGCCATCGCCTTTGGCTTGTTTATTTCAGTATCCAGCATATCTGCTACCCAGGCGGTAACCACCGCCCTTGGAATTAGCATAGCGATTGATGTATTCAAATCAATGCTGGGGGATTATGCTCTCTATATCTATGCGAGCTTTCTTCCCTCACTGCTCGATCAATCCTACTTACAGGATGTGAGCCGACTGGTGAGAGGATATTCGGATGTTCTTATCGATGAGAGAGCCCAACAACTGAATATGTTGGTGCCAATACCAAGCATGTTGATATTTTTAGTCGCTGCACTGTTTTTGGTAAGAAAGCGCAGCCTGTAAGGTCTTACTAATCGGAGATTGTTCTTGGGTCGAAACATCCACAAAAATTTACCATTGTTAATCGGGACACTTTTTTGCGCATCCTGCGTTAGCTATGAGCCTGCTGTACTGGTTCCTGCCCTAACTCTATCCGCTGAACAAATCAGCATCACTCAGCAATCTGAAAATCAGTCTTCCCTGGATTTTGGTATGCAGGTTTCTGTGAACGAGAGCGATTCTTTAAGCAATATCGAAGTTCTGCCTGGAGTTCGAGTGCGCACTGTTAGCCCTAATGGAGCTGCAGATTCAGCTGGAATTCAGGCCGGAGATATTATTCTCAGTGTTAATGGGCTGGAGACCAATCATCCAGACGTAATCTCTGCTCTACAAGAGCAGTCCGGCACTGAAGATAATCAGCAGAATCTAGAGTTTAGTATCGAGTTGCGAAGAAACACCACGGTGTTGGAAGCTACGCTTTCAGCGAGACGATCACGTAGCACTCAGGCTCTGAAAGAACTGTATCGCTCAGATCCAATTGCGACACGGGCGGGATACCGAACTGAGTTAGTGGACGTCGATGGGGCAGCCGGACTAGCCGCAGCCAGAATAGTGGAATTATTTCCTGAAAGCCCATTAGCAACTGCTGGCATTGAAGTAGGCGATTTAGTTTTGACTCTCAATGGCCTGGAAATTAATTCAGCCCAGGGTCTAATAAGTAGCTTGAATCAAGATTTTGAATTGGGGCAAGAAGTTTTCTTCGGCCTCTATGATGGACAAAATATTACACAGAGACCAGTCAAGCTCTGGGACCCGGGCAGAAGAATAAGTCAGATATCATTAGGTCCCCTGCTCCAGTATCAGTCCACATTGGACCCACCGGGGAATAATCTTTCCATTCTCGACTTCTGGTTATTCTCTATCTATGAATTTAGGCGAACAGACGGGGAACGAAGTCATAGTTTTCTGGGTCTCTTCAATATCAGCAGTGATTACGGCGAACTCACCGAAGAATCCATTCCTGCCCGGTAAGACGCACTAACTAGAAGCAGTACATGGCAATCGAGACTACGCACACCTGCTCGATAAGAAACACTAACTAGAAGAAGTACATGGCAATCGAGACTACGCACACCTGCTCGATAAGAAACACTAACTAGAAGAAGTACATGGCAATCGAGACTACGCACACCTGCTCGATAAGAAACACTAACTAGAAGCAATATATGGCAAACGCGACTAAGCACAGCAGTCAGGGAAAACTGAAAATAAGACCTTGGGCGATTCCGCTAGGTCTTACTTGTGCCCTGCTTATATCGCAGTTAGGCAACGCTCAGACCAATTATTCAACATTCGAACTGGAACGGGAAAATAATTGGGACCAGCTCATCGCCGAAGATCTCAATGGAGATCAACTTAAAGACCTGGTGGTATCGAATTATCAACCAGGTGTGGGCAGGGAGTTGCTCATCTATGAGCAGCAGACCGACGGTAGTTTCAATAGCACGGCAAAAAGAATAGAAATAAAATCGGAAATTATCTCTGTTGGATTCGCCGACTTAAGACCGGAACCTGGAAAAGAACTGGTGTTGTTTGCTAACAATGGTGTTTTCAGCCTTTCAACAGCTATGGAAGGATATGGCGGAAATATTCGGCAACTGCTGGAGTGGGACCTAATTGCCACTATGCCTGATCTACAGCAAGTGAATTTCATCGAAAATCTGGAAGACATAAACGGCGACGGCCTGGTGGATTTTCTCCTCCCTGGTGATGATGTCTACGGATACTTCGAAGGCCGAGGCGATGAACAATTCGAACTCGTCAGCCAATTCCAGAGTACAAACAATGTGCTTAACGACATCTTGCGAAACCGAGGCGAAACCGATTTCAATGGAAATATCAGCATCAATGCCGAACAGGGAGTGCAGCTGGAGTTTTCTGCAGAGACACCTTCGCCCTATAGGGGCTTCGTCGAACAGTGGCTGCAAGATGAAAATAATTCTCGCTCACTTTTTCGAAGTGATAATTGGATGCCCAGCGCTATCCTGGCTCAACTCGACCAGGATGAGCTAAAAGATATTTCCTATTTGAATGTGGGAGATGATGGCCTGGGTCAGCTCAATATTCACTATCAACAAGACAGTGGCTTCACTGTAGAAGCAAACTGGAGCGGATCTCTGGATACCCGTGGCAGCCTTCAGTTAGTGGACATCGATGTTGACGGCGTCACCGATCTTCTGCATATGCGAGAGGATAGCAATGAATGGACGGCGCGTTTTTACTTGAATAAAGATGGACACTTCACTCTGGATCAGCCTGATCAGATCATGCGTTTCTCGGGTTACGATGTGAGCCTTGGCTTCCTCAAAATTAACCGCGACCAGGGACCTGTTCTTAGTGTTAATTACTACACAATCCCTGTAGTAGATGCCATTCGCAATGCCAGCATTAATCGTTCCCAATTATTGTATGCCGCCGCGACTGGCGATAGCGAAAACACTAGCCAAATTTTCAATCGCAGGCCTGATTCGCAACTGGAAGAAAGCTTCTCAGCCGACAATGTTCGTGGTCTTTCCGAGCAAATGTCCTTGCAGTATGACGTCGATGGCGATGGCGTCAAAGATGCTCTCTATATCACGCAAAACGGAACCCTGGCAGCGAAAAGAATCGATTCGAGTCTCGAGATTTCCGATGAAGCATTCTGGGAATACATATCACCCCGGTCTGTATATGAATTCGAAGTGCTTCAGTTAAATAACGACGATTTACCCGACCTTATTCTTCGACATGGCGTCTCATCAACAATCCTGGTGGCCAGGCCGTGAATAGAATTAGCCACAAGCTCACATTCTCTCTTGCTATTTATACTGCACTAATTTTTCAAACTGCCCACGCAGCTGAATTGGACGCAAGCGGTCTATTCTATCAAGAGCAGGAATTTCATATTCCAGCAAATGCCGAGAGCATGATTCTTGCTGATATGAATGGGAACGGTCTCAATGACATCGTGGTTCCTGTTGACGACAAAATTCGAATCTATTTCCACAATGAAACCGGATTCGACTTCGAAACTGGCTTCGATGAAATCCAGTTTCCTGGAGAGGCAGTTGGCTGGGATATCAGTACGGCTGCTGATGATAATACATCCGTTATTGTTGCTTTAATTGATGGGCGCGAAGTAGTGAGCTGGCAGATTGGCAATGGAAATATTCATGACGCCGAGACACTAAAAAGCGGCCTTAGTGGTTTTATTAGCAGAGGTGTTAATCGGCTTCACTTCTCGCAGGACATCAATAATGACGGTAACAGAGACCTGATAATTCCCGGGGCAGGTCAACTCAATTTGTACATTAGTGATGGTAGCGGTGGATTTGAAGACAGCATTGCCGTTCAGTCCACAGTGCGCATTCGAAGTAATTTAAATAGTAATGAACTGGAGAGACGTACGGGTCAGGCAATCCGAATCCCTTCAATGGACCTGAGAGACGTTAATAATGATGAGCTTCCCGATCTTATTTCTCGCAGTGATGAAAGGCTGGATGTATTTCTCGCGAATGATACCGACACCAGCTATTTCCCCCGCGAGGCAAGTTACTCACTAGACATCGAAGAAATTGAATCACGCTTGGGTGAATTTGATATCGACAATCTGGATTTCTCCAATCTCACCGGAGTTCTAGCCCTTACTCATGAAGAAATTCTGGATGACGTAGATGGTGACAATATCGATGATCTGTTGCTACGGGAAGGCGGCAAGGTCTCTCTCTACTCAGGAACCAAACAGGGAATGGATTTTGAACAACCCCGCCAGGTATTGCGTTCAGGTGGTAATGTTCTTAGCACTTTTCTTTACGACGAAAACGAGGATGAACTCAAAGACCTTTGGTTATGGCGAGTCGAACCGATTTCGGTCGGCGACATATTCCTCTGGCTGGCACTGTCTGGAAGCATTTCTATAGAAGCTTTTGTCTATCCGAATGAAGGTGAGCGGTTTTCCCGGCGCCCTGCTCGCAAACTAAACATTAAACTTAAATTTCCCTCTGTGATTCGTCTGGCTACTTCGGTTCGAGAGATCACCGAAGTAGCGAGGGAGAATCAGATACAGGACTCCAGTCTAAGTGTAACGGCAAATTTGGATGACAATCTGCAACGGGAAGACCTGTTAGTTATGATCAACAACCGAATCGATATTTTCCTCAACAGTATTGAACCGGAAGCAGATAAGGATTTGTTTCTGGGTAGTCTGGGCTATAGCAGGCAAAGAGATGACTACGAAATAGACATCAAGGAAATTCTCGACAATGTTTCAATTCAAAATAATCCTCATCTTGAAGCTGTCGCAGATAGGGAAGCCAGTTTTAGTATTACATTGAATAACAACATGGAAAGCGGCGATATTATCCCTGCTAAATTGAATCGAGACAGCTACGACGACGTCTTCATCTTCAGCGGGCAAGACAGTAGTCACATTCGGGGATTGCTGTTACTCTCAAGTGAAAACTGAGGTGAACAATGAAAAAAGCTGTCTGGATTACATTCGCTATTGCCCTGGTGGTAGTTAATCTTTTTGCCGAAGGAATAGACTACTACGCAGGCGTTGAGATCATCATGTTTTACAGAATAGTCATGGTACTTAGCATTACCGTGGTTGCCTCTGTATTTGTCGGCGCCATGGCCTTGGTCGGCGCGCTGGAAGGAGAAAAGCCTCTCTCCGGCAATGTAAGAGACACATTAGGGGCAGACAAGAAAGTGGATCCAGCGGTTAACAAGAGTGACCATGAATCGTAAATATACAATTGGTCTTTTAGCTCTTGTAGGCGTGTTGGTTTACGGAATTGTCCTGATCAATGAAAACAATACACAGCAAGAGCAATTAGCAGACTATCGACAGCATGTCGAACAGCTACTATCCGATATTGAAAATTCCACATTAGACAGATTATCTCTGGAACAACAGCTGGAGGAATTGAGAAATGATTTACTTTCACAGAACTCTCAAATCTCTACTGTATCTCAGCAACTGGATGAAGCAAGACTGCAAATAAATCCTGACTATCAACAGATCGAAAACGATCTGCGCTTGCGCCTGACACGGGAAATTTCTCAAGAGCTACAAGCCAGAAACAATAGCCAGGAAAACCCACAGCTAAATCTGCTGAAACAATTGGGTGAATTGGCGCCAGATGAGTTTAGGCAATTGATCTCATTGCAAACTCAATTCGGCGGCTATCTTCAATCTCTCGATATCAGCGATGTACGGATGGAACTAGTGGTAGGCGCCCTTAGCAATATGATCGAGGAGCAGACTCAAGTCACCAGGGATTTTGTGTCTCAAATGCAGTCTCAGGATCAAGGAGACGGATTTAATCCGCTGGCGATGCGCAGCCAGATAATGGAAATCAATAGCCCGGAGTCACAAATTGAGACCCTATCTTACTCACTAAATCAGCAAGAGCTAGATGCCTTTAGCGATTATTTAGCTGAGCAACAGAATCAGGCAACTCAAATTGGAATCAGCAGCTTTTCCTTTCCTGGACCAGCAGGTGCTGCCCCTTCTGCAGTTTTCATCGGCAATGGTCAAAGCGGTAGCTTTCGCGCCGAGGCTATCCAAATATCCCCTGCTCAAAACCTCGATCAAAATTAGAAATATTCCAAGCCTAGTGTCTGATCATTCCTGTCATTGTGATTCATTGGGAAATATGGTTTCATCAATAGTTATTCTTAGACGTTGAATCAAGATAGTTTTTGCAGAATTTTCAGCGACTTAGAGTTCTCCTAGGAATTCAAAACAAGAAGGGAAATGCTGAGCAGGAAGCCTGTTGCAGTCAGCGGAATTACTCATGAAAAACCTTGTGCTTGGCCTGGTCCTTTTCCTCTCTCTTATATCCTGCAGCGACGAACTCAATCGTGCACGGCCCTATATCTTAACCACCGCCACAACCGGTGGCACCTACTATCCCGTCGGAGTGGCCCTTGCCACTATTGCCCATGCTCAACTCTCCGAGAGCCAGGGAATTTCATTGACGGCAATCAGCTCAGCTGGATCTCTGGAAAACGTCAAGTTGTTACGTGATAACCAGGCGCAATTTGCGCTACTGCAAGGGCCGTTCGGCGCATGGTCCTGGACTGGAGAAGGTCCAGTTAGCCAACCTCAGACCCATATGCGAAGTGTCGGTGCCATGTGGCAAAACGTAGAACACTTTGTGCTCCTCAGTGATCTCGCCACTTCAGGCGACATAATGGATCTGAATAATCTGGACGGTGAACGCTTTGTTTTAGGAGCGAGAAATTCAGGTGCGGAACAGACCGGACGATTTATTCTAGATACTCTGGGAATCGACTACGAATCAAAATTCAACCTTGCCTATATGGGCTATGGCCCAACCACCAGCGCCATTCAAGATGGCAATATCGTAGGCATGAATATTCCTGCCGGCGCGCCGGTAAGCTCCATCACTCAGGCCTATGCGCTTTTAGGTGATCGCATGACCATTCTTAATTGGTCACAGGAAGCTTTGGACAAGGTCAATGCAAAGTACCCTTTATGGGACTGGTATGATTTTCCACCGGGCACCTACCCCAACCAAACAGAACTCATCCGTACAGTTGGATCTCCCAATGTTCTTGTCACTCGAGCAGACATTCCCGAAGAAGTTGTCTATAACGTAACAAAAGTAATATGGGAAAATCTCGCCACCTTACAGGAAATTCACGGAGCCACTAAAGATATGCGTCTGGAAATAGCTATTGACGGTTTAGGAGCTCCTTTACATAAAGGTGCCATTCGTTATTACCGGGAAGTTGGCCTGGATATTCCTGATCGACTGATACTCGCAGAAGACAACGAAGCTCTGGCAGAAGGAGTCTGAAGAAGATATGAAATCGAATTACCTTAAATGGGCTGCATTTCTCTTTGCCCTGTTCCATATCTACTGCAATGTGTTCGCCAGCATTTCGGAATTGTGGTTATCTGCGATCCATTTCGGCGGCTTCTGTGCTATCTGCGCTTTGATGGCCAATGAATCCGACCACATAGAAAAAAGGTCCGTCGCCTATTGGGTGAACATTGCACTGGCAGTCACAGCTGTACTAACTTCGGCCTACCTGATCCTTTTTGAAAATGCTCTTTATGCGAGGGAAACAGAATATATTCTAAGCGATTATATCTTCTCTCTGGTTGCCATCGGATTGGCTATCGAGTTTACACGGCGCACAACGGGTTGGTTCATGCCTGTACTGATCCTTGTAAGTCTGTCCTATATTCTCTTCCTAGGCAGGTACATCAGTGGTGTATTTGCCTTCCCTGGCCTGAGTCTTGAAACTGTTCTTTATCGTAGCTTCTTCACCAGTGAAGGAATGTTCGGCCTTACGGCACAGATCTCCTCCACCTTTGTATTCATGTTTATCATCTTCGGATCTTTCCTATTGAAGTCCGGTGCCGGGGATTTCATTGTTCGCCTCGCTCAGTGTCTCGCGGGAAGATATACCGGAGGGGCAGGATTGGTTGCAGTTGTAGGTTCGGGACTCATGGGTTCGGTATCGGGCTCAGCGGTAGCCAATACTGTATCTACGGGAGTGATCACCATCCCTATGATGCAAAAATCAGGATTCCCAGGGAAGTTCTCAGCCGGAGTGGTTGCGGCAGCTTCTACCGGTGGCGCATTGATGCCCCCTGTCATGGGAGCCGGCGCCTTTGTTTTGGCCAGCTATACACAAATTTCCTATCTAACCATTATCGCCGCCTCTAGCCTGCCTGCGATTCTGTACTTTCTTACCGTATCTTATTTCGTCCGTATAGAAGCAAAGCGTCTTGGATTAAATCCGACTCAGACGGCCGATTCAGAAAAAGTTTCTGCGGTTTTAAAAGAGGGTTGGCACTTCATCATACCTATGGTGGTACTTGTCTTCTTCCTGGTTTCTGGAAGAACACCAACCACTTCGGCTGCCTTTGCAATCATCTCGGTTATAGCCGCGTCATGGATATCCTCGACTCCCATGCATCTAAATGACATCTTCGATGCCGTGGTCGACGGCGTTAGGACCATGGTTTCAACAGCACTTCTTTTAGTAGCCGTTGGCATCATCATAAATGTAGTTACCACCACCGGAGTAGGTAATGCTTTCTCACTAATGATTGTAGAGTGGGCTCAAGGAAGTCTTTTCATAACACTTATTCTGGTTGCACTGGCTTCGCTAGTTTTGGGAATGGGTCTTCCGGTAACTGCTTCTTACATCGTGCTGGCCACCCTGTCGGCACCACTGATATTTGACCTGATCAGCCAATCGCAACTTCTGGTAGCGCTTCAAGCGGGAGACCTACCATCCAACGTTGCAGCAACCATTGGACTGTTCGGTGGTGACCCCCTGACTGCTCTGCAGGAAATGCCATTGGAGATGAAACAATTAATCCGGCAGGAGATGCTGGAACCAGAACAATTAACTGGGATGTTGCTTAGCGCCCATCTAATTATTTTCTGGTTATCTCAGGATAGTAATGTCACTCCTCCGGTCTGTCTTGCATCCTTTGCTGCAGCCGGCATTGCCGGAACCAGGCCTATGGCCACGGGATTAACCAGCTGGAAAGTTGCTAAGGGGCTATATCTTGTTCCCGTTCTATTCGCCTATTCACCACTAATCTCCGGCACCTGGCCAGAGCGCATTGAAGTATTTATCTGGTCCTGTATGGGCCTCTATGCATTGGCTGGCGTATTGCAGTGGCACCTGGAAGCCAAGATTAATGTTTTGATTGCCGGTCTACTATTAGTCAGTGCAGGCCTATTGATGTGGACTCCCTTTCCAATCATCTTCCATATAATCGGCGCAGCAATACTGGTGGCGATTGTCATCATGCAAAACCGTTCTAGCGCTAGCATCGCTAAAGAAACAAGTTAACCCCCACTCTAAGAGAATATTATGAGCACATATAGCGCCAGACAAATTCATCTTGTAAGCCGCCCTGCCGGCATGCCTGAACATGACAACTTCAAGATGGTAGAGGTAGAACTGACCCCACCAGAGACAGGTGAAGTTCTGGTAAAGAATCTCTATATGTCTGTTGACCCATACATGCGCGGCAGAATGCGAGCCGACGCAGTCTATGCCCAAGCCTACGGATTGAACGAAGTCATGTATGGCGGGGCCGTCGGTGAAGTAGTTGAGTCAGCTGACAGTTCGCTGCAAGCGGGAGACATTGTATTGAATGGCGCAGCCTGGCAGGACAAATTTGTTGCCAAGGCAAACACTCTAAGCAAACTTGAGCCCTTTGATAGAGACCAGCTATCACTTTATATGGGCACTCTGGGAATGCCGGGACTGACGTCCTATGTAGGTTTATTCAAATTTGGCGAACCGAAGGAAGGTGAAACCGTATTCGTTTCAGCAGCCTCTGGAGCAGTTGGAGCTAATGTATGTCAGATCGCAAAATTGAAAGGCTGCCGCGTGATAGGCAGTGTGGGTAGTGATGCCAAAGCGCAGTGGTTGCTGAACGAATGCGGCGTAGACGCTGTAATCAATTACAAAACCTGCGGCGATCTGACAAAGGCATTAGCTGATGCCGCTCCCGATGGTGTGGATGTTTATTTTGAAAACGTTGGAGGTGATCACCTGCAAGCGGCGTTAGAAGCGATGAACCCTTACGGCAGAATTGCTGCCTGTGGCATGATTGCAAGCTACAACAATTCCGAACCTGCGCCAGGCCCAAATAACCTGATGTTGATTGTGGGTAAGAAAATTCGAATTAATGGCTTCATTGTCTCTGATCATGGAGAAATGCGAGATGAATTTCTCAGCGAGATGATCCCCTGGATACAGCAGGGGAAAATCAAGAGCCGTGAAACAGTGGTCGACGGTTTGGAAAATGCTGTTGATGCATTTCTTGGCCTATTCAGCGGTGAGAATTTCGGAAAGATGGTGGTTAAAATCTAACACCTAAACCAGTGTGTTAGTCCTCGGGCGGTACCAGCTATGCTGAGTCCAGTTCTGTTAATGATTTTCGGTTTCATCTTGCTTGGCGCAGGCGCCGAGATCATGGTTACTTCCAGTAGCAAGCTCGCCCTTAGGCTGGGCGTCACCCCTTTGATTGTGGGTCTTACCGTAGTCGCTTTCGGCACCAGCTCACCGGAGCTAGCCGTCAGCATCAAGGCTGCAGCTTCGGATAGCAGTGCTCTCGCCCTCGGCAATGTCATAGGATCTAACATAGCCAACATCGGCCTGATTCTAGGGCTGACAGCCATCATCTATCCCATAAAAATTGAAAAACAATTAGTTCGAAAACAGATCCCTTTACTTATTTTCGCTTCTATCCTCATGGGGTTTTTACTAATCGATGATCAACTGGATTATTCCGATGGACTCATTTTAGTCTGCGGACTGCTCGCCTATTTAGTTTATAACTATAAACAAGCGGGACTGGAATTCGACGCTGAAGAATTGGAATTCCACAAAAAGGAAAACACTCGGGAAGGAGGTGCGATTACCCTTAACGCGATTCTAGTAGTCATAGGAATTATTCTGCTTGTCTTTGGCAGTCAAGTCTTCGTCGACAATGCAGTTACTATCGCCAGACTGGCAGGCATCAGCGAGGCAGTAGTTGGACTCACGTTAGTCGCTGTCGGTACCAGCGTTCCTGAATTGGCAACTTCACTAATCGCCGCGTGGCGGAAGCAAGCTGATATTGCCATAGGCAATGTAATTGGCTCCAATATGTTTAATATTCTCTGTGTTCTGGGGATTACAGCGCTTCTGGCGCCGGTTCTAGGAGACCAGTTCACCTTGCTGGATTTCGCTATCATGGGGCTATTTTCTCTTATCCTACTGCCGCTTGCCTGGACCGGATTAAAACTAAGCCGCATGGAAGGGCTTTTCCTGCTCTCCGGATATGCAGTCTATTTGGCATTCATTTCCCAACAGGGATAAGCATTCCCAAATAAGAAGGAAGGTCGTGGCGAAGAAAGAACACAAAGACTGAAGACTGAAAGTAGCGTCGAATATTCAACAACTATATAGCGCCAGCTTCCATTAAATAAGACTCTATTTCGCCAGCGATTACGCGATAGCCAGACGAATTAGGATGGGCCGCATCTGATTTCAGCGCCGCGTCAGATAGTACATCTCTAATAAGGTCAGGAACATAAGCCACTTGGGTCTGCTCGGCGATCTCTGCATAAAAATCAGCAGTGGAAAGAAATATCCCGGGACGGGGAACCCCCAGCAGCAAAACCTCCGCTCCCTGCGCCTGCACCATAGCAATCATGGCGAGTATATTGGACTTCGCCGCATCGGCACCGGTGCTGCGGAGTAAGTCATTTCCTCCATGGCAAAGAATCACCAATTGAGGTCGATGCTGAGCAAGCAATTCAGGCAATCGCTCCAAGCCTTCTCGGGAAAGCTCGCCTGATATTCCTGCATTAAATATGTTGAGTGCTGCGCTGCTGGCGAGAACCTCCGGATAGCCCTGCCCGGGGCTCGCGCCAAAGCCGGCTGTCAGGCTATCGCCAAAGGCCAGTACCGAAGCATTCGGCGCTAATGGAGCAAGATAAACAAGGTCGCTGCCGCAGGAATAAAGTAGTGAAAGTATAAGGCACAATAAACTCACTCGAATTTTTTTCATCATCGTCCTTGGTATATGTACGCAATTAACCAACATCGAGTTGGGCCAGATATCTATCAAGAGCATTCGCAAATTCTCGCTTGTCGCTATCATTCATTTGCGGTGGACCGCCGGTGTGAACCCCACTGCTTCGCATGGTATCCATAAAATCACGCATATTGAGCTTCGCTTTAATCGTGCTCACTGAAAACATCTCTCCCCGTGGACTCAGTGCCAGCGCCCCTTTCTCAAGCAACTCGTCCGCCAAAGGAATATCGCTAGTTATTACCAGGTCCCCCTGCTTCGCTCGCCTGACAATTTCATTGTCTGCAACATCGAAACCCTGAGATACCTGAATAGATTGAATATTGGGAAAAGGAGGGGTTCGTATAGCCTGATTCGCCACTAACAGAAGATCAATCCCCGTCCGCTCTGCAGCGCGAAACAGAACCTGTTTTATTTGATTTGGACAGGCGTCAGCATCAACCCAGATAGTCATTGTATTCGTCCAGTAATTTTCTCACTAGCAAGCTGTCCTTATTTGTATTTCGAGCAACTGTAGCTTGGGCACATCTAGAGATGATTGAAGTGCTAGTTCGCACAAGGAAATTGTATCAGGAAACAATTTTAGATCGATGTTTTCTGTGCCTTCCACCAAGCAAGCCCACACACTTAACGCAGCCAAACCAACATAGATCGATAGATATGATTAGAAAAACCGCGAGAGCGAGTCCCCATTGTACAGCCAGACTATTTAGAGGGACCGTGTAACTATATTGAGATATTGTCTCATCGAAAATCTCTCTGTCAGGCCTTAGCAAAACATGAAAGGCTACATTAAGAAGGTTTCCCGCCAACGCTACTCGCTCAGCACTGATTCTATTAAAGCGATCAGCAATAATCCTGATACTACCTGCATCCCGTTTGAAAACCTCATCATTACTGGATTGATAGTAGCTAATGAGCGCCTCCAAATCTCCATCAAACAACAATTGTGCAGTGGATTGGAAACCACTTATATTTGCGCTTACTTCTTGATAATGGGCATCGACGCGTTTCTCATACTGATCGATAAATGAGGGAACCTGAATGCCCAACAGCAGACCACCGGCAAAAAGCAACAATCTGCTATAAGTTCGCAATACTGATTTTAGAAAATGACTCATCGAGTAAAATCCAGAATTACCAGAAGCTAAAAGAGCTCAGGAAGATGACATCGCAAGGAACGATCAGGCTATCCCTGTGAAAGCAGGCTACGAAGATCAATAATCGCCGCATTGGCACGGGAAATATAGTTGGCCATAGCGAGGGAGTGATTTGCAAATATCCCAAAGCCTGAGCCGTTGAGAATAACTGGGAAGAATATAGATCTCTGACTAGCCTCAAGCTCTCGGATAATCTGACTCAGACTAGCTTGTGCATTCTTGTCTTCAAGTACTCCCTGAAAATCCACTTCTACGGCTTTCAAAAAATGCATCAAGGCCCAGGTGGCTCCCCGAGCCTCATAGAAGATGTCATCTATTTGCAACCAGGGTGTTTTCACCGACACTTCCTGCCGAACAGGAGTGGATTGGGCAGCACTTAATTCTCCAGCGGTATCGGTGTTAACCCTCTGAGCCCGTACGCTGGCACTCAATCTTTGTGAAAGGCTTCCCAATCTAGATTCCACATCTAATAACCAGCTGGATAGGTTGTCTGCTCTGGCGTAAAACTGCGCGTCTACGTTTTCCTGATCAGCAATTCGAGTCAGATATGACTCAAGACGTTCTATTGCTTCTCTATACTGCCCTTCCGTAGGCGGAAACAACCAGCTGTTATTGTCGAAATGCAATCGAGGTTCTGCAATTATTAAATCAGGGTCTTCTGTGGATTGAGATTGAGATCTACTAAAACTTTCTCGGTAAGCTCGGGAAAGATCTCGCAACTGAACCAGCACACCAAATTCCCAATTAGGAATATTGTCTAAATATAAACCAGGGGGAAACACATCATTACTGAGATAGCCGCCGGGTTTGTCCAAAAGGGTTTCTGCGGTTCGAATCATTGTGGCTGTAGTGGTACTGCCCACCACATATTCGCTGCCGGTCATCCTCAAACGAGATTGCGCGTTTTGGCTTACCGAAAACGCGGCAGGCTCTCTACTCCAATAAAGCCCAATAATTAGGATCAGAATCAACAAGAAGCCCACAATAGTGAAAAATATTTTGCTTAAACCGCCGGAGTCTCCGGAATCCTTAGCCGAGAGGGAAGGCCTTGGTATACGGCCTGTCAGGGATGCAAACTTCTGTTTAATACTTTCCCACATGGCACCAGTTTACACTATTTTGGGACTTGTAAGCCGGATATTGCGGACTCTAGTTTTGAGTTGTAGGCATTCTGAGACGCACAGTAGTACGGCCGGCCAGTTCGATACTTCCCCTGAGACGATAGCCATCAACAGCTTCCCGCATAACGGAAAACATCCATCGAGCCTGATCATCATTAGGGGCTGTAATCAGGAAAAATGCACCATGTTGTTGGGCTTGCCTAGCGATATCTGCGAGTTGCTCGAGAGCGGAATCGCTCCGATTCGATATCTCGCCATTATCCAGATTAAAGAACAGGTCTTCGGAATTTCTTTCGCTTTGAAGCGCTTCAACCACTGGGTTAATGCCGGCATGACTATGATCTACAAAGCGAGCTCGATCGATCATCAATTCCGCTTCGTCAAAAAGACCCCGGCGAATAGATTCTTGAGCCAGCTCCAGATACCTGACAACAATATTCTGCAGCCCCTCAAGGGCCAACTCATTGTCGCTATCGTAGGCGAGTACCCGCTTGAATCGGGCATGAGCATTATCATCAACAGGAGTCAGTAAACGATCATCATCCAAAGCCTGCAATGCGGCATAGAGTGTGTCCGCGATCATGCGTTGCTGATCGGCTGTCGGTTCTCCCGAGCTAACTCCTCCTTCGGAGAGAACGCGCACACTTAAGTTACCTGTCCCGGACTGACCTTCAGCGGACCCTTCATTCTGCGGAGGACCTTGGCAAGAGGCCAGTGCCGTCGCTAATACAAGTAGAGTGATAAAATTACGCATTGCTAACAGCATATTCAGTTTTTATTTCGCCAACAGTCAGTTCAATATTTCGTTAAAAGGAATGAAGTCCAGATTGTCTCCGATCTTCACCTCGCAATGGGGAGGAATAATCAATAAGCCATCGGCGTTACTTAGTGAAGCCCCAACTCCTGAACTCTGATTGCTATAAGGTATCAAATTAACAGCATGATCCTTGTCACGAGAAACCATCGCACGCAGATATTCCTGTCTCTCACCACTCTTGGCTGATTCAAAACCAGATTTCATCTGATATTGATTTGCAAAAATCGATTCGCATTCCAACATGCTTAATAGACAGGGTCGCACAACCAGAGCAAAAGTTACGAAGGCCGAAACCGGATTGCCGGGCAATCCAAAGAACTGCGCATTTCCCAGCTTGCCGCATGCGAGAGGCTTGCCGGGTTTGATGGCAAGCTTCCACAACTCAAGCTTGCCCTCCGCCTCAACCGCTGCCTTCACGTGATCTTCTTCACCAACAGACACGCCGCCAGTGGTGATAATGCAATCCACGCTGACGCTGGCATCTTTTAATGCCTGACGCGTACTATCAAAGTCATCCCCGATAATACCAAAGTCCAGAACCTCAACCGGTAGAGCCGCCAATAATGAGTAGAGTGTATAAAAATTGGAGTTATATATTTGACCTGGCTTCAATGCTGTCCCCGGCTCAATCAATTCATCACCGGTAGTCATCAAGGCTACTTTCAATTTTCTTTTCACAGCCACAGAATCATGCCCAATCGATGCAAGCAAGCCAATATCCTGTGGCAGTAAACGATGCCCCTTTTGTAGCAGTTTCCTCCCCGCCGTTACATCTTCCCCTGCACGCCTCAGGTTTTCACCTTCCACTACTGCCTGTTGAATATAAAGATTATCGTCTTCGATTCTGCAATTTTCCTGCATGACAACAGCATTAGACCCTTCAGGAATTACAGCTCCGGTAAAAATCCTCGCTGCCTGCCCCTGCTTCAAGGGCTTGCCGACAACACCCGCGGCGATTCGTTGAGTAATCTTCAATACCGAACCGACCTGCTGATCTCCCACTACTATGGCATAGCCATCCATAGCACTATTGGCATGAGGGGGAACATCAATATCGGATACGCAGTCTTGGGCCAGAACTCGCCCGCATGCAGAAAGCAGGTCGACTTCTTCATAATCAGCGACCTGATTCAATCCAGGCAACAATGCATCGAAGGCTTCTGATATGGGAGTGAGTTTGCGAGGTGCAGCCATAGATTTATCTCTGTTCAAGCTGCGGTAGATTCGTGGGAAGTATCGACATCATCATCTTTAAGGTTCCGCATCTTATCAATATAGAGAGTCTTGATGGTTTCTTGGAGGTCACCGTGCCAGGACTTCTGCTTTATGCCGAAGGTATCGAATATTTTCTTACTGGAAAGTGTTGAGTTTGCTATTTCCGGCGCCCGTGCCAGTCTTTCGGTAATTTTCATATTATCCAGTAACTGATAAATTTCCTCGTCGTGATTGGCAGCGTATTTTAAAGTCTGTTTGGCGAATTCAATTTCCTTCTTTGTCTCGAGCCCACTGAAGTGGTAAGTGCCCCAGACATTCGCTTCGCAATCCACTTGCTTGCAAACAGCCAAAATTGCTGCCGCAAGATCATCGGTAGGTGTCGGGCTAAATCTTCGTCTGGTCACGGTAAGCTCTCCACCGTGCTTTTTACTGGAATTTATCCAGGATTTGATTAAGCCTTTCTTGTTATGCCCAAATTGCCAACCGGAACGAATAATTATATGGGCACGATGTTTTTGTACGGCCTTTTCACCTGCTAAAGAACAATGGCCATAAACGCCCTGAGGATTAGGTTCATCATTCTCGTTGTATCCCAACTTCTTCTCACCATCGAAGACGTAGCTATTGGAAAGATGAAGCATAGGTACATTGAGATGGTCGCTAATTTCTGCAAGGGTTCCAGGCAGCAAGGCATTGATCTGTTCACAACGTAGCTCGGAGGATTGCGCCCGTTTTAAGGCACTGTGATTGCGAGAAATAAAATCAGCAAGATTTATTACTTGGCTAGGAGCGAAGTCTGTCACCATCTTGGCAATTACTACGTCATTGTCCGGATCGAAGTGCTTATCGGCAGGCGCCAAGAAGCGAATCTTGTTTTTTCTCAAGATCTCGAGCAGCCCCTTACCGGTAGGGCTATTGGCTCCCACTATAAACAATCGCACTTCTGATTAGCCCATTATCCGCAGCGAAGCCTAAAGTTTGATCAAACAGAGATCGAAGTCAAGCGGAACGTGGCTTTCAGCACATTCCGCAGCTTCATTTTGAGTAGTTTCGAAGGAATCGACTAGAACGGGATGTCATCATCGAAGTTATCAAATCCGCCAGAGGCAGCCTGTGTAGGTGCCGCCTGAGCAGCTTGGGCGCTGGACTGTTGGCTTTGAGCCTGTCCTTGGCCTTGACCTGCGCCAAATGGATTGTCGCCCTGAGCTGCACCGCCACCGCCGCGGGAATCCAGCATTTGCATCTCGTTGGAAACAATCTCAGTGGTGTAGCGCTTAACCCCGTCCTGTTCCCAAGATCGGGTTTGCAATCTACCTTCTATATAGAGCTTGGAACCCTTCTTCACATATTGCTCGACAATTTCGGCCAGACGATTGAAGAAAATAACGCGATGCCATTCAGTCTTTTCCTGCTGCTCGCCGGTGGTTTTGTCCTTCCAGGCCTCACTGGTGGCTATAGAAACATTGGCAACACCGTTGCCGTTGGGCATTACCCTGAACTCGGGGTCATTGCCTACATTTCCCACAAGAATTACTTTATTTACGCCTCGACTTGCCACATCTGCCTCCAAAACCGGAACTGTTGCTTACTGTTAATTCTGCTGTTAGCTCAACTATTACAACACCAATAGTCCAACCATCTGTTAGTGCGACTAAGTGTATACCATCGAGTGAAAGGTTGTGAAACGATTGCGAAAAATAGGCAAGGAAATGCTCAACAATTAGAAATATCTGCTTAGAAAAAGTAATTCACTGTCTTTGCTTTACTCTAGTGGACAGAATTGAAGATAATGGATCGTTTCGCCTAGCCACTTTGAGCCCGATCGTTTGAGAAGAGTATGGATCAGATTATTGTCAGGGGTGCCCGCACCCACAATCTCAAGAACATTAACATCACAATCCCCCGTGACAAATTGGTGGTGATTACAGGACTATCAGGTTCGGGCAAATCGTCTCTGGCTTTTGATACGCTCTATGCCGAGGGTCAGCGGCGCTATGTGGAATCACTTTCCACCTACGCCCGCCAATTCCTGTCGATGATGGAAAAGCCGGACATTGACCATATCGAAGGGCTTTCCCCGGCGATCTCCATTGAGCAGAAGTCTACTTCTCATAATCCCAGGTCTACAGTCGGCACTATCACTGAAATTTACGATTACCTGCGATTGTTATTTGCCAGAGTCGGCGAACCCCATTGCCCTGATCACAACGTCAAGTTGCAAGCGCAGACTGTCAGCCAAATGGTAGACAAGGTGATGGAGCTTCCAGAGGGTAGTCGCATCATGGTGCTTGCTCCTATCGTGAGGGAGCGCAAAGGCGAACACGTCCATGTTTTCAATGAATTACGCAGCTCGGGGTTCATCCGCGCACGTGTCGATGGGCTGGTCTGTGAAATTGACTACCCACCTGATTTGGAAAAGAAGAAGAAACACTCCATCGATGCCGTTATCGATCGACTCAAGATTAAACCCGATATCGAACAACGACTGGCCGAAAGTTTTGAAACTGCCATACAGCTCGCCGATGGTTTAGCAATGGTCAGCGTAGGAGAAGACGAGGATAAGCAAGATGATCTTGTTTTCTCCGCCCTCTTCGCCTGCCCCAAGTGCGGTCACAGTATTTCCGAGCTGGAACCACGGCTGTTCTCTTTCAATAATCCGGCTGGGGCTTGCTCCGGCTGTGACGGACTGGGGCTCAAACAGTTCTTCGATGAAAGCAGAATCATCACCGACGATGCTCTGGCTCTAGCTGAAGGCGCCATAAGGGGCTGGGACAGACGCAACATCTACTATTTTCAGATGCTCAATTCACTGGCGGAGCATTACGGATTCAAAGTCGATACCCCATTCAAAAAGTTATCTAAGAAACACCGAGAACTTATTCTGCGCGGCAGCGGCGAACAGCCCATTGATTTTCACTATGTGAATGATCGCGGAGATTCAGTAACCAGGCGCTATCCTTTCGAGGGAATTCTGCCCAATATGGAAAGACGCTACCGGGAAACCGAGTCGAACCATGTCAGGGAAGAGCTTTCCAAGTATTTAAGCTCACAATCTTGCCCGGACTGTCACGGAACACGACTGCGAAGGGATGCAAGATATGTCTTGATTCAAGACCTTAATCTACCTGCCATCACTGAAATGACAGTAGCGCAATCTGCAGATTACTTTAATAAACTTAAACTCACTGGCACCAGCGCAAAGATTGCGGAAAAAATATTGAAGGAGCTGCAAGACCGATTAAAGTTTCTGGTGGATGTGGGACTGAACTACCTTACCCTGAATCGCAGTGCAGACACTCTCTCCGGCGGAGAGGCTCAGCGCATACGTCTGGCCAGTCAAATTGGTGCAGGACTGGTAGGTGTTATGTATATTCTGGACGAGCCATCCATTGGACTACATCAACGCGATAACACTCGACTACTAAATACCCTTTTCCACCTAAGAGACCTCGGCAATACAGTTATTGTGGTCGAACATGACGAAGAAGCCATCGCAAGTGCCGACCACATTATCGATATCGGTCCTGGCGCTGGGGTGCACGGCGGAGAAATTGTAGCCGAGGGGACCTTGGCCCAAATCAAGAAATCCTCGAAGTCTCTTACCGGAAAATTTCTTTCCGGAGTAGAGAAGATTGAGATTCCAAAATCTCGAATAGAATATGATAAGGAAAAAGTACTAAATCTAAACGGAGCAACTGGCAATAACCTTCAGTCAGTTAACCTCAGCATTCCTCTTGGCCTTTTCACTTGTATAACAGGCGTTTCGGGGTCAGGAAAATCAACCCTGATAAATAACACCCTCTACCCGATAACCGCCACTAAACTCAATAAGGCCACTACCCTCAACCCTGCTCCCTATGAAGATATAGAGGGACTGCATCAGTTGGATAAAGTAGTAGACATAGATCAGAGCCCTATCGGAAGAACTCCCAGATCCAACCCTGCAACATACACCGGTATTTTTACTCCGGTCCGGGAATTGTTTGCCGGTACGCAAGAAGCGAGAACCCGAGGCTACAAACCCGGTCGCTTCAGCTTCAATGTTAAGGGAGGACGCTGCGAGGCCTGTCAGGGAGACGGCGTTGTAAAGGTAGAGATGCACTTTCTACCTGACGTGTATGTTTCCTGTGATGTTTGCAAAGGAAAGCGCTACAACCGTGAGACACTGGAAGTTAAGTACAAGGGAAAAAACATCACCGAAGTTTTGGAAATGACCATCGAAGACGCTCGCGAATTCTTCGACCCGGTTCCGGTGATCGCCCGAAAATTACAAACCTTAATGGATGTTGGCTTGTCATATATCTGTCTGGGACAAGCAGCCACCACTCTCTCCGGCGGCGAGGCCCAACGAGTGAAACTCTCAAGAGAGCTTTCCAAGCGAGACACCGGAAAGACACTCTATATCCTCGACGAACCGACAACTGGATTACATTTTCAGGACATCAAGCAGCTACTCTCCGTACTCCACCACCTGCGCGATCACGGCAATACCATCGTGGTTATTGAGCATAATCTTGATGTTATCAAGACTGCTGACTGGGTCGTGGATCTTGGACCAGAGGGTGGATTCGGCGGAGGCAAAATCATCGCCGAAGGTACTCCTGAGAAAGTGGCTACCAACAAAAAATCATATACGGGCCAGTATCTGAAGAAGATGCTCAAATAAAAGACATAAAAAAGGGATCAACCTAGGATGATCCCTTTTTGTCTTGAGCAGTTTCCGTCTATGCGGAGCGAAGGTAGTTTATTACTGTATCAACATCGCTGCGCTCGAATGGATCTGTTGGGCAATTGTCGCATTTGCCAGGCTCCTCGAAAATCTCCTGGACTTCACCGTCTTTCACCACCATGGCATAGCGCCAAGATCGATCTCCGAAACCCAGATTTTCCTTCTTCACTAACATGCCCATACCCCGGGTAAAATCCCCGTTGCCGTCCGGCAATAGTTTCACTTTTTCAACGCCAAGGTTCTTGCCCCATTGAAACATGGAGAATGCATCGTTCACGCTCAGGCAATAGACCTCATCTACACCAAGGTCTTTTAACTCCTGGTACTTCTGTTCGAAGCCAGGCAAATGAGTGCTACTACATGTCGGTGTAAAAGCGCCTGGCAAAGCCACAATCACTATAGTCTTGCCGGAAAATACCTCCTCACTGCTTACGTCCTGCCATCTAAAAGGATTTTCCCCTTCCACCGACTCATCTCTGACACGGGTTTTGAAAACTACTTCTGGTACGTGCTTATTCATTCCAAATTCTTCCTTCTAGTAATTAGATAACCAACATTAGGAAGGATAGAGCAAATAGGGGTATCGGTAAAATTGATTATATCGATGAGATAGATCGTTTTTTTAGATCAAATAAAACGCAGAGGCTATAGCCGAGAAGAGTGAGAATAGGAGTATTGATAAAGAGTACTGCAGGCCAAGATCAGTGTCCCAAGGAGTGTTTAGCAATCCAGGCTAGGGCTGCACTTTGAAAACCGGAAACACAGCGTCGTTTCCCGATTGGAGCTGAGAAACCAGACTCCCATCGAAAAAATTCCAGAATCCCAGCCCATCATCAGACTCGGGTTCCAACAAATAGAAAATCAGATTAGCCAGTCGATTGTCCATGGATACCCGGTAATCTCCTTCTGAAAAATCAACTTCAGCCTGTCTGAACTCTCCCCTAAGAACATTGTTCTGATGACTGTTCAGAGGAAAGCGCTGGGCCTCCATCGCGGCAACAAGAAATTGCTCCCCCCTCAGAGTTTCATCTTCGACTAAAGTTTCTACTTCAATGCCATGTTGTCGCAGTTTTGCTGCCAGTGCCGAATACTCAGCTGGAAAAACATAGGCATTGGGGATAGATGAATTTTTGATTGCTTCAAAGCGATTGAAATTCAAAACATTCTCAATAGTCACAATCTCTGAACTGCGCGCAAATTCGGTATCACCGGCATCGTTTATATAGGGAATGTATTTGTAAGAAAGCAGATCCAGAGTTTCCTCCAAGGGAATCATTTCAAACTGCACTCCATTCTCGATCACCTGTGTCGACGAAGCACGCTGAACGGTTCGAGCATCTGCCTCACGATTTATTCTCTGAATCTCTTCACCATGCAGGCGCGTGTACTCTAAAATTTCCTCAACAAATACATTGGCAGCATGCACCCTCTTATAGAAACGGTCGTGGGCGAAAGTCTCACTGAGTATGGCCATGCGATTCCGAAGCGCCATATTGTTGACCAAATATCGAGGAGCATGATGATAGGTTCGCAGCTCAGTTGGCGGCCAGTCACGATAATCGAAACCACCATACCAACCGAAATCCAGATTGAACTTTTGTTTCACTGATTGTTGTATGGCTGGCAACATCACATCAGCCGTATAGGCAGATGTCGCGGGGTCTCCAGCAGTGTGATAGGACGGAGCATAGGTCAGTGAATAACCGTGCCAGGTACCATTGGTTGTGTGCAGGTCCACCAACAGATCAGGATCCCAGCGATTAATTACCTTCTCATAGAGAGCCGCCGTCTCTATCGCTTCCACGATCATTCCGTCACGGTTAAGGTCTCTACCATGGGCCGCCCTTTCGCCAGCCATCACCGGGCTCATTTCCTGTGAGGGTCTTGAACCGGCTGCCATATTGTCATTACCGTCAGCATTATAAATCGGCACAAATACCAGTATTTGATTTTCAAGAAGATGCTGCTTATCCCCAAATAAAATATCCCGCATCAGGATCAACGAGGCTTCCTTTCCTTCCACCTCACCACCATGAATATTTCCCTGAATATAAATAACAGGCTTGCCACTTTCATCCGCTTGTTGAGGAGTCGACACAGCAGGATCAGCCAACACCAAAATAGGAACATCCTTGCCATCTTCGGTAATCAGCAAACGTTCTCGATGAACAAGCTCACTTCTCTCTTCCAATACGTCAATTACGGAAATGACTTCGGCGAAAGTCGATGTGCGTTCATAGTTCGTCCTCTCGGCAATTGAGATCATACTTTCGGTGAAGACTATTTCATTGTCTGCAGCCAAACAGAAGTTACATACAGCCAGGAGGGAAATAAGAGATTTCTTATACATGGTAAATCAGATACGCCGGTGAGAATGAAGACTAAAAGCTATCGATTGCACTGTTGGAAAGCAAGGGTTTGCACCCAGTTAGCCCGAGTACAAATCGTCAATTGGGTAATTCTATTTCCTAATTCCTATTCCTATTCCTATTCCTATTCCTATTCCTATTCCTATTCCTATTCCTATTCCTATTCCTATTCCTATTCCTATAACGAGGGTCGTGTACCGCTTACAGTTTTCCGGGGACGCTCAAGCACATCCATGTGGCGCTTCGTTCAGGCCATCCCTGGCCTTCTAGACCCCAAAAAACTGCAAGCGGAACACTCCTTTGTAGAATAGTACCTCTTTCACAAGCGGGTCACTCGGTGCTCAAAATTTTTAGCGGAAAGGCCGTGGTGGTTTGGCTGCAGTCAGATGCAAGCCGAACGACCGAAGGAGACCGTTTTTTGGGCTCCTGACTGAGTAAGGGTACCCCGGAGGGGCGCTGCATCGCAGCAAAAACCACCACGGCCTTTCCGCGAACAAGACCCCATCGAAGCCCAAACCAAACCCACAACTCTTATCCAAAACATATTCCAAGAGCCTGAGGAAGTGAAAACACTCACAAAGTGTGCGGTTTTCTATATTGTGACGTTCTGTAACTTTTATCGAGCGATCCCTCGAAAAAGCCCGAAATACGGGGCTCCCCAGCATTTAGCCCATTCGGAATCTATTGCATTCTAGCCGGAAAACTAATAGCCTCAGATGTAGCTATATATGCAGTAACTACGCCCTCAAATGCACCATGATTTCAGGGCTCTTCAATAACAAGAACGGAGCTATGTCAGTGAATTCCAAACTAACACGCAGACGTTTTATCAAGGGAGTAATATTCTCCGGAGCTGCCGCAACAACCGGCACCGGTGTATATCTCGTGGCGAGCGCCCAAGCTGGGCAAGCCGCTGCAGAACGCTTGATAACTCTTAACATCAATGGTCGTGATCGACCAGTTGATGTCCTCCCGTCAGAGACTCTCGCACATACACTTCGCTACAAGCTCGATTTGACCGGCACCAAGATCGGTTGCAATCGGGGTGAGTGCGGGGCATGTACAGTGCTGATCAACGGCGTTCCGAATTATGCCTGCTCGGTATTGACCCACAATGTAAAAGGTAAGTCCGTGGTGTCTATTGAAGGCGTGAAATCAATGGATGGAACACTCCATTCCATTCAGCAAGCCTTTGTTGATGTTAATGCCCCACAGTGCGGTTTCTGCACTCCGGGTCAGATAATGTCTGCTGTTGCTCTGCTAAATAACAACCCTCGACCCAGCCGTGAGGAGACACGACAAGCTCTGTCTGGAAACCTCTGCCGCTGTGGAGCCTATGAACATTATATCAATGGCGTGATGCGCGCCTCGGGGCAGATAGCATGAGTACTCATATAGGTGTTGATTTCACACCACCAGATATAGCCGGAAAGGTTACTGGTGAGATTAAGTATGCTGAAGATTACAAGCGCGAAGGCATGGTCTTTGCTCGCTTGCTAACAAGCCCATTGCCAGCAGGCCGGGTTGTTAATATCGATGCTTCAGAAGCGTTGAGAATGGATGGCGTAGTTGGTGTTTTTACCGCTGACGATCTGCCGCCCGTACCTCCTCCTGGAAACCCTGCTCTGGCATCTGAGTATGTCACCTATGTAGGGCAACCAATTCTTGCTGTAGCAGCGATTACGGAAGAAATTGCCGAATCTGCAATAGACAAGATTCGAGTTGATTTTGAACGACGTGACTTCGTTGTTGATCCCATCGAAAGCCTTACTCCCGGCGGCAGCAATGCTTACCCGGAAGGTAACGTGCTGGTACGTACCCGCGAAGAAGGTCCTGAGGGAGCTCCTATCGTTGGTGCCGAGATTAAGGACATCAAGTGGCCACAGTCCGCTATAGACGCTATCAAGACTGGTAAAGAACCAGTTGGTGGCGAGTTCACAACTGAATGGGCATTTGGTGATGTTGATGCAGGCTTTGCCGATGCTGCAGCAATTATCGAAGAGCCATTCGTTACAATTGGCTATCCTCACCACTCATTAGAAGCCCGAACTGGCATGGCTTACTGGGAAAATGGCAAATGCTATTTCCACGGTTCTTCACAGAGCCAGAGTGCCAACAATGCCGGTCTTGCCCGTATGCTGAACATCGATCTTGCTGATCTGGTTTTCATCAACGAAGCAACAGGCGGTGGTTTTGGCTCGAAGATTGGTCCTTATCCTTTCATGGCGATTACCGGCAACTTCTCTAAGGTACTTAATCGTCCAGTTCAACTTCGCATTACTCGCGAGCAAGAGTTCTACATTGGCTCGGCACGTTCAGGTATGCAGGGTTGGATCAAGATTGGCGTTAAGGAAAACGGCAAAGTATCTGCAGTTGATCTGGTTATCGTTAATGACGGTGGCGCAACTGGCGGCGGCAGTGGTAACTCTTCTGCCCAGCACGTAACTGTTGCCTATCAGCCTGAGTCCATGCGTTATCGTGGAATCTCGGTTTATACCAATACAACCCCTCGTGGTGCACAGCGTGGTCCAGGTCAGAATGAAATGGCTGCGGTACTGGCGCCAATGACGGATAAAGTGGCGAGAGCCATTGATATGGACAGAGTCGCCTTCCGTAGAACCAATGTTCTCGACAGCGACGGATTCCAGGGTGGAAGCCAGGGTCCTGTAACCAGCGCATTTGTTCGTGAAGCACTGGATCAGGGAATGCGCACCTTCGGCTGGCAAGACAAAATTGCCCAGCCTAAAGACATGGGCAATAACAAGGTTCGCGGCGTAGGCGTCGGCATTGGTTATCACGGTGCCGGTGGTCGAGGCTATGACGGCCTGTTGCGAATTGGCACCGATGGCAGACTCTACATCCACAGTGGTGTGGGTAACCTCGGAACCTATTCCTATGCTGGCACTTGTCGTGCAGCGGCAGAAGCCCTGCAAGTACCTTGGGATAAATGTGACATCCTCCACGGAAGAAGTGATAGGCACCTGCCACATAGTTCAGGTCAGGGTGGCTCAAACACTATTTTTACCCATACCCGTACTAACTGGGTTGCCGCTCAGGATGCTATTACCAAGTTGAAAGAAATCGCTGCTACCGATCTTGGTGGTTCTGCAGATGACTACGAAATTGGTGATGAGCGTGTTTTCCTAAGTTCGAACCCAAGCCAGGGCATAACTTATGCTCAGGCTGCACAGCGTGCAATCGAACTAGGAGGCAAATACAGCGGTCAGGAATATCCAGATGACATCAACCCTCTGACGCAGCTTGCTGTGCAGGGCATAGCCGGTTCCGGTCTGGTTGGAGTAGCCAAGGACAATATCCCAGGTCAGGGACAACCTCCTGGTGTACTGGTTGGCTTTATGGAAATTGAAATGGATAAAGATACTGGTAAGTACGAGATTCTCGACTATACCGCCATTGCTGATTGCGGCACCGTAGTTCATCCAACAAACTTCAACAACGCCATGCGCGGTGGTGCGGTTTGGGGTGTTGGACTAGCGGGTCTTGAACGCCATGTCTACGATCCACAAAATGGTCTGCCGGCAAACACTGGCTTATACCAGAGCAAGCCGCCTACTAATATGGATGTGCCAATTGATACCCAGATGGGCGCGGTGAACATTCCAGATCCTCAGAATCCTACCGGGGGAAGAGGAATTGGTGAACCGACTCAGGGTGCTTCAGCTGCTGCATTGGCAAGTGCTATATCCGATGCTTTGGATGGTCATACGTTTAATACAGCACCGACCACCACGGATATGATCATTAACCACTTGGCTGGTAACACTTACAGCACCAAGTCTCTAAAAACCAATACATTCTAAGGTAAACAACTATGCCATCTCATGACGTAATGCCAAATATGGAACTGTACCAGCCGGTGCAGGTCGAAGATGCTCTAGCCATAGCTGATCGCCTCGCAGAAAGAGCCTGGTTGGTTGGCGGAGGACAAGACACATACGGTTGGTTGAAAGACAGAGCTAAATCTGTTGATGCAATGATTGACCTAAGTGCCATCGAGTCCCTTCGCGGAATTCGTGAAACCAGTGACGGCATCGAGATTGGTGCTCTGACTACACTGACAGAAGTCACCGAGAGCGAGGTAATACAGCAACAGTATTCCCTGCTTTCTATGGCAGCCTCCAGAGTAGCCAGTCCACAAATCCGAAACATCGGTACTCTGGGAGGCAATGCCTCACAGGATGTCCGCTGCTGGTACTATCGACGCGGGCTAGACTGCTATCGTGCCGGAGGCAACCTCTGCTACGCAGATACACCTCAGGGTATGAATCGCGAACACTCTCTATTCGAAACCAGTCGTTGCGTAGCTGCCAGCCCATCTGACACAGCTCCTGCACTGGTTGCTTTAGATGCGACTATGGTGATTCAAAGCTCAAGCGGTGTTCGCACTGTCGCTGCCGAGGATTACTTTGTTGGTCCTGCTAACGATATTGAGAACACGACAGTGCTCCGCCCTGGTGACATCCTTACTGCGGTAAGAATTCCTAACACCTGGGCGAATGCTTCTTTCTACTTTGAAAAAGTTGCCGATCGAAACGTTTGGGATTTCGCTCTGGTAAATATTGCCGCTGCCTTCAAGCTTAGCGGAGATACTATCCAGGAATCTCGAATCGTAGCCGGCTCAGTTCAAGCTACGCCTCGTCGCGTAAGCAATGTAGAAAATGCCATCAGAGGTCAGTCCAGAAGTGCAGCTACTGCAGATTCAGTTGCATCCATGGCTACCGATGGCGCACGGGCTCTGGCACACAATGGATTCAAAATCCCATTGATGGAAAACCTGGTTAAGCGAGCCATCATAGGCTAAAGGTCCTTCAATCCCTGATTCCCACTGGCAGTCGGGGAGCGAAAGGCAGATAGAGATAGAAGAGCATATATAGCTATAGCGCTCCGGAAAAACAAAAGGGGGTAGGCCGTAAAGCCTACCCCCTTTTTCATTCCTGAAATTTGATCCATTGAATATGTTTTCTCTAGGCCGACATCAGTGCCGTAGAGATTCACAGAGCACACAAGACACCATATTAATATAAGGTATCAATATGGTGTTTTCTTAAAGAAGTTTCTCTAAGTGCGATGCCTAAACTAGAGCGTTACCAAGAAAATAGGAAACAACAATAATAAGCGCAGTACAGGCGAAGATCGTCCCGACAACCGGTAACAATTTTGCTTCGCGTTCGTGATTTGCATTGTTCACAAATATCTCTCCGAATTTTAGGTTCCGAGCAAGATTAGCCCAGAGAAAAATATCGGATATTGATTCAAATCAGTAATATTTGTTGAGCCAAGACTGGCCCTGTTACCAGAAGCACCAACTATCAGACTAAAGCATCGGGATTGGGCGACATAGCTATGGCCAAGACTTCCCTTAATTCTTCCTGTCTGTAGGGTTTGCTGAGAAACCCATTCATACCTTGCTCAAACAAATCTTCCGGGGATTCATGAACCACGTTGGCCGTAACTGCAACTATTGGAACTTTGGAGCGAGGTCCTGATAATGCGCGGATCTTGCGAGCAGCAGTAACACCATCCATTACCGGCATCTGCAAATCCATCATTATAATATCCACGGAATGATCGTGAAGATATTCGAAGGCTTCTTTGCCGTTAGACACCGTAACAACATGATGTCCATCGACCTCTAAAAGCCTGGAGAGAACCATTTTGTTTACCGCGTTATCATCGGCAACTACAATATTCAGACTGGATAGCCTCATATCCGATGTTCGGGTAGGCGCTATTGCAGGTTTGGTAGTAGATTTCAGTGGCAGGAATACAGTAAATGTAGAACCTCTTCCCGGCACAGAACTAACAACTATCTTGCCCTCCATCGCCGAGACCAATTGCTTAACAATGGTTAATCCCAAGCCCGAACCACCAAAGCGTCGCATGGTAGTTTTATCTGCCTGCACATAGGGCTCAAATAAGCCGGCCTGCGCACTCTTGGTAATACCTATGCCTGTATCTGTAACTTTCAGACGTAGTCTCTCCAATGCAGTGTCCAGTATTACCTCTACTTCACCAACACTGGTGAATTTGATTGCATTGCCCACAAGATTAAGCAAAATCTGTCGTATTCGAGTAGGGTCGCCTTCGATAAATTCTGGAATGTCATCCTCAATAATAAGTTTAAAACCCACTCCCTTTTCCTTTGCCTGGAAATTTAGTGGAGCCAAGGTTTGCTTCATCAAGTCTCTAAGATCAACCGGGACAGCCTCCAGCTGAATTGTCTGACTATCCAGACGGGAGAGATCCATCACATTATTAATCAGTTCCAATAATGTCTCACTGCCTTGCAGTACAACGTCTATCAATTCTTTTTTCTTACTCGGCAAATCTCCATCTTTTAAAATCTGGGACGCCCCGATTACCCCATTAAGCGGTGTGCGCAACTCGTGACTCATAGCTGCCAGGAACGATGCCTTGGCTTGCTCGGATTGACGGGCTTCATTCTCAGCGATTGTCCTGTCGTGGACTTCCTTCTCTAGCAGCTTAACAGTGGCATTCACTTTTCGCTCAGCATTCAACTGCGCATTTCGAAATGCGAATGTTGCTCCAGACAGCATGAGCAAAACCAGAGAAGCCTCGAAAGCTAGAGCAAGAGGATTAGGGATCCCGGCATCGAGTACAAAAGGAAATTCATAACCGGAATATTGGGCATAGGCAAACCCCCACAGCGTTGCTATACAAATTAATGACCAGATAACACCGGAAGTTCTCCCTGCAACAAGAGATGCAATAGCAGGAAATGTCAGCAACCACGCCCAGGTGTTTCCCCATACGCCAACTGAGAGCATGGCAACAAACATTACCAGCCAGAAAGCAAATATTGGCACTTGAGACGCAAGAAGAGGTTGATCGAAATAAGACTGTACATACAAGCTGAATATCATTACCACTACAGCGAAAGTAATGTAGATATTGTCCCTTTCACCTCCGGTGTAATAATTGGAGATGATCAAACCAATTGCGATGGGTATTGCGAAAAAAATTGTAGTAGAGAGCGTGCGACGCTCCCGGAGAGAAATGGGATTACTAGTCGAAGGATCGAAGCCACCATTCCATAAAAACTGTATGTGCTTTATCAAAAACATGTAATCTTAAAATTCCATTTAGAGGAATTCAATTCCAGGAAAAAATTCTGAAAATTCTTACAAAAAACTTATCGGCATCCACATTCTATGGTGCATAAAGTACCACAAGATAAAGGAGCCTATAGGAGGATTGTATCTTTTTACTGCCCGTTTTTCTGGCTTCAAACCAAATAACTAGTTAAATTCAGCCATTTTCAAATGCCGTCTGGAAATTTCCAAAACCGCACTGCACCAGCCAGGGTCATCATTGAGGTTCGGAATCAATTGCATCACCCTACCTCCCCCTTCCATGAACTGACCTTTATATTCAATTCCAATCTCATGGATAGTTTCGAGGCAGTCAGAAACGAACGATGGGGTGATAATAGCGACTCGATTTATTCCCTGACCCAGCAAGTCCTGTAGATGCTCATCCAGATAAGGCTTGATCCACGCCTGCCGACCAAAGCGGGATTGAAATGCTATGGAATATTCATCTCTTTCCCATGCCAGAGCCTCGGTAATCGAACGTGTTGTCGCAATACATTGAGCGCGGTAGCAGAGTTCGTTCTTATCTGATATCTGCTGGCAACAGACACCAAATCTGCAATGATTAGCATCATCCGCTTTTAAAATCGCCTGTTCAGGCATGCCATGATAACTAAATATGACATGATCTATTTCTTCTTCCTTAAGATGGCGAGTGATAAGAATTGACCAGGCTCTGACAAAAGCTGGTTCGGCGTAGAGATCGTTAACGAAGTGTAGCTTTGGACTAATTTCCCATTTCGATGCCGCTTCATTCACTGCTTCAAAAACAGATGCCGTTGTGGCCGTTGAGTATTGCGGGAACATGGGTATTACCACGATCTCATCCCTGCCCTCCTGCTCCAGTTGAGCCATAGCCTCACTAATGAAAGGTTGGCTATAGGCCATGCCATTTAGCACCAGCACATCTTCATTTGCCTCATTAAAAGAATTTTGCAGACTGAGTTGCACGCGATCTGCATATACTTTCAGAGGAGAACCACCTTCCATCCAGATTGCAGCATAGTCTTTCGCTGTTTTTGGAGCACGAAAAGGCATTATCACCAGGTTCCTCAGGAGCCACCTAGCGACTGGATTCATATCAAACACATTGGGATCTGAAAAAAAGTATTTGTAAAACTGACGCAGACCTTTAGCGGTTGGCTGCGCGGGAGTACCGAGATTCAAAATTAAAACTGCTTTAGACATACTTTCGACTTCTTATATATTCCTGCTCGAGAGCAGGACGAACGAACTAGTGTCTTAGTATACGGCATTCTCGGTCACTTGGTTTTGATTCTGGAATAAATTCAGGGCGAGTTCGGGATGGAATCAATTTGAAGCGGGATGGGATCAGCTCGAATCCTGGCCACCGAGACCAAAATGCATCCATTCGTAAACAGTGCCTGAACCCTCCCTTAGCTTTTCCCGGACACCAATGGAAGGCTTCTCCAGAGACAGAAACTCTAGACAGGAAGAAAGCATCAGCAAATAGTCCGGCTTCAGTTTCTCGACTAAATGGCGTTGATCTTCAACGTAGTTCTTATTATTGAATCCCCAAGCCCTGCCAGTTTCAAACAAAGAGCCTACTGAGGGCCAACCCTTGAATTGTTGAATAACACCGACTTCAAGCTAGGAGCCTTTAGTAATTGGGGGAAAAGTCATAATAATGAAAAGTTATTACTCTACAACAAGCGCCTGTCCATTCAGTGCAGATATCACGTTTTCGACATCTCCAGAAATCAAATCCTGAACCTGAAAGCAAAAAATAAGCTCTTTAAAATTCAGTAACTAGTTAACAACACCTTCACTCAGTTATTCAAGTGGCTTTAGCCAGCAGTGGCACCTTGGAACCCCCATAAATAAAGGGCTGCAAAGAAACTGGGTATGTTCGTAACAAAAAACCCAAAAAAAGGCTGCAATAGCCTGTAAATCCAGTAAACTCGATGCATTGGAATATCTGTCCAATCCAGAATGTCATTAACGAAGGGGGAGTTGTTTGTGAAAAATTCTATTAGATACTCATTACTTGCTGTTCTTGTCACATTTGCCACCACGCTTACAGCGGGTGAGCGAGTTGGCGACTTCGCATTGATCGATCATCAAGGTGCATTCCAGCACATGGCTTGGTACGACGATCACAGCGCCGTGGTAATTTTGCCACAGGCAAATGGTTCAACAGATCCATCAGTGGTTGAAGGTCTTAAAGCCCTGCAATCGCAGTATGCCGACCAAGGCGTAGCTTTTTTTATGCTAAATCCTGGTCTTCAAGAAGATCGCGACGCAGTTGCAGCTGATATTGCCAGTCTTGGTTTGGACATTTCCGTATTAATGGATGACACACAGCTGGTAACTGAATCTCTGGGTATAACTCATCTTGATCAGGCAGTTGTTTATAGCCCTTCCTCTTTCGAAGTTGTTTATCGAGGTCCTGTGCAAGATGAATTGAACGAGTCAATTCAGAGCCTGCTCGACGGCGACAGAGCTGAGCTAATCACGGCGACTACTTCCGGAGCTGCAATCGAGTTTGCTACAACAGCTGCCCACGCAAACCTTTCTTACGAGAAAGATATTGCACCAATCATTGCCGAGAGTTGTGCTGAATGCCACCGTGAAGGAGGAATCGCGCCATTCGCTATGGACAGCAACCTCGCCGTTCAGGGCTGGTCGCCAATGATTCGCGAAGTTATTTTGACCAAGCGCATGCCTCCTGGTCAGGTGGATAACAAAGTTGGTCACAAGATGAAGAACGAGATGAATCTTAGTGACGAAGAAATGCAAATGCTGGTTCACTGGGTGAACAATGGTTCCGTTGTAGACAGCGAGAACGATCCACTGACAGCCCTGGTTTGGCCTGATACCAAATGGGAAATGGGCGAGCCGGACATGATTGTTAAGATTCCACCTCAGACTGTACCTGCTACCGGTGTAGTGGATTATATGGAACTGCAAGTCGATCTTGGACTGGAAGAAGACCGCTGGATTCGAGGTAGCGCAGTAGCTCCAGGCGACGCATCAGTCCTTCATCACATCATTACTACGGTTGTACCTCCGGAAGGTGCTCCAGATTTTCAGCAGATTCTAATGGATGCTCTTTCTGCACTTCCAGAAGAAGAATCTACTGCAATTAAAACCCAGCTTTTTGCTGCATTTGCGTCCGGTGAGCAACCTAACATTACTGAGCTATTCAATCAGCTTCCTGGCTTGGACATCGATTCATTTCTTGGAAGTTCAGATGTAAACCAGGCATCTGTCGCCGGATACGCTCCGGGCAACGACATGTCCTTCAATCCTGAAGGTGTTGGTGGTTTGCTTAAAGCAGGTTCCCAGCTGAGCTTTCAGATGCACTACACAACTTCTGGAAAGGAAAGCACTGATGCAACTGAAGTTGGAATCTACTTCTACGACGAGGGAGTGATCCCTGAAGAGCGAATGGGCGGCGGTGTTGGTAATGAATTCGCAATCGCTATTCCAGCTCAGGCGAAAGATCACGAGATGCAGTTTGTTACTACCATTCCCCAAGAGGCTGAAATTTATAGCCTGATGCCTCATATGCACTTTCGTGGCAAGCGCATGGCTTTTGTGGCCAAGTACCCAGACGGAACTGAAGAGATGATTCTTTCGGTACCGGCATATTCATTCAATTGGCAGCTCGCCCACTCACTGGAAGAGCCACTGAGAGTTCCTGCTGGAACGCAGATCATCGCAACCGGTGCTTTCGACAACTCTTCACAGAATCCGTTCAACCCTGATCCAAACGCCGAGATCAACTGGGGCGAACAGAGCTGGGAAGAAATGTTCATGGGATTCTACTCATGGAAGAATGTAGATCAGGGCGGATCTGAATAAGACCCTCTAATCTGTAATACAAAGGGCGAGCCTTTTATTAATTATTAATAGGTTCGCCCTTTTTTTATTTCTGAAATTCACTGACTAGTGCATTCATCCCCCACCTATCCCATTCGGGAATACCTGTTTCATTTCAAGCAATTACGAGCTAGACTCAGTCGCTTAAAATAGAAAGCCGGCTTCGTTTTCAAGCCTAATGTATTGCCGAGTTGTTGAACACACTACAATTGATACGAGGGTAAAGACGTGGGAGAAATTCAATACAACTCAACTTTCTACGCGATTCTAATGCTGTTTGCCGGAATAGGAATTCCTATCATGGCAGCACTTAATGCGGGACTAGGCGGCAAACTCCAGAGCCCAGCCTTAGCAGCGTCGATCCTGTTTTTCGTCGGCATGCTAGCTTCGATCGGATATATGCTGGCGTTCGAAGGTGTTCCGAAGGCTTTCACCAGTATTAACACGCCATTTTATTATTACCTTGGCGGGTTGTTTGTAGTATTTTACGTTTTGAGCATTACCTGGGTAGCGCCTCGATTTGGCATTGGAAACGCAGTTGCATTTGTCTTGTTGGGACAACTAATTTCAATGATGACCATAGACCAGTTTGGCTTGATGGGCGCACCTCAGACTTCTATTACCATGCAGCGTCTATTCGGTCTGATTTTTATGGCAGTTGGTGTTTTCTTAGTCGTTAGAAAGTAACACTCTCGCTATAGTATTCGAGCTCAAACAACACATAATCAATTAATCAAAAGAAGAGACAGGCAAACTAGAATGACCGAAGAAGAATTTCACAATTGGGTAGCAGCATATATCGAAATATATAGCGGCAAAGAAGAATTTGATGAGTTTCATCCGCAATACTGGGCCATCGAAAAATTCGTGGATTTGGAAGCCGATTCTCCTGAAATATGCTGGGCTGCTGTATTGATTATACTGCGTAATAATCCGGATGAGAGAGTTCTGGCAAACTTGGCGGCTGGACCACTTGAAGAATTGATTGAGCTACACGGGAACGACTTTATCGATCGAATCGAGAAAGAATCCAGATCGAGCCCCCTGTTTAGAAGCATGCTCCAGGGAGTATGGGAAACTACCGACGAAGTGATATGGAATAGGGTTTTGAAGGCGAGGCTGGATAGCTAGGTGCAAGCACCTGGCAATTAGATACTTAGCGAAAAGGAAATAAAGAATTGGGCTTGTTTGAATTTCTAATGGTACTCCTTTCCTTGATCATCGGCTTGGGAATCACCGAGCTGCTTAATGGCGTGGCGCTGTCTATACGAAACAAAAAGACTATAAGCCTTTACTGGATTCACTCCCTTTTCGTCGTAATTGTTTTTTTGGCCCTGGTTCAACAATGGTGGGAAATCTGGAATCTGAGAGATATACAATCATGGACGTTTCCCGGCTTTCTAATGATGCTTGGGGGTCCGATTGGACTCTATCTAATTGCTCATTTACTTTTCCCAGAACCCATAGAAGGACTGAATTTTCGTACTTATTATTATGAGGAAAGCCTACCAATATTAGTGCTAGCAATACTTACTGTACTAGTCTCATCGGCTTTTAGGCCACTTGTTTTTGGCGAAAATATTTTCAGTGTAGATAATTTGAGCTCTTTCGCGCTGCCAGTTATGTTCGCAGCTATGGCAATGACTGAATCGCTATCACTTTACTAGACACCTTTCAGTCATACAAAATGGCTATAAGAGAGGTGAATATGAGCAACAATCGATACACAGAAGAATTTAGAATAGAAGCGGTCAAGCAAGTAGTTGATCGAG
>Ga0209665_1000112_pt1 | contig 78401 bp, 72 predicted proteins | sample SaaInlV_200m_DNA_2_FD_184675 | JGI IMG/M metagenome (GOLD analysis project Ga0209665, IMG submission 184675) | Marine microbial communities from expanding oxygen minimum zones in the Saanich Inlet - Saanich Inlet SI074_LV_135m_DNA (SPAdes) (version 2) | ecosystem: Environmental > Aquatic >... | reverse complement strand
AAAAGCTGGTAATAAATGGTCATATGTATCTTCAAGCCCTTGAACTTGAACCTTTGTATGACCTAAAACCGGCATGAAATTAGTATCTCCAGACCATCTTGGTACAATGTGGAAATGAATATGTTCTTCAATTCCCGCGCCTCCTGCTGAACCAATATTGGCGCCGAAATTAAAACCTTCTGCGGAAAGTTTCTCTTTTAATATTTCCATAGTTTTATCAGAAAACCATATAATTTCGCTTAGTGTTTCTGGAGATAAGGATTGCGTATTACTCTCATGGGAATAAGGTGCCACCATTAAATGTGCATTATTGTATGGATATAGATTCATTAATACATATGAATGTTTTCCACGAGCCAAAATTAGAGATGATTGATCATCATTTTTTTCTGGCTTATTACAAAATATGCATCCATCTTCTTTAGGTGAGCGAATATAATCTATTCGCCATGGAGCCCATAACCTATCCATAATTATTGCTAATATTAATCTTCATCATCTTTTTTTCGAGATCCAACTACTTTAGATTCATATTCTTTTGGCATTTTTTCATAATAGCTAAAAGTTTCCTTATGAAGACCTCGACCACCCGTTAATGAACGAACAGTTGTGGCATAATGATATAATTCAGCCTGCGGAACTTGAGCTTTAATTATTTGGAAATTACCATCTGCATCCATACCCATAATCTTTCCACGTTTCCCAGAAATATCACCCATAATATCTCCCATAAATTCTTCTGGAACTTTGACTTCAATGTCCATAATGGGTTCGAGCAAACAAGGTTTTGCGCTTAGAAATGCTTCTCTAAAAGCGTGCTTTCCCGCTGTTTGGAATGCAATATCTTTTGAATCCACAGGATGCATTTTCCCATCATAAAAGTCAACTTTCAAATCTACAACTTTACATCCAGCAATTATACCATCCGTACATGCAGTATTGACACCTTTTTCCACAGAAGGGACAAAAACACGATCAACATTCTGCCCAACCAATGAATGGGTGAACTCGATTCCTTCACCACGTTGTTTTGGTTCAATTCGCATCCAAACTTCAGCGAACTGTCCTGCACCGCCTGATTGTTTTTTATGACGATACTTTGATTCACTCTTTTTTAGAATTGTCTCTCTATATGGTACTTTAGGTTCAATTAGTTGTAGTTCAATATTGAATCTATTTTTTAACCGATCTGTACTTACACGAAGGTGTAATTCCCCTTGCCCAGAAATAATCGTTTGATGCACTTCACCATCAACTCGGTAGACAAAGGTTGGGTCTTCTTCATGAAGTGTAGAAAGACCAACCGCCAATTTTTCTTCATCCCCTTGTTTGGAAACAATGGCTGCATGAATATTTGGATTTGGCATTTCAATTTCTGCTAAACTTACTTTTTTATTTGGACTACATAATGTATTCCCAGTGTGTGTGTCTTTTAATTTAACAACAGCGCCTATATCACCTGCTGAAAGAGATTCAACCTGTGTTCGATTTTTTCCATTCAATATAGATAATTGCCCAATTCTTTCTATATTATTTCTATTTGTATTGTAGAGGTCATCACCCATTGAAACTGCTCCGGCATAAACTCTGAATAAGGATAATTCCCCTACATGTGAATCAGCCATCGTTTTGAATACTTGCAATACCGTGTTTTGTCCATCGAGCGATATTTCAACATCATTCCCTGATTCATCAGTCCCGTGTACAACCTTCCTATCTACAGGAGATGAACCATATTTGGCAAGAAAGTCACATAATCGTGCAACGCCGATATTTCTATCAGCTGCAGTACAAAACAAGGGTATAAATACTTGATTTTGGATAGCATGATGAATGCCACTTCTCATTTCTTCTTCCGTTAAACTACCTTCTTCAAAAAACTTTTCTAATAATGAATCATCTGATTCAGCTACATATTCAATAAGTTCACCGTGTAGTTCTTCAACTTTTTCTTTCAAATCTGCCGGGAGTTCACCTTCTATATATTCACCAGAACCGTCGTCTTTATATGTAATGAGTTCACTTCTTAATACATCAACAACTTGATTAAACCCTGGGCCCGCATTTACCGGGAATTGCATTGGAAATACATTATTTCCGAATCGGGATTTTGCCTTTGCTAACGCTTCTTCAAAATGAGTGTGTTCTCTGTCCAATCCATTAACAACTAACACCTTGGGAATTCCATATTTATTCGCGATATCCCACATCATTTCTGTACCAACTTCAACACCATTTACAGCATGAACGACAACAACTGCCATATCTACAACAGCTAAACTTCCTGTCGTTTCACCAATAAAATCGGAATACCCTGGCGCATCAATCATATTGAATTTTGTCCCTTGCCATTCCATATGAAGAGGTACTGCATGGATGGATATTTGTCGATCTTTTTCTCCTGGACTAAAGTCAGAAACAGTATTACCTGCCTCAACCGTTCCCATACGATTTATTTCTTTCCCACATACAAGCATTGCTTCAGCTAAAGTTGTCTTTCCAGTGGTTCCGTGGCCAACAATAGCAAAATTTCGAATGTCAGATGGATTATATTTTTTCATTTTTATTCCCGATCTATCTAGTTAGTTATCGTTTATAAAAGGTGAAATTAGAATCACGCCTTTTAATTAATTCTTGTTTTTTTAAAGATTTAGAGTATTTACATTATCAATATAAGCCCGTAAAGCGGGGACAACGAAGATGCCTTCTAAATCCCATTCTAAAAAACTAAGAGCTAATACTCTTAATCGTTGTTCTATGGGTTTCGCTTTATTAACTACAATGACTTTTTCTTCATTAATCAAACATGTACCGCCAATGAAATTTCCTTTCCCTTTTACTATTTTAACACCAAGCCTTTCGCCCAATGATTCAAACTCTTCAAAAAGTTTATCTTTTTTCATTAAACTATATCTTCATGGTTATGTTTTTTTAACCAAAATACTAAATCTTTTACTTTTTCAACTTGGTCCTTAGGGACAACAAGGGTCGCATCATCTGTATTAATAACAACAATATTGTCGAAACCTACAATTGCCGTAAATTTATCTTTACTTAAAATAAGGTTATTATTTCCATCTTGTACAACACCATCTCCACGTATAACGTTAGTTGATTTGGATTTTGAAAAATAATCATATACAGCATTCCAAGACCCTAAATCATTCCAGTCAAATTCTGCTTTTATTACAAAAATATCCTTAGCTTTCTCCAACAAACCATAGTCAATGGATTCTGGCGAAATCGAACTCCAAATATCATCAAATGATTCTTTCTTTTTTATTCTGTCTCTAATGAGTTCCATATGCTCATTTAAATCTGGCATATGGTTTTTTATCCCATCAAAAAAAGTACCCACTTTCCAAATAAATATACCAGCATTCCACACAAAGTCTCCACTTTCTACAAATCGATTGGCTAAATCTTGGTGAGGTTTTTCCGCAAAGGTGACAACATGATATCCATCAATATGATCTTCTTCACTTTTTTCGCTAAACTGAATATAGCCATAAGCTGTCGATGGGAAAGTAGGATGAATTCCTATTGTAATTAACGAAGGGGTTTTTCGAGCAAGGTGGATAGAATGGTTAACTGCTTTTTGAAATTTCTGATGTCCTACAATTAAATGGTCTGCTGGAAATATTCCCATTACAGCATCGGGATCTTTTTTTTCTATATGTAATGCCATTAAAGCAATCGCAGGTGCTGTATTTTTCCCTTCAGGCTCTGTGACTATATTTTTGGGTTTAATGCCTTTTATCTCTTTTTGGATGATTTTTTTTAGGTCTGCACGAGTTATAATATAAATGTCTTTAATTTTTTTGATTTTCTTCAAACGATCAACTGTCATTTGAAGCATAGACGTGTCTCCAACAATAGATAATAGTTGCTTTGGCCTGTCGGATCGGCTCAAAGGCCAAAACCGTGTTCCACTCCCCCCAGCTAAAATAACAGCATACATTTTAAGGTGTTGACTCCAAATAAATTGTTTTTAACTCTAAATCCCAATTCGCTCGGATTTTAATTGTATCTGGATAAAACGTAAACCATTCACCCGTTTGGAATGGCTCCGCACGGCCGGCATCAATTTTATTGTTTTGGTTCATATCTGAAAAAAACATTAACCGGTAACGTCCTTCCGGTACTTTTACATACTCAAATAGAGCATTGGAATTTACACTTTTTGTTAAAGTGAATTGCGGTTTTTCCATAGACATTAATACGGATTTAATTTGTTGAATGGATCCTGTTTTTACTGATGCGATTAAACGACCTTTTGATTGATAGCTGGATGTTTTAATCTGTAATGATAATAATGAATCAGCCATAGGCTGGCCTGATATTGGAATAATTCCATTTGTATTTAATTGGAGTTTATAATTCTTCTCTTGTTCCCAGTTGACTAGCGGTGTAATAGACAATTGCATTTCATTTTCAATTAACATATCTAATTCCACTGGAATAGAGTCAGATAAATGCAATTCTAACTCTAATGAATCACTATTAAAACTAATGGGACGTGAAAATGGAATAATGACTGATAATATTGAATCAGGATCTGGAACCAACGCCATTGTTGAATTTGCATTGACCCACTCTAGAAAAGAAGTATCTGAATATGTGGGTGTGGAAAAACGTACTTTACTAGAATCAACTAAAATATCATTTCCACGCATCACACTTGGAATATTCAAAACATATGTTTGATCTACTTTCAATTCCCTTTTCGGGATTATAATGATTTCAGACGAATCTTTAGCATGTAAAGATGAAGTTAAGATTGGTACAATAGTATCAGCATTCATAATTGTAAGGGATAACATATGACCCCAATCTGTAATATCTTGATTAAAAATAGCCTTCCCCCACGATAGATCATTCCATTCACTTCTTAGTAATCGTATAGGGTTTTCTTGTTTATCAACAATCATATCGATTTTAGATTTAACCGTAGCCGAATCAAGATGAATCTGACTTTCCCACGAGAAACCATATGCCATCCGGTCCGGCACTAGTAATAATCCTGCAGTAGATCTCAAGACAGCCATTGCTTGGTAATTTCCAGGAGATAAATACTGGAATTGATAAGAGCCTTCATCACTTGCATCTGTGATATAATCGGGTAACCTTCGATAAAAAGGTTCTTCATTTTCATCATTAATTCGCCAAAGATGCACAGATATGTCACCATCATCAAATACACGCCCACTAATTTTTGATTGATCTATGAATGCACCTGTACTAAAAGCTAATTGAATATTTTTAGCAAGTGTTATACCATGTTCATCTTTTAAATTTCTATTTATTGATAATATATAAGTTTGGTTTTTAGCCAAAGAATCAGGTAATTGAATTTTAATTTTTTTCCCCTTATAAATAAATTTTGGATTCATTGATAGCTGAGGATAAATATGAATGGCTGATGTAATACTTTTTTCGTCTATAAACTCATTAAAGGTTAATTCAATTTCACTGCTAGAAAAATATGTTGCTCCACTTATAGGATTTGAAAATAATAATTCTGGAGCCAAATTATCTTTTGGACCACCAGGTGGGTGCTTAACTGCCGCGCAACTCACCCAGAACCAAAGTGGAATTCCAATGATTATCAATATGGAAGACTTCTTAAAAAAGGAATACAATCAAAACTCTATTTATCTTAATTCTAGCGACATTATTATGACATTAAATATAATGGAATCTCCTGACATAATTACATATGTGTTTTTGAGTTTGTATCTTCAAAAACAATCTTAAATCGGTGACTTAACTTTTCAGAATATATTAGAACCATAAAAATAATAAAGGTTAACTAATAATTATTATAATTTGGAGCTATAACTTATCCCAAAAATAATTATCTCATCAGGGACTAAGTCGGTGATATCTTCATTTTTCAAGGTATAAAAAAGGCTCATTGAGTTCTTTCGTGCAAGATTAATCTCAATACCCAATGAGACTCGATATTCATTGAGTGGATTATTGGCTATGTTATAAAGATGAAAGAATTCTTCTGAAATATAGGGGGTAACCTTCTTATCTGTTTTATACTTAATTGTAAATTTATTCCTAATCAAGTCTCCAAGAGGATTCCCGTCTTCCCCAAGAGACTCTCCATTTTCATAGAGTCTGTAAATTTTAAGGCGATACTTTAGGCTTACAGGTTTGAAACTATATTGATATGATGCACCAAAACTTAATCTATGTTTAATTTTATCTTCGTATACACTATAGCGGTATGGAATATTAACCCTCAGGTTACTAGATACTTTATATGAAACTGATATTTCAAAAAAGGCTTGGTTAATTGTAGAGAGTTGATTTTCTAACCTTAGTCCTTGTGTTAGTTCAAGCTTAAGTGAGAATGGAAGTTTTTTTTCAAAACTTATTTTTGTCCAATTTTGATAATCATCTGCTCCATAAGAGCATTGAATCAGAAGAAAAATAAGCCAATATCCTAATTTAAATTTCATGATTATTTTGCTAAATCAAGTAGGCTAATAAATAATTATATTCTGATTCATTATTATTCTTTATAATAAACCTTGATTCGGACTGTATCTCGCAGAAAATTCATTCTGCGGAATTCAAAACTCTGAATATTTAATCCTGTTCTTTCTTTCAAATCTGTAAGTAATACATCATGATTTTCTGGTTTGATATTCTCAATTTTTTCATAGTCTATATTAATAGGAATCAGTAAATGTTTTTGCCAATATGTTTCAAGAAAATAAGTTAATCCAACCAATGCCAAATTTGTAAATAATAGTGCAGCATAAGACACATCAGTACCACTTAGGGCATTGATAACTCCAATCGTGATAACAATAAATAGATATGTCATTTCTTTTATTGGGATAGGATCTGTTCTATAACGAAGAATAGCAAAAACAGCAAACAAGCCAAAAGCAAAACCTATATTAATAGTAATATTGCCCAATAAAAATGCAAAAAAGAAAATCAGAGAATTGAACATAAAATAGGTAAATACAAAATCATTGTTTGTATGATTGCGTTGATAAATAATTTTTATTATGATAAAAGCAATGGATAGGTTAAATCCAAAGCGGGCGATTAAATTTAATAACTCAGTTGATAATTCCATGTTTCTCCCTCATTGATAATTTTGTTTCTGTTAGAATTTTATTTATTTGTAATAATTTGGATTTAAAGCGATTATATTTAATTTTATTATTAACATGTAACATGCCCATGCAATATTTACTAAACCGCATTTCCTGAATATTCAAATCATGAAGAATTTTAATAAATTCTGATTTGGGATTGTATTTTTTTTGTTTGATTTCTGATATAACCAGTTTATTAAAAATCTTGCTACTGCTTCCATTTTTCGCATAGAGGTTGGTATCTATAGTCAAGCGTTCATTAAAACTATTATCAGTTAGAGTTATACGTAAAAATTCCATGTCTATCTTTGGAGTGAGTTGGTTTGGTGAGAGTTTAATTATTTCAGATACCATATTGCTTTCTTTAGCACCAAGGTCATTTTTGACATTATCGACTAATAGTCGTTTTTTTACAGTCCGATTTTTATTATTTTTTATCTTAATTTCAAAAAATGATTTCTCATTACTGCTATACTTCCTGAATCTAACCTTAAACCGTTTCCTCTCACCATTATGATGTTGAATATAAAAACGACAATCATCTGTATCATAGTAGGTTGTATTATAAGTAAATATGCGGTCATTATTAATCTCTAATATTTTATAGAATGGTTTTATTTTTTCTAAAATGAGAGGTAATTGACACTGATTAAATACAAACTTGGTATCCTGACGATCTTGGAGTTTAACTTTATCTAATTCAAGCAAAGATACCGTCTCAATTTTATCCAGCAGGTTTTGATATATATATGTACTATTATCTTTCACCGGCATATACACTATTTTCTGCACCGGGAGTACCATTATCAATAGAATAACTCCAATTTGCTCCCGATGAGTTATCAAACGATGGATGGATGAGTTCAAGGGTGGGGCCATTGCCATCGGGTTCTGTTGGCCATGGCGAGGCATCATCATATTCTACTTCATTGATTAATAATTCATCAGAATTAAACAGCCTGATGCGTTCTCCACCACCACCTAATCCAAACTCAAAATTACCCACAATATCGGAGCTTAGTACATTTGGGAATAATGAAGAAAATGCGAGTGTATCTTTGCATAAAACTAGATATCCTCCCGAGACAAGAACCATATTTTCAGGAAATTTAAAAACATTAGCATCATTATCATCTTTAAACTCCCACGAACCAAGGGAAATAGTTTCGATCGTTGGGTTATATATTTCTATCCAATCCTCTGGATTAAAATCAACAGATGAATTATAATTAATTTCATTAATTACTATGCCGTATTTAATAGAGTCAGAATTTTTTGTTATAGTATTTTCACAACTGCAAATAAAGAGCACTATAATTGCAATATTACTAATAGTTATAAATCTATTTATATCTTTCATTTATTCATTTCATCAAAGGGTTTCAGGGTCACTAATTTACAATTTTTATATTAAAAAATAATATTGATATTCTTGAGTTTTTTTAAGAACTGAAAATAATTCGCAATTTAGAATATGTTCTAGAACGCGGTGAAGACTCACATGCTCCATCTATTATGAGACAATAGATAAAAGAAGACAGGCAGTATATATATTGGTATATTACAATGTTTGCCATATTTTCTTCTACTTATTAACTATTTTAAAGAATTATTATATGCTATATGACAATATTGACAAATTGCTATTGAAGGGATTACAAACAAATTCTCGCATTACAAATGCGGAATTAGCTAAACTTGTTGGATTATCACCATCAAGTACATTAGAACGAGTAAAAAAACTTGAGAGCAGTGGTATCATTGATAAATATGTAGCTTTACTTAATCCTCGCAAGGCAGGATATACGTGTTTTACTTTTGTTGAAGTAAAATTAACGCGACATGGTGAAACTCCCGTGGAAAACTTTTTTTCTGCAATTAGCGAGTTGCCGGAAATATTAGAATGTCATCACATAACAGGAGAAGCAGATTTTCTGTTACGCGTCGCAACGAAAGATATACCAAGTTATGAAGAATTTATCCTCCATCAACTTTCTGCCCTTCCTAATGTTCAAAATATGAAAACATCTGTTGTCTTATCAACGTTTAAACAAGAAACAAAATTGGATGTATCCTGATGGCTTTAGTTCCGTCCTATATCAAACAACTTGAATCTTATAAAGCTGGAAAATCTATTGATCAAGCTCGGCGAGAGTTAGGGCTATCATCTTTTATAAAAATGGCTTCCAATGAAAATCCAATTGGACCGTCACCAAAAGCTCTTGATGCAATGCGATCAGTCATAGATAATATGCATTATTACCCAGAGACTTCTGGCTTTCACCTACGAAATGCATTGGCGAAAAAGTACAACGTTAAAATTGAAAATGTTATTTTGGGCGCTGGTTCTGAAGGCGTTATATCTACCATTATGCGAACATTTCTGCTCACTGACGATGAAATTATTTCTGCCAAAAATAGCTTTATTGGGTTTCGAATATTGGCGAATGCATCAGGGCGTCGCACTCATTGGGTGCCGATGAAAGTTCATAGATATGATTTGGATGCAATTAAAAATAAAATTACTGATTATACTAAGATTATTTATATCGCTAATCCTGATAATCCTATGGGGACATATATCACTCGGGAAGAGTTTGATGATTTCTATTCTCATGTTCCAGAGAGGTGTCTCATTATTTTAGATGAAGCATACTATGAATTTGCGAAGGAAAAACCTGATTATCCTGATTCTATGACTTATCGCTATGATAATGTTATTACACTTAGAACATTTTCAAAAGCATACGGCCTAGCAGGTGCACGAATTGGATATGGACTTGCACATGAAGATCTTATTAGGAATCTAATAAAAGTAAAAGTTCCATTCGAGCCATCTTTAACCGCACAAGCAGCAGGCCTTGGTGCTTTATCTGACCAAACTCATTTAGATAAAACATTAGAAATAACAACAAATGGTTTACATTATTTAAAGAATCAATTACACGAATTAGGCATCCAAACTATACCATCATCTGCAAATTTCATTACCACCCTATGGAGTTCTAATAATCATGCAAAACACATTACAGATTCATTATTTAATAAAGGTATTATTGTTCGCGAACTCAATGCATTTGGATGGCCTAATGCTATTCGAATTAGCATCGCAACCATGAAGCAAAATAAACAATTTATTCAACAATTAAAAAATATACTCATAGGACAATAAATGGCTATTATAACAACAGAGTGGACTGGGAAAGAATATTTCCAAATAAGAGAATTAGACCATATTGAATTTTATGTAGGAAACGCAAAGCAAGCCGTTCATTATTACCGATCAGCATTTGGCATGCAACCTTTTGCATATGCTGGACCTGAAACCGGGCAAAAAGACCGTGTTAGTTATGTATTAAAACAGAAAAAAATCTTTTTTGTTATAACAACTCCGTTATCATCCCATCATCCTGCAACCAACTGGTTAGCAACACATGGAGATGGAGTTCGAGATATAGCATTTAAAGTAGACTGCGCCCAGACTGCTCATGATTCTTGCGTAAGTCGTGGTGCAGAATCTATCCATCCCTCTAAATCTTGGGGAGATTCTGATGGGATTTACCAAAAATCTGCCATAAAAACTTATGGTGACACTATTCATTCCTTTGTAGAGCGAAAAGCTTATAATGGGCTATGGGCACCAAGATATGTACCCTTGAAGCTGCCAACTATTCATTCAGAAGATCCAGGACTTCTATTAATAGATCATATTGTTGGAAATGTGGAAGAAGGCAAAATGAATGACTGGCGCGATTTTTATGAAAATATTTTTGGTTTTACCAATTTTGTTGTCTTTGATGAAAATGATATTTCAACCAAATTTTCTGCTTTAAAAAGTCGTGTTATGCGATCCAAAAACTGGAAAGTAAAATTCCCAATAAATGAACCTGCATCAGGATTAAAAAAATCACAAATTGAAGAATATCTTGATTTTAATGAAGGACCCGGTGTTCAACATATTGCTTTATTAACAGATAATATTATTAAAACAATTACAGCATTACGTAATAATGGAGTGGATTTCCTATATGTTCCCGAAACATATTATGATGGATTATCTAATCGAGTTGGAGATATTGACGAAACATTGGCTCCATTAAAGGAGTTAGGAATTTTAGTCGATAGAGATGATGAAGGATATTTATTGCAATTGTTCTCTAAACCCGTTGAAGATCGTCCAACACTTTTTTATGAGATTATTCAACGAAAAGGGTCAAGAGGATTTGGACAAGGAAATTTTCAAGCCCTATTTGAATCCATTGAAATCGAACAGGAGAAAAGAGGTAATCTTTAAATGAAATTTGTAACTTATACACGGGTTGAAGGAACGGAACCCCGATTCGGTTATTTGCGTAATGATTTCATTATTGATATACTTTATGCTGCCATTTACATTAATGAAAATCATGGCAATTCAGAATATCTTTCCATTCCAACATCATTAACCCGTGCCTTAGAAAATTGGGATGGATCCTTTGAAAAATTGAAAAATTTAGATCGTTCTTTACCTAACACTCTCATCCATACTTATTCAGTCCACGGGAAGCCTATTGCTGTTTCTTCAGATTCAGTTCAATTTTTTCCACCTGTACCCGAACCGAAAACGTTTCGAGATTTTTATGCATTTGAACAACATGTCAAAATAGCTAGAAAAAACCGTGGACTTAAGATGAATCCAGTTTGGTATGACTTACCAGTATTTTATTTTTCCAATCCCACAGCATTATTTGGGCATAATGATAATGTCCCCTATCCTGAGCCAACTCAAGCATTAGATTATGAATTGGAAATTGCAATCATCATCGCAAATGGAGGAAAAAATATTTCAAAGGATAATGCATCATCTTTTATCGCAGGATATACAATCTGCAATGATTGGTCTGCAAGAGATTTCCAAAAAGAAGAAATGAAGCTAAATCTTGGTCCAGCAAAAGGGAAAGATTTTGCTACAAGTTTCGGCCCAACTATGGTTACACCAGATGAATTAGAAGATTTCACAGATAGTAATGGAGAGCTATGTCTTCGTATGACTTGCCATGTGAATAATGAATTGTACTCACAAGGGAATCTGAAAGATTTATACCATTCATTTCCAAAAATGATTGAAAGAGCAAGTCAAAATGCTCAATTATTACCTGGTGATTATATTGGTTCAGGCACTGTTGGAACAGGATGCATTTTAGAATTAGATCCAAAAAACGTAAATGGGTGGCTGAATAAAGGTGATACTATCACGTTAACGATAGAAGGATTGGGAACCTTGGAGAATAAAGTTGTCTAATAACAAGCCCATTAATGAAATTGATGAATTTTATCTTGGAGTTGAAGCTTTTAATCAAAAAGATTATCCGAAAGCTCACAATATCTGGGAGCACAGTTGGATGCGCATTGGAAATTCTGGTGATCGCGCTTATTTAAAACCATTTATTATGTTAGCAGTATCACCTCAGAATTATGATTTAAATAAAGTCTCGGGAGGAAATTATTTATTTGAAAAATCTCTCGAACGTATGATCCAAAACAAGGATGCAATCAATAAATACATTAATGTAAATTCACTGATTCAACATCTTCAAAATGTAGCTTCACAGGAAATTTTATTGGATAGATTTAATAATCTTTACATAAAAAGAAGAAGAGAGATATAATGCCATTTTATCAAAAACGTGGTATCGTTCCAGAAAAACGTCACATTCAATTTAGAGAGAAAAATAATTCATTATATTGGGAAGAATTAGTCAGTCGAGAAGGATTCAGTTCAATTTACTCAAATATATACCACGTCCAACCACCAACTAATGTTTCAGGTGTAGGAGATTGGATTCCCCTCAATATTAAACCATTGCAGGATACACATAGAAATCGTCATTTCAAAACCCATCATCTAAAATCTTCAGGAGATGCTATTTCAGCGCGCATTCCACTTTTATTTAATCAAGATACAATTATTCATAAAGCACATGTGGATCAATCCATGGGTATATTATATAGAAATGGTCACCACGACGAAGTATTATTCATCCAATCAGGGAAAGGACAATTCTGTTCCAATTTTGGTAATATGAATATTAAGCATGGAGACTATGTTGTCATTCCACGAGGAGTAATTTGGCAATTAATTATTCATGATCCAATACGGATGTTGGTTGTAGAATCATCTGGACCAGTTGAAACGCCAAATCGGTATCGAAACAGATTCGGGCAACTCATGGAAGATTCACCATTTTGTGAAAGAGACATTCGAACACCCAATTTTATTGAGCCAAAATATCAAAAGAACCCTGTAGATGTTCTTGTTCGAATTCAAGGTGGATATCAAACTTATTCTTATGAGCATCATCCTTTTGATTTAGTGGGATGGGATGGTTTTTACTTTCCCTGGATTTTTAATATTAATGATTTTATGCCAATCACAGGGAAAGTTCACTTACCTCCACCCATCCACCAAACATTTCAGTCGCCTGGATTTGTGATTTGTTCTTTTGTCCCAAGATTATATGACTACCATGATAAAGCTATTCCAGCACCCTATGCTCATAGCAATGTAGATTCTGATGAAGTTTTATATTATGTGAAAGGAAAGTTCATGAGTAGAAAAGGGATCGAATCAGAATCCATTACCGTTCATCCCATGGGTTTGCCCCATGGCCCACAGCCAGGAAAAATTGAAGCATCTCTGGGTAAAAAAGAAACCATTGAATTAGCCGTAATGATAGATACTTTTTCACCATTGCAATATGCAGACATTCTATCAACAATTGATGATTCGGATTACCCCTACTCTTGGCAAGAATCATGATTCTCGATCCAAAGTATCAATCTTTTAAAGATAATTACAAAATTATGATTGGGTCTATTGTTCCTCGGCCAATTGCATTTGTTTCTACTATATCCAAAGATGGGGTGGATAATGTAGCGCCATTTTCTTTTTTCAATGGTGTATGCTCTAATCCACCTACAATATCATTTTGCCCTGTTCGCCGGGGTACCGATAGTGAAATTAAAGATACACTTAGGAATATCCAAGATACAGGTGTTTTTGCCTTAAATATTGTCAGTGAATCTTTTGCGGCTGAAATGGTAAAAACAGCAATAGAATACCCTGTAGAAGTAAGTGAATTTGACAAAACTGGGTTAACGCCCATCCCATGTAATAAAATTTTGGCACCTCGTGTAAGTGAATCAAAAATTTCATTTGAATGTGAATTAAATCAAATTATTGAAGTTGGTGATGGAAGCCCAGGAAGTGGCGCACTCATTTTAGGAACAATTGTACTCTTCCATGTGGATGATGATATTTATGATCATGGAAGAATTAATTTAGACTTATTAAAACCCATTGGCCGCCTTGCAGGATCGAATGGGTATGTCCGAATAACAGATCGATTTGATATCGAAAGAAAAAAATAAATCTAAAAAGATAAACCCCTTTTATGAATGAAATTATACTAATCGATTTGCCACCAGAAAATGGTACTATAAAAGGTTGTTGGTATAATGGATATCCTATTCACAAAGGGCAATCGGAAAATAGTTTGAATTATGCAACTGTTTATGCAAATGAGCATAATATTATTCCAAATCAAAAAAAACTGAAACAAGAATTTGAACATTTTATTCGAGCGATTAAAAAAGCTGGTTTTACTGTTCATTTACTCCCTTTTCCTGAAAAATTAAATCAATCCAATTGTTTACATCACGATGCTATTTTTGTAAGAGATTCAGGTTTATCCTTTAAAGATTACTGGATAAAAGCTCGATTTAGCGCCATAGATAGACAAATAGAAGCTGATTCACATGCTGAAACGATGCAAAAAATATTTAAAAAAGAAATCATTCACCTACCTAAAAATGCTTTTCTGGAATTTGGGGAAGTTTTTTTATTGGAAACTCAGAAAGGAACCTTCTACTTTGGTGGGCTTTCCCGATCCAGTAAAGAAGGTCATGATTTTGTAAAATCCATAGTTAATCCCGATTATTATTGTCTAATTCAATCAGAAGGATATCATTTAGATACTGTATTCAGTCCAGTTATTAATGCAAATAATGAATTAGTCGCTTGTATTCTTTCAAAAAAGATGATTCATAAGGAAAGTATTGAAGCAATATATAATTTAAATATTCAATGTATTGATATTGATCCAATCGATTCGTCTGGTGAAGGTGAAAGTCTTGGCAATTATGCTGTAAACACATTGGTTGGACCGGGAGTTATGTTAAATAGTGCTCTATTCCAAACGCCTAGGGTTGAAGAAATATTACAAGAAATGGGAATTAAACGTTTTGTTTCGCCTCTCACTTATTTCCGTTATGCTGGTGGTTCTTTTCATTGTCTAACCAATGAAATGTATTTTTAAGTTCTAACCACTATAATAGTTACATCTTGCTACTATAATTCCATAAAAAAATAATATGAATCAAGTTCTGAAAAATAAAATTTATGAAGCCCAATGTTTAGGGAATGTTGAACCCATTGAATATATGGTTCCTTACCCCAATACAAGTGCACTCCTAGAAGGTCAAAATATTAAACATGCAAATCAAGTTATTTATGAATCATTGGAAATAACAAATAAAACTTTCTTTGAAAAAGTTCAACAAACAGCTCATTGGCTTGAATCTTTAGGGTTGAAGCCCAAAGACCGCCTATACCTTCCATCGCATTCATTTCCAATTAGTGAAATACTCGCTTTTGGTACTTGGTATTTAGGTGCTACAGTTGTCATTGCGAAAGAATTGCCTCAGAATACAATTCTTAATTCTATTCATTGCAGAAATATTATACCAACTGATATTGATTTTTTTTCATCTATTTCCATATTTGATTCCACATATATTCCAAGTTATAAACCAAACCTAAGAGACGAAGGCGTTCTTTTTATAGATGAAAATAAAGTAATCCAGCTAAGCCATTATAATCTTCTAGTCAATACAAATGGTATTCAACAAAGTATTGGATTGACGGGTGGTGAAAAAATATTTTCTGATTTAAAAGCATATTCTATGGAATGGCTTATTTTTCAAACAATTCTGCCCTTTTATGCTGCAAGCTTATTCACTTCACATAATCCGGACATAGTTTTTGGCCAAAATAATCAGTTTGAAAAACAATCATATACCTTTTGTCATGAATTATCAACTTTTTCATCCATAAAGGATTCTTCAATATTAATTTGTCCAGAAAATACATGTGCACTATCAATTGGGAATAAACCCATCCATATGACACATATCAATTCTAAAAAGAATCATTTATCAATCAAGGGACATTCTGTTATGATGGGATATGTTAATGAAGTTGAAAATGGACGTATTTTTAAAGATAATTCCATGATTTTGACCTATATGAGTTAAACTATTGCCAAACTAAATTTATATATTATATCATAATATAATTATATCTTATAATATTTTACTCTTTATGATTCGTGTAATTCTCCACTTACTTACCATATTTATTATATTCTCATCAATGATTCGAGGAGATGGAACTTTTCCATCTGCGGAAACACAAGTTTCAATTATTCAAGATGATGGAACAGCCATTTCTTCCATCAATTATTATCAAATGAATAATATTAATAAAACTTTATTCTTTCGCATAATGGATAATGGATGGAATAATCGAAATGAATTTCGAGTAACCCAATTAACGGGTGGCAGTGTTTGGTCTCCTTTAAAAAATAAAAAATTGTTTCAACTTCAAATGGGTGGAACAATCGACATAATCAAAGATTCACTTAAAATGAATCTGGCAGTTATGAGTCGTGCTACTTATAGGCCCAAAAAGGAGTATTGGTTTCGTGTAGGATTTGAATCATTTAATGGGCATACATTAAATGAAGTTCGATCGATGGATAAAGAACAGACCCAGTCTCTTTATGGTGCTGGAAAACTCGATATGTATAAGTTCGGTGTTATTGGGATTGGTGGCATACGGCAAGATCGTTCAAACTCTGGTTCATTTGTTGGTGGTGGCGCAATGATTGGTGGTCCCTTTAATACATTCGCATTTATGGGAAAAATACGTGGCGATGAATTTGATCAAGATATAAATACGACTGTGATCGGTCGATGGGCATCTTGGGAATCTGATGGCATCCCAAGTGGTATTTTTGTCCAAAGAGATAAGAAAAATTACACATTCCAAATAGGTGGACTCTTTTGGGGTAAGAAAAATTTATTTATACGTCCTGCCGTGCTTGGCATGACACATGGCATATTTATAGGGAGCATTGCATTACGCGAAAATGTAGAACTTCGGCAAAAACAATTAATGTCTATTACAGATGATCATCGGTATGCGAATATATCTTTACTTTATGTTGCGCTTGATCAAAAGATTTCAATAACACCTTTCCAATTAAATACGATTGGCTTCCGTACTGCTCGCGCCATTACTCAATGGACTGATTTTCAATTCCATTCAATATCCACTCCTACCCTTGGTATTTATATAACAGAAGAAACATCACCCATTTTTGACCCAACTACTTATTCATTTGTTGATGCAACAATTAAATATAAATCTTATCATATTGGAGCTACCATTGGGGATAGGTTTATTCTTGGACTCGTTCATTCCCCTGAACAAGAAGAATGGACTTTAGCCATATCATTTATCCAGTTTTAATATTATTTATTCATTTAAATCAGATAATACATCTAATGCATGCGTTTTAGTTTTTACTTTAGAGTAAACTTTTTCAATGTTTCCATTTTCATCAATTAAATAGGAATACCGAAAAATTCCTTCATACTCCCTGCCATATAATTTTTTTAATCCCCAAGCACCATATGCTTCAATCGTCTTATGATCTTCGTCACTTAATAATGGATATTGAAATTCTTGTTTATCTCCAAAATTCTTTTGCCGTTTTACAGAATCGGCACTCATACCTATAATGGCCATATTCTTTTGTTTAAATTGTTTGAATTCATCCCGGAATCCTTGACCTTCAACTATTCATCCTGGTGTACTGGCTTTTGGATAAAACCATAATAAAACTTTTTGCCCATCATAATCACTAAGTGAAACGGTGTTCCCATTTCCATCTAATAATGAAAATTCAGGCGCTTTATCACCAACATTTAACATCATATATTCTCCTCTATTTTAATTTCTGACCATCGCATTCGATCATCTTCTTTTGTTGTCATATCATGGACAACTGTTAATCCCATTTTTTGCCCTCGCCAAACTAACCGATTTAATGCATCATTATAAGACAACCATTCAAATTCAGAATGCTCTTTAGACAACTTAACAGGCAAATCTGACACTTCGATTCCAAATACTGGAATCAAATTAATTCGATCACCATACACTTCATAAAAACGACTCACGTGATCTGCGACAAATATTTTTAATGGGTTAAGTCCTGTCTCTTCTTTAAGCTCTCTAATGGCTGATTCCCACGCTTTCTCTTCTAGCTCAATTTTCCCGGCTACACCTTGCCATAAATGTTCATATATTTTTGTTTTAGCTCTTTTTAATAAAAGAAATTGAATGCCATCACCCAATTTTTTATACACATATGCATCTATAACACGTATGACAGATTCTGGCATTACATACGTTTCCGATCAGCCATTTCATTTAACCACTTTTTAGACCATGAATCAAAGGTACCTGCATTAATTTCATTACGCATTTTTTGCATGAGATTTTGGTAATATGCAATATTGATATAGGAGGCCATCCGAAGCCCTAATATTTCGTTAACTTTTATTAAATGTCGCAGATATGCTTTTGTAAAATCTACCCCAAACGATATTGTACTATTTTCATCCACAGGAGAAAAATCGTCTTTATACTTTTCATTTCGAATATTTATAACACCAGTAGAAGTAAATAATTGCCCATTACGTCCATTACGGGTAGGCATAACGCAATCAAACATATCAACACCCATCCGCACTGCCTTTACTAAATCTGATGGTCGCCCTACTCCCATTAGATAACGAGGTTGATCTTTTGGCAAAAGGCTATCGCATAAATCAATTGTTTCCATCATAGCATTTTTTTCTTCACCGACTGCCAATCCACCAATTGCCATTCCACATTTTGAATAAGGGATAAGTTCTTCAGCACTTTGTTTCCTAAGGTCTGGATTAATTGCACCTTGCACAATCGGAAAAACCGTTTGCACCCAATCATAAATAGGTGGGTGAGTGGCCAAATATGTTTCGCATCTTGCCATCCAATCTGATGTTCTTTGAACAGCTTGTTTTACTAGTGGTAATTCTGCATTTCCCGGTGGACATTGATCAAAAGCCATAATAATATCTGCGCCCAATAATCGTTGAATTTCCATTGACTTTTCTGGTGTAAATAAATGTTTACTTCCATTTAAATGAGATCGGAACTCCACACCATAATCATTAATTTTGTTCAATTGTGCTAATGAAAATACTTGAAAACCACCACTATCAGTTAACATAGCCCCATCCCAATTAATAAAGGAATGAAGCCCGCCACCTTGATTTACAATATCCGTTCCTGGGCGCAAATATAAATGGTATGTATTTCCTAAAATAATTTTTGATCCAGCATCAGTTAATTCGTTTGGTGTCATTGTTTTAACAGCACCAACGGTACCAACGGGCATAAAAACAGGAGTTTCAATAATGCCATGGTCTGTTTTGAGAATTCCTGTTCGTGCAGAAATAGTTGGATCATTAGCTTTTATAGAAAACTTCATTTCTAAAAAATTATTCCAAAAACATTCTGAACGGTCTTGGCCGGATGAAGAGTAATTTTAATTTTTTTAGTTTTTTCGTTATAATTCCCGTTTGGGATAATAGCATGTGTAAACCCTAGCGCCGATGCTTCTTGTAATCGTTTATCAATTTGTCCCACGGATCGGATTTCGCCTGCAAGGCCAACCTCACCAATAATAATCATTCCATCTGGAATTGATTGATCTCGTGAACTTGATGCCACTGAGCATAGAATGGATAAATCTGCTGCAGGGTCATCCACTCGAAGTCCACCAACTAAATTCACAAATACATCTTTAGAGCCCATGGGAGTTTTCATTCTTTTTTCTAGTACGGCTAGCAACATCGATAAACGTTTATAGTCAAAACCATTTACATTTCGTTGAGGTGTTCCATAATTCGCGTTGGACACAAGAGCTTGAACTTCGACTAGTATGGGACGTGTACCTTCTAACGATGGAAATATGGATGTCCCGGGTATATTTTCACTTCTTTCTGCTAAAAATAATTCTGATGGGTTACTCACTTCTGAAAGTCCATCTGGTTCCATTTGAAAAATACCCACTTCATGAGTTGGGCCAAATCTATTTTTAACAGAGCGTAAAATGCGATGGTCATGCCTATCATCTCCTTCTAAATACAATACTGTATCAACCATATGCTCTAACATTTTAGGCCCTGCAATTGTACCTTCTTTTGTAACATGACCTATAATTAAGATAGCTACATTTTTTTGCTTTGAAATGGATAAAAGCTGCTGTCCACATTCCCGAATTTGGCTAATCGATCCTGCAATGGAATCTAACTCTTCATTATATATTGTTTGTATTGAATCAACTACTACTAGCTGAGGATTGACCGTAGAGATATGTGATTCAATAGCATGAATTTCATTTTCACCTGACAAGTGTAATTGGTCAGATTGTATCCCTAGCCTTTTTGCTCGAATGGCTACTTGGTCTTCACTTTCTTCTGCAGTGACATACAATATTTTTAGATCGCCATTTCCAAGCTGTAATGCTAATGTTGATTTCCCGACACCGGGATTTCCACCCAATAATATGAGAGACCCAGAAAGAAGTCCTCCCCCCAAGACACGATCTACTTCACTCATCCCTGTATTAAATCGTTCGCCAGGGTTTCCTGCTAAAACTTCAGTTAATGATCTTGAATTTTGAATAAGTGCTTTACTTCTTAACGATGATCGTTTCCCAGTTACTTTAAATTCAGATAATGTCCCCCATTCCTTACAGGATGGACATTGGCCATGCCACTTAGGGAACTCATCTCCGCAATCAGAGCAAAGGTAATGGATTTTAGATTTTATTTTAGCCATGAAGGGACGAGAAATTGCCCCATAGAAAGAATGGAATCAAGGTTTACCAATCAGGCCCAAGAGAAAAATACCATTGAGGCTTGGAATAACTATTATGGTTTACATCCCATGCAGCATCAATACGTAACAAGAAATAGCCAAGATTTATTTTTGTACCCACTCCAAATGTGGTGATCCAGGGTGTCATTGTTTCAGGTGATGATTGTCCATACTTATTTTTTAGCTTAGTAACATCAGTAAACTCTTTTGGGTCATCCCATGCAGATCCCACATCTAAAAAAGCATGACCACGAATATTGCCAAAAACCATTTTTAATGGGAATCCTAAGGCTAAATAATTAATGAATGGGAATCGTATTTCAAAATTCATCAATAATGCATTTTTACCAAATCTTTCTGCATATCTTGCTCCGCGCACTGGAAAAACATACTCTGTAAAATAAATATCATGAAGCAATGATTGGTTTAATGTATCTAATAGTACTTCACGCCAAGTGCCATAATCATCTTCGCCATTCGTTTCGCCATGACCCCCAATTAAATATGGAATTCCTCCCATAAAAAACTTCTGTGCATTTTCGCCAATACTTCCACCATAATAAAATCGACCAGCTAAAGTATAATCTCGACCAAATAAAAAGTATTTTCGAGAATCCCACTTGAATGTTTGGAATTGGATTTTATCTGATCCCCAGCCTGGGCTAAGAGCTAAACTTACATTTTGTCGAAATCCATCTATTGGTCCTGTATACCCCATTGTCGAGTTATCAAATATCCAACTCATGGAAGGTATTACTGCAGAAAAACCTTCTTCTGAGACTGTTTGATATTGGTATTGGTATTGTCCTCCTCCCATATCAACAGGAACTTGTTTCATAATGGAATAGGAAGCCTTTTGTAATGAAAATCCAAAATCAAATCGCTGATACCTACTAAATGGGTGAGATATAAAACCGGTTGCGCCATAATTACGCAATCTTCCAATTAACTGGCTCCCTTCCTCTGAATAGCCGACTGAGAAGAAGTTGGCCGTTTGTGATGCATTGAAATGATAATCAGTTTTATTTTTTAAATATCCATAATAAAACATATAATCACTATTTTCTAATGTTAGAACCATTTCTGTTCCAAAAGCAAGTTGATGATCGCCTAATATGTCACTAAAAGAAAAATAGGTCATCCCAGTTGCACCAAAAACATTACTAATACTCAAATTCCCTGCTATCATATCCAATGTAAATCTCGTTTTATATGCATGAGGAATATGTCGCCCATCGACAAGCGAATCTTCAATAGCTAATAGTGGCTTTTCATTCGAATCATTCCCAGCGATAGAAACATTATATGTTTCATAATGTGGGGCAAATATCCAGCTAGAATAATCGCCACTAGAATCTTCTACTTTTTTACGTTTATTCATTCGTAAATCTGAAATAGATTCAGTAGATAAAGATTGATTCTTTATAAATTGTGTTTCAAGAACTGATACTTTTTCTAATTCCAATGGTTTCGATAAACTATAAATATCCCAACCAGTTCCAGCATATCCTGAAAAAATTAATAATTCATCATCTTGGGAAAGCGATAATTGCTGTAATCCAGTTAATACATTTGAAATTGGATACGCATTTGATGATAAATCATCCATATTTTTACGCCATAAATTCCATACACCTTTTTCATCTGAAGTATAAAAAAGACTATTCTGCGTATTGGCCCACACCGGATAATCTTCCTTATGAGGTGTGTCTGTTATTTGATTAACTTGGGTTGATTGAATGTCTACAATATAAATATCACTTTGGGTATAATCGTGTTCAGACATTTTACCTTGATAATTCCCATCCACAATCGTTCCTCTATCAGAAACAAACGCAATTTGAGATCCATCATAATTCCAAGACGGGTTTGAATCAGAAAAGGGATCATTCGTTAATTGCAAATAACTTTTTTCAGTAATATCTAATAAATATAAGTCACTTGCATTACCTTTATTACCGACAAAAGCAATCTTGTCGCCAGAAGGACTCCATGCAGCAGAAAATACACCATCTAAATTAATTGGAATTTTTTCTGTTTTTCCTGTTTTTGCATCAACAATATGGATAACATCACTTTTGCCTGCTTTTGCTGCAAATGCAATTTTTCGACTATCAGGCGACCAGGTGATACCTGGGTGTAACCATTTTAATTCTTCAAAATTAACAGATCGACTTCCTTTAACGATTGTTCGAATTTCTTCACCGGATAGTGCATCCAATAATCGAATATTGAAATGACCATTATGATCTGATAAAACAGCAACTTTACTTCCATCCGGGGATAAAGCAGGAGATACGTTATAATAATTATGGTCTTTTTTATGATCCGTTAAACTCTTTGCCATCTCCTCTAATGGAGTCCTATCAGCAATGTCTGGCCAATACTCCTTCTTTAAAAATTTATGCCATTGTATCGTTAAATCTTCCCATTTCATCCCAATGGCTCGTTCAAATCCTTTTTCAGCACTTTGAGTTTGCTTCATGGCTTTAAATATTTCACCTACTTTTTCACGACCATATTTTAACGTTATAAACCGCCACACGGATTGTCCGCCTTTATATGCCATGTAATAGTTTAAATCATTTATAGTTGGAATACGCTCATGAATGGCAATATCACGAAGAGTCATATCTGCTTTCGTTTCCCAATTAGATGACAAAAATTCAGCTAAACCTTCATTAACCCAGAGTGGAATACGAAGTCTTGTTTTATTAGAAATAATACTTTGCATATTTCCACCATAAACCATGTCATTTATCATAGCATGGACTAATTCATGGTGAATTACATGACGAAATTGATCATAATTCCCCTCGAATGGAAAAATTACTCTATTTTTAAATAGTTCTGTTACCCCGCCTATTCCCTCTCTCATATAGGTACCAACAACATTTGTTTGTTGAAATTCATTGTGAGAATTATAAACTAGAATCGTTACACGTTTTTTTAAATTCCATCTCAAATGAATTGAAATTTGTTCGTAGGCTTCTTCAGCAATATCTGCTGTAAATTCTGCTAAATCTTGTTCTTCGCCATAAAAATAAATATCAAAATGAGATGATTGGATATAAGACCAATCAAATTCTCGATATTGAACCTTATTTTGACCAAAAGATTGTCCGAACACAAATTGCCCAAAAAGGCAAAAAATAAGTACGATTTTTAATTTCATTGTATGATAAGTACGCATAACTGCGACACCGGTTCCTTAACATTAGTTAAAATTTCAATACAATTCAACTATAAGACATAATCTTTTCATAAATAATATCTGATGAGTAATTTCATTCATCATGCAAAGACCTCTCTATTTTATTTCTGATGTTCATTTGATGCTTTCTCGTACCAATGAAGAGTTAGACAGGCGAGAAAAACTCTATAGATTGTTAGATCATATAGCTTCCACTGGCGGAACAGTTTTTTTCGTTGGGGATTTATTTGATTTCTATTATGAATATCCAGATGTAATTCCTAAAGAATATTTTAAACTATATGCAAAAGTCTGGGCATTAAAAGAACAGGGAATTGATTTCCATTTTCTTGTTGGGAATCATGATTATTGGGTTATGGATTTTATGACAGAAAAACTAATGACCTATACGCATTTAAGTGATTTCGAATTTGAGATAAATGGGAAAAAGTTTTATATCACCCATGGGGATGGTTTATTATCTTGGGACTATGGGTATCGGTTTTTGAAAAAAATAATCCGTAGTAAATTATTTGTAGGTCTTTTTAGATGGATTCACCCTACAGTTGGATTTCAGATTGCGCGCTGGGTATCCAAAAGTGGACCAGAATATGACATTAGTGACGCATTAACCCAAAAAATAAGAAATGAATTAATGAATTTTGCACAATTAAAGATAGAAAACGGCTTTGATTACATAGTCTTTGGACATTATCATCTGGGCGAAATGATGGATATAAATCAGGGGAAACTCGCTGTTCTTGGCGATTGGTTTAATACTCCAAGATATGCTGTATTTGATGGAGAACAATTTGAAATGAAGGATTGGGAATAAAATGAGACGAATCATTCCATTTATGATAATAGGATTATTATTCTTTGAAGGATGTGCTACAATCAAGGGATTCCTTAAGGAGAAGCCCGATGGGGATGAAGATTTTTTTCTAGCGAGTATTGAAAAATTACGAAATGAATATCAAGGTGGAGATTATGAGGCCCTTATGGCTCTCATAAAAATATATGAAGATCCTACCGAAAAAATGGATCTTCGCATAGAAGCTGGTAAAACTTTGTCCAACACACATCACCCTACTGCTTTAAATGCCATTTCAGATATGGTGGCAACAACGAGTGCTGTTAATTATACTTTATTAAAAGAATCTATTTCTATGCTCGCAGTATTCAAGGAGAATCCAAAAGCTGGAGAATCTATGATAAAAGCCATGCATGTATTAGAAGAAAGAACTAATGATATACATATCGCTTTAGTAGAAAATTTGAACCGTGTGCGAACAAAAGATCAAATACTTACATTATTGGATTTATATCATGTCGCAAAATCAAATATGGCACGTACCGAAAATTTATTAACTAAAACAATGGGTGCTCTCGGAGATAATCAAGTTATTCCTGTTTTAACAGAAATAGCTAAAAACCCAAAAGTAAATATTGGGATCCGAAACCAAGCAGTTGAAATATTAGGAAAGAAAAATCCACAAGATGTTGCACGAGCTTTTGCAGAATTATTAGGTGACCCTAATACTAATTTGGAAGTGCGAGAATTTGCTCTAAATACGATGAGGGGTGTAAAAGAAGAAAATTTAGTTTTATCCCTACTAGAAACTTATAATATGGGGAAAAATGAATATTATAGTCTTCTCAATACGATGCTTGCTGCTTTGGGTGAATTCAATGATCCTGAAGTTAAAAAAGCTGTAATTGAGATTGCGTCAAATAAAGAATATCCATTGAAAATTCGTAAAAAGGCCGTCAATAATTTGGCGAATTTTGGGGACCCAAATGTAATACCAATGATTTTACCAGCCTTAAAAGATAAAAATAATTATGATTTATATGAAAATATATTAGACATGATTTTCGCTCTGGGCCAGGAACACAAATATGCAAATGAAGTTAGACATTATGCCTATCAAGCCCAATTTTCTCGGAGGGTTCATGAATAAATTGCACATCTATTTCTACCTATTATTGGGAATCAACATCCTTTTTGCTAAGGAAAATAAGTTTGCAATTTCTGGTTCTGTAATAGACTCAGAAGGTAACCCTATAAAAAAAGTGGTTGTACAATTATTCGATGACAGAGGAGATGAAATAAAAGATAGTAAAACAGGGAAAAAGGGTAACTTTAAGTTTAAAAAAATAAAGTTAGGGGAATATACTATTACCGCATCTCATATATCATTAGGAAGTGCAAATGAAAAGATATCTTTAATAGATGACAATATTTCGATTACATTTACTTTATCTAGTGACACTATACCATCCAAATTAGCTGGCAATGAATCTGTTCCTGAAATAATTGATGAACCTGGATTAAAAGATAATAAAATAGAAACTAAAGAAGAAGAATCTAAACCATCTTTACTCACTCATTTGGAAAAACCTGAAGATCCCATCAATACAGCAAATCCTGATTCTATCAAATTCCTCCCCCCTATCCGGACTGAGCCTGGGATGCAAAAACTTCCTATGGGTGATATGTTTTACGATTATAAAATGAATTTAAAAGCTATGCAAAATCAAATAGATTCATTAAAAAGTGTTGTGACTGCTTTTGAAGAAAAGCAAACAATGCCAAATATCAGTGAAGATATTTTAAATCTCATTAACATTCCAAACTATGAGCATCGGATAGAATTACAAAATGGTACTGTAGTTATGGGGCACATATTATCTGAATCAGATTCATCTTTAATACTTGATACTCAAATAGGAAAGTTGGTTCTTAGAAAAGACTTGGTGATTAAGATGGATGAATTAGAAAAACCAGCACCTAAAATAGAATTTCTACAAGAACCTATTGTGAATATTTATCCTGATAAATATATCTTTACAGGAAAAGTAAAAAATACAGGAAATGTAAGGGCAGATTTCGTAAGAGTTATTTCCCATCTTTGGACACAAACAACTACATCAGCAGGAACAGATTCTACATTTATTAAAGGATCAAAAATCAAATATGAAACAGGTGTTGTTGCTGATACGGCTCTTCAGCCTGAACAAATATCTTTATTTAAATTAGTTGTTCCTATCAATTATGGCTCAATACCGCAATACCATACAATGGATATCCATTGGGATGTTACAAAGTAGATTTATTTAAACAGTGAAACCATTATTGCATTTTGTGCATGCATCCGGTTTTCAGCTTCATCGAATACAATTGAGTAAGAAGCTTCCATCACTTCATTCGTCACTTCTCTTCCCCGTTCTGCTGGTAAACAATGCATAAATAAGGTGTCTTTACCTGTTTGGCTCATTAAAGTTTCATTCACTTGGTAAGCGGCAAATATTTTTTCTCTTTCTTCTGCTTCTTCTTTTTGCCCCATTGATGCCCAGACATCTGTATAAATTACATCGGCTCCTTCTACAGCAGATGCTGTATTATGTGATGTTTCAAAAGTAGATATCCCTGTATTTTCTACCATTTCAACTGTCTTTGTCTCGGGCTCAAACCCTTCTGGTCCACAACAGACAAAATGCATCGGTAGTTTACTTGCTAATTGCAACCAGGAATGAACTATATTATTTCCATCACCCATATATGTTACTTTTAATTCATCTAAATGTCCGCGATGCTCCCAAATAGTAAGTGCATCCGCCATTATTTGGCAAGGATGATTATAGTCTGTCAAGCCGTTCACAACAGGTGAATCAGAGTATTTTGCTAATTCAATCATATGATTATGAGAAAACAACCGAGCCATTATCATATCATTATAACGAGACACGACTCTAGCGATATCTTTCACAGCTTCTCTTTTTCCAATCCCAATATCATTAGGACCAAGATATAGAGCATGTCCGCCCATCCAAGTAAATCCTGTTTCAAAAGAAATCCGTGTCCTAGCAGATGGCTTTGCAAAAATCATGGCTAAAGATTGATCCTTAAATGGTTTGTATTCTTCTCTATTTTTGAATTTTGTTTTAATCTCCTTCGCTAACTGGAGCATGCCCCATAATTCATCTTTAGAATAATCAGTAATATGTAAAAAATGGTTGGGCATATTATATCCTTTAAAAAAATTTATTCAATATCTTAATCTGTTAATGTTTTGAATAATTTTGAATCAGATGGAAGAACTAAAGTTGTTTTATTATCTATTACTTTTTTATACGTTTCTAATGTTCGTATAAATTCGTAAAAATCTGGGTCCTTCGAAAAAGCAGTTGCATAAATCTCCAATGCTTTTGCTTCCCCTACTCCACGTATTTCCTGAGCTGTTTTATAAGCATCCGCAAGGATAACAACTTTATCTCGGTCTGTTGAAGCGCGAATTTTTTGAGCTTCTTCTTCTCCTTCAGATCGAAATTTATTGGCTTGACGCATCCGTTCGGCTTCCATACGAGCATAAATAGATTTCTCGTTTTCTTGTGGTAAATCCACCCTTTTAATGCGTACATCCACTACTTGAATACCATAAGGATTGGTAGCTTCATCACTTTCACGTGTAACTATTTCCATAATCACATCGCGGTTTTCTGTAATTATTTCTGCCATTTCATGTGTTCCTAATTCTTGGCGTAACTTGGAATATACAATGTCATCCAAACGAGTGACAGCAATAGGAACAGATTGAACTGTCTGAAGAAAAAGTAAAGGGTTAACAATTCTAAACCGAACATAGTTATCCACGATTAAAGATTTTTTATCTTTACTTAAAATTTCTTCAGGAGGCACATCATATTCTAATAACCGATTATCAAAACTTGATGCTGTTTGAAAAGGAGCTGGCAATTTAAAATTCAGCCCTGGCTCAGTTATTGTTCTTACTGGTTTTCCAAATTGAAGGATAACAACTTGTTCTGTTTCATCCACCATAAAAACTGTGGAAAATGCAAATAATGTACCTAGAACAATGATGAATATTAAAATATTTTTTTTCATTACTTCTTCCCTTTCGATGGGTTGAGATTTAATAGATTGAGAACATTTCCGTTATCACCATCTGGAATTATTACTTTTTCGATCCCAGGTAATATTTCTTCCATTGTTTCTAAATAGAGTCTTTTTTTTGTAATACTTTTTGCTTTCCTATATTCTATTAACATGGCCTTGAATTTTGCAACATCACCCTCTGCCCGTTTTATTCGAGCTTCTTTGAATCCTTCAGCATCGCGAATATTTGCTTCTGCTTCACCACGTGCTTTTGGTATAATATCATTCCTATACCCTTCTGCTTGATTAATCATACGATTTTTATCTTCCTTTGCAGATGCAACATCCTTGAATGCTCCAATGACTTGTTCAGGCGGAGACACATCTTGTAATTGGACAGCAACAACTTGAATTCCAGATTGATAAATATCTAAGATTTCTTGCAATAAGTCCTTTGTCTCTTCTTGAATTTTTAATTTTCCACTCGTCAGGGATTCATCAATCTTATGCCGTCCTACCACCGTTCTAAGACTGGCTTCAGATGCTTCTCTTACAGTCATAGTTGGTTCTACAATATTGAATAAATAGGCTTCAGGTGATTTAATTTTATATTGCACAATCATTTCCGCATCCACAATATTTTCATCTCCAGTAAGCATTAAACTTTCTTGGTCCACCGTGCGGTATTGGCCATTCCCAAGAGAGCGAAAACCAATTTCTATCCGTTTTACTTCTGTGACTTTTGGTGTATCCACTGATTCGATGGGATATGGAAAATGATAATTCAATCCCGGTTGTGCCACGCGGGTAAATTCTCCGAATGTTCTTACAACGCCCACTTCATCAGGCCCCACCATATAAATACCGGTGGATAGCCAACCAAATAATATGATTAGAACCATGGGAATTAATCCCATAGTTAACAACTTTTCTGGGACTCTAATTTCACTATCCCCGACTATGATTCTTCGATATGCCATTTTTAACTCCTTAAAATTCTTTTCTTAATCGTGCTACAGGGTATCCTAATTGGTCACGATATTTTGCTATAGTTCTACGTGCCATTTTATATCCTGCTTTATTTAAATGTTCCCCTAATTCGTCATCACTTAATGGTGAATGTTTATCTTCTACTAATATGATTATTTCTAATGCTTTTTTGATGACATAATTTGAAATAATGCGACCATCATCCAACTCTACGGCATCAGAAAAGAAATGTTTCAATTCGAAAACACCGTATGGAGTATCCACAAATTTACCACGAGTGGACCGACTAATGGTGGATATATCCATTTTAATCACATCACTAATGTCTTGCAAAACCATTGGGCGTAAATAGTCAATATTCCCGCTAAAAAATTCTGGCTGTTTTTCTATAATTGTTTTCATCACATTAAGCATTGTGCGACGCCTTTGATTAATGGCATCCACAAACCATGTAGCAGAATCCAATTTTTCTTTCATGAATTTTTTTGTTTCAGCAGAAATAGATTTTTGATCCAATGTACCAGCATACGTTTGATTTACACGAACTTCTGGAACACCTCCATCATTGGTTATGATTCTCCATCCATCGTTTTCTTCTCTAACAATGAGATCTGGGATTACAACTTGATATCGATCTTGTAAACCTTCGCCTGGGCGAGGATTTAAATGAGAAATATGTTCAATAGCATTGTGAAGATCTTCATCAGAACATTTTAATTTCTTTTGAATTTTTTCATACCGTTTATGCATAAAATCTTCAAAAAGATATTTCACTATTTTCCACGAAATAGATTCTATTTCGTCTTCAAGCTGAATCAATAAACATTCTTGGATATTTCTTGACCCCAATCCCTTCGGTTCAAGCCTTTGAACAATATTTAAAATGTCTTCAATTTCATCCTCTATTTTTCCAAACCGATCTGCTATAAGAATAAGATCTGTATCTAAATATCCACGATCATTTACGTTCCATATGATTTCTTCGGCAATTTCTTTGTCTAAATCCGACAAGCCGGAATCAGCTAATTGAACAATAATATCATCTAAAAAACTATGTTTTTCAGGTAAAGGGCTAAACTTATTTTCATCTTGTTTATTATAAGTAAAGTCATCTTCATAAACTTCTTTAGGGTCTAGATCTAAGGAATCTAGTGGCGATTGTTCTTCTGAAACTGATTGTTCATTAGATTCAGTCTCAATTTGCTCCAAAAGTGGATTTATTTCCAATTCATCCATGATAGCTTGTTCTAGATTTATCGAATTGAGTTGGAGCAATTTTGCCTGTAGCACCTGTGTGGGTGACAGTTTCTGCTTTTGGGCTAATACTTGTCTAAGATAGGTTGCCATTAGTCCAGTCTAAATTTTTCTCCAAGATAAAGCCGGCGAGCTTCTTTATCGTTGGCTAAAGATTCTGAAGTACCCGTTTTTAATACTTGCCCTTCAAACAATAGATAAGATCGATCGGTGATGGATAATGTTTCTCTCACATTATGATCCGTTATCAAAACACCGATATTTTTTTCTTTAAGAGATCTAACAATGGATTGAATATCTTCTACTGCTATCGGGTCCACACCTGCAAATGGTTCATCTAATAAAATAAAATCTGGGTCCATGGCTAGGGCGCGACTTATTTCAACCCGCCGCCTTTCTCCGCCAGATAGGGTTCCACCTTTAGATTTTCTTAAATGAGAAATGGACAATTCATCTAATAATGTTTCCATTTTAGCGCTACGTTCAGATGGAGACATTTCACATCTCATCTCTAATACTAATTTTAAATTATCTTCAACAGATAGTTTCCAAAAAATAGATGGTTCCTGTGCTAAATAGCCGACCCCTGAACGAGCTCTTTTATACATTGGCTCATCTGTAATATTTTTATCATCAAGAAATATATTTCCTAAAGTTGGTTTAACCATGCCAGTAATCATATAAAATGTGGTTGTTTTTCCAGCTCCATTCGGTCCCAAAAGTCCTACGATTTCTCCTTTATTTACAGAAATGTCAACATCACGAACGACTAATCTATTTCCATATTTTTTTGATAAATTTTTGGCGCTTAATGATTTATGATTCTTCATTTCTTTAATTCTCTATTGGTAACACCAGACGGTTTCAATATTTTCCAATTTTCTAAATCAGAATCAGATTCAAATCCAACACCAAATAATGTATCTAAATGTTGAGTCGTCAGCATAATTGAATCCTTTGTAAACATGATTTCTTTTTTAGAATTCCAAATTAAGGTATCCGTATATAATGTCATTCCGCTATCTGAAAAAGCCACAACATTACCCATGGCAATCATATCATTCGATTTTTCATCTACTTCTGCTCTTTGAGCTCGTAATATAGATATGTGTTTTTCATCACTATCATAAAAATCAATTACTACACCACTATCTAATAGAGCAAATTCTTTTTCTTGGTATTTTTCAAGATGACCCGAATTAATTTTAGCTGTCATACTCCCTTCATTAGTCATATAAATGGTTACATTCCAGCCCTCTTGATCTGGACGACCTTCACGTGTTTCATCATTCACCATTTCAGCAGGAGTGCTACAGGCAGACAATAATAAAGTTAATAAAAAAGCCAATAATTGATGCCCTTGACCCTTTTTTGTCTTCCCTATTACACTAGAAATAGATGGATTCTTTATAACGAACCATTGGTGAATGGGAAAAAATATTTCTTTTATTTTCATTGCCCAGATTCCGTATTATTTAAAGATTCTACATGTGCGCGAAGTTTCGTTAATACGGCTTCATATCGCCCTTGACCTTTTAATACCCAATCAACTGCTTCACGAAATGCCCCTTCTCCTCCGGCAGTTTCAGTAATATAAACAGCAATTTCTTTTACTAAAGGATATGCGTTAGACACCGCGATAGGGGCCCCTACTCTTTCCATAACAGGAATATCAATCATATCATCTCCAACAAAGGCAATTTCTTCATCCTTGAGATTATATTTTTCTTTAAGCTCATTATAAGGGATTAATTTATTCAATGTTCCATTGTATACATCTTCAATTTTCAATTCATTTGCACGTGCTTCTGTTGCTTTAGAGTATCTGCCAGAAATGATTACTATCTTTAATCCTGCCATTCGAGCAACTGCAATACCAGCACTATCTAAGACTGAGAATTTTTTAAACTCTTCCCCACTTCCATTAAGAAAAATGGATCCATCAGTCCAAACGCCATCCACGTCTGAAATAATCATTTTTATTTTTTCTGAAGGGTGATTCATTCATTTACAGGTAGAATAATTTACCTGTTCTTTATCAATAACTTATTTAGTTTGGTCGAATTTTACGGCAGCGCCAATAAAATTCCGAAATAAAGGATGTGCGTGATTTACACGGCTTTTTAACTCAGGATGGAACTGGCCCGCAACAAACCAAGGGTGATTTGGAATTTCTATTGTTTCTACAACGCCTAATTCTTCATTTAAACCAGAAAATATTAATCCACTTTTTTCTAATCGTTTTCGAAACCGATTATTGACTTCATAACGATGACGATGACGCTCAGAGATTTTTTTCTTCCTATAGGCAGCAAATGTTTTTGTCCCTGTTTTTATAAAACAATCATAGGCTCCCAAACGCATTGTTCCACCTTTAACTTTAATGGCTCTCTGTGATTCCATCAAATCAACGACTGGATATTTAGTCTTTTTATTGAATTCAGTTGAATTAGCACCTTTCAGTCCACACACATTCCGCGCAAAATCTATAACAGCACATTGTAAACCGAGACAAATACCTAAGAATGGTATATTATTTTCTCTCGCAAATTTTGATGATAATATTTTCCCTTCAGAACCACGAGAACCAAATCCAGGTAGTAGTAAAATTCCATCCACATTTTTAAAAGATTTGGCCGCAGTTTCATCATTTGAAATTTTATCTGTCTGAACCCATTTAAGATTGACACGTGCATTATTTTCTACACCAGCATGAATAAAGGATTCCGTAACACTCTTATAGGCATCCCATAATTCTGTATATTTTCCACACATGGCTATTGTCACTTCATGAGATGGATTTTTAAAATGATAAATAAAATCTTTTAATTGGCTGACATTCGTATTTTTCTCTAATTGAAGTCTATCGTTAATAATATTTCCGATACCTTGTTCATTCAGAACTAAAGGTACTTCATAAATACTTTCCACATCCCGCGCTTCTATTACATGTTCTGGTCGCACATTACAGAAAAGAGCTATTTTATCTCTTACAGATTTTTCAACTGAATATTCTGATCGACATAATATAATATCTGGTGATAAACCAATTTCTCTCAATTTCATGACAGAATGTTGAGTTGGTTTTGACTTTAATTCCCCACTTGCTTTTACAAAGGGTAAAAGTGTTACATGGACCAAAATGTGATTATGATACCCAGATTCTAATGATAATTGCCGAATTGCTTCCATGAAAGGAAGGCTCTCAATATCACCAACAGTACCACCAACTTCACAAATAACTATATCGTACTTTTTAGGCTTATTAACAGCTTTAATGCGTTCAATAATTTCATTTGTCACATGCGGAATAACTTGAACCGTTTCTCCGAGATACTCGCCTTTTCGTTCTAGTTCTAAAACTGTACTGTAAATTTGGCCTGCAGTTGCATTATTATTTTTGGTCATATTTACGTCGATAAACCGTTCGTAATGTCCAAGGTCCAAATCTGTTTCAGACCCATCATCTAGTACAAATACTTCTCCATGCTGATATGGATTCATAGTACCTGGATCCACATTTAAATAGGGATCTAATTTTAAAATCGTCACTCGGAGTCCTGCACTTTTTAATAAATAGCCTATAGAAGATGCAGCTATTCCCTTTCCAAGTCCTGACATAACACCGCCGAGTACAAATATATATTTAGTTGGTCGAATAGGTGTCATACGTACATGATCCTATTGAGAAAAGAAGGCATTGGTCTAGATGTTTTTAGGGAGAGATAGCGGTCCCGTGGAGCCATGGAAGGCACTACTGAGAGACCCCTATATCAGAATACAATTGATCAGCAAATAAACACATATTCTGATGCAGTATTTCATTTCGGATTAAAATTCCCATAAATACAATAAAAAAATTTACCTTAGGCAACTCCTTTAAAAAAGAGATAAGGTAATAATCTTTTAGCCCTATCTTAAAGTAGCACTATATATGCCTGTAATGTAGGAAATCACCCAAAATAAATAGACAAAACGAAAGAAATTTAATTGCTTTATCGGTATAGCCCACTTTTCTTCAGTGCCAGATGTTTTCCATCCCCATGTAATCACTGCAAGCATTAAAATTGCTCCAATATATCCTAATAGTGAATGGGGTGAAAATATAGATTTGGTTGAAACTGCACCCATACAAGTTACCGCAATAATTTCAGACATAAATCCAATGCTTAGTATAAATAAATCTTTTTTAGATAATAGTTTCCCTTTTAAAATAGAAAACATTGCTTTGGAATACAGAATGAGTGCTAAAGTAATTAGGGTTGCTCCAATAATAATAAGTGAATTCATAGTGTCATTTTTTCTCTAAGGGTTTAAAAAAGGTATTGTAAATAATATAGAAAATTACCTACGGTTGAAATAGTTATATAATAATTTTCTTACTCATTTATTCAAATCGCAATGATTCTATCGGGTCAAGTTGTGATGCTTTCCATGCAGGGTATATCCCAAACCCAATTCCAATAATTGAACATACAAAAAGTCCGAAAAATCCCCACTCGATGGAAATAACAGCAGGAACATTAAATATACTGGCTACAGCATTTCCCCCAAATACACCTAAAATAATTCCAGCAATTCCACCAAACTCGCTTAAAAAAATTGCTTCAAGTAAAAATTGTAAAAGAATATCCTTTTTCGTAGCTCCAATTGCTTTCCTTATACCAATCTCTTTTATTCTTTCCGTGACTGAAACTAACATGATATTCATAATGCCAATGCCTGCTACGATGAGAGCTATTACACTCACTGAAAATGCAAATATTTTAATTCCGTCAGAAAATACTGATAATTCATCAATGAGCTCTTCGTTAGACGAAATTTCAAAATTATTTTCATCTTGTGGTCTTAAGTCTCGAATAACACGAAGTAAACCAATTACTTCATCTTTTGTTTGATTTACCAATGCATCTGACTTAGCCTGAATATTCACCTGTAAGGAAGAACGCCGACTCCCAAAATGATTTAAATAAGTCGTAAGCGGTATGACTACATAATTGTCCTGGCTCTGCCCAAAAGATTGCCCCATAGGTTTTGTAATGCCAATAACTCTGAATTTAATCCCTTCAATTTTTATCATTTTATCTAAAGGATCTTCAAATGGAAAGAGTTGAGTAACCACATCCATTCCTATAATTGCAACTTTACGTAAATGTTCTACATCACTTTCTGTAAAATTTCGACCATCATTTATGGACGTGTTATAAGTGACAATCGAACCTTCATCACCGCCAGCTATTTGAACACTTTTTAAAGCTTGATTGTCTTTATACTTTACTTTCAATCCTTGTTTTGCGTCCATACCAGTTATCATTTCTGGTAAAGTTGCTCTCTTTTTCAATTCTTGAACTTGATCGAAAGTAATATTAGGGCGATTGCGATATTTCCAATGCTTACTATCTCCCATAACGACTACTGGATACTTTGAAATGGAAAATGTATTTGTCCCAAAAATATTTAACCCAGATTGAACAGATGATTCCAAAGTGTTAATCGCAGTCATGACACCAATCACAGAAAATACGCCAATAGTAATACCTAACAAGGTTAATGATGATCTTAGTTTATTTTCTCGTATAGCCTCTAAAGCCATGCGGAAGCTCTCTTTAAATGTATTCTTAAAATGAGATTTATTTTTCAATTTCTATTCATACCTCAACGCATCAATAGGATCTAATTTTGCTGCTTTATAAGAAGGAGCTAAACCTGAAATAATTCCAACAACCATGGATAAGCTTAAAGCTGACAAAGCTAGCCCTATTGGCATTTCTGAAGGAAAAAATGAATTAATCACAAGACTACCGCTGTACGCAAGTCCTAAACCAACTAAACCACCAAATAAACAAATAATCATAGATTCCATCAAAAATTGAAACAATATCATCCTAGATGTAGCACCGATAGCTTTTCGGATACCTATTTCTTTTGTCCGCTCCTTTACAGAGACGAACATAATATTCGCAATCCCAATTCCACCTACAACTAGAGATAAAATAGTTATAAACATTCCTGTTCCTCCTATGGCTAACTTGATCATGGCATATTGCTCTTTAAATGGATCTTGGCGATTAATGGCGAAGTTATCTTTTTCTGATGGACGAAGGTGCCTAATTTGTCGCATTAATGCAGTTAATTCTTCAGTGGCATTATCCAAATCCAATTCATCTACTTTAACATTTATCCCAGTCCACCCTCGCCTAGAAAATAGCCGTTGATGAGCTCCTATAGGAATAATAACTTGGTTATCTAAACTGAACATCCCTAAAAATTTTCCCTGTTTCTCCATTTCGCCAATGACTCTAAAATTATAACTCCCTATTCTAATACGTTCTCCGAGAGAATTTTTACCTTGGAATAATGTTTCTGAAATATCTTTTCCAATAATAGCTACTCTTGCGCCAGAGCGATTTTCAGCACTTGAAAAAAATCGTCCTTCATCCACCTCGGCGATAGTAATCATCGCAAATTCTTCTGTTGTTCCCGATACACGAACTCCTGAAATGTTTTCATCTCCTTTTTTAACGGAAGTCCACCATTCTGCTACAGGAGCAACATGTTTAGCATATTGTGATTTTTTTCGTATCGTTTCTGAATGTTTAATTTGAATATCTGGACGATTTCTGATTTCCCACCAATCATTATTACCAAACCATTGAAACTTCCGAAGATAAAGAACATCTTTTCCTAAAAATTCCATACTTTTTTCAAATGATTGATCTAATCCAGATATTAGAGTCCCCATCAAAGTAACGGCTAAAATGCCTATTACCACGCCCAAAGCGGTTAATACTGAACGAGCTTTATTTGATAATACTGAAGAAATAGAAATACGTAAATTTTCAAAAAATAATGAAAGCATATAATTTACTTATTCACATCTTCCACTATTTTTCCATCAAAAAGTCGTATAACTCGATTTGCATGTGAGGCAATATCGTCTTCATGAGTAACTAATACAATTGTATTACCTTTTTGATGAAGTAAATCAAAAATATCCATGATTTCTTGCCCACTTTTTGAATCTAAATTCCCAGTTGGCTCATCTGCTAGAATAAGAGATGGCCGATTAACCAATGCACGAGCAATCGCAACTCTTTGTCGCTGCCCTCCTGACAATTCATTTGGTTTATGATGCATACGATCAGCTAAGCCTACGCTCGTTAAAGATTCAGAAGCCATTTCAAGGCGTTTTTCCCGCCTTATATTGGCATAAACCAATGGAATTTCAACATTATGTTGTGCTGTTGCTTTTGGTAATAAATTAAATGTTTGAAATACAAATCCTATTTTTCTATTACGAATTGATGCCAATTGATTATCATCCATTTTATGAACTTTTTCACCTTCAAATTCATAATCACCAGATGACGGCGTATCTAAGCAACCCACCATATTCATTAATGTTGATTTGCCCGAACCAGATGGTCCCATTATAGCCAAATATTCATTTTCTTTAATTGCTAAATCTATTCCATCCAATGCACGGACTTCTTCTCCACCCACATTATATATTTTATAAATATCTTTTAATGATATAAGTGACACAATAAATATCTATTATTTATTTGGCTTATGGTTTGGTTTATTTTCGATGGATACCAATGATCCATGCTGTAGTTCGCGGCTAATAGCTTTGTAACTACCTGTAACAATGAGCTGGTTTTCGTCTACTCCTGACTCAACTGCATAATGAGTTTCACTATCCACGCTAACTTGTACAGGTTGAACAAATGCATATTTTTGGCCATCTTTCGCATCGTTACCATCAAATGAATCTAATAATAAAAAAACAACCTCAATGGGTTCTTCTTTTTTTTCAAATGATTTGCCTTTATTCTCATCTTTTGATCCACGATTGCCCCAATTATTACTTTTTTTTGGCTTTTCTTTTTTAATGTTTTTATAATTTATTGGGCGCGCAGTTAAAGATTGAATAGGAATTGATATATAATTGTTCTTCTTTTCAGTGATAATATTTACAGTACTACTCATTCCTGGTCTAACTGCCTTTGGTGGTGATAAGATTTTTACCTTTACTTTAAAATTGGTTACTTGCTCCTGACTACCCAAATTTTGAGTTTGGGCTGTGTGTGCAATTTCGCTAACGTATCCATAAAATAAAGTATCCGGGAAAGCATCAATTTCAATTTCTGTGGTATCTCCAACTTGGATAGTTACAACATCATTCTCATTCACATCAACCAATACTTCCATTCGATTTAAATCAGCAATAGTCATTAATACCCCTGGATTAAACATACCTCCAACTGCCATTTCACCTTCTTCTTTTGTAAGACTTGTTACAATCCCATATTTTGGTGCTAATAATCTGGTTTTTGATAATTCATCCTCCCGAGAAAAGAGACTTGCTTTTGATTGTTCTAATTGACTAAGTGCTAATTCAAAAGAAGCTTCCACTTGTTCGAGCTCCTGTTTGGAAATCAACTTTTTTGAAAATAGTGTCTGTGTTCTATCTTTCTGAGCTTTCACTTTTTTTAAATTCGCTTCTGACGATTTAACCTGTGATGCAACTTGGTTATAAGATGCCCGATATTGCTTTTCATCAATGCTAATTAGGTGTTGACCAGAAACGACTGTATCTCCTTCCACAACAGTAATATCTGTAATCCACCCAGTAATTGTTGATGTTATTTGAACTTCTTCTTCAGGTTGGATTTTACCATTTGCATTTACTTTATGAACAATATTCCTTCGAGTAATCGATTCATATTGGACATTTAATGGTATTTCATTTGATCCTTTTGATACAAAGTATCCAATGATTCCAATTACCAATACAATTGGAATCCAAATTTTCTTTTGTTTTAGTTTATTTATCATAGGGCTATTCATTTTTGTATTCTAAATCCAGCACACCAAGTAAAGCTTTCAAATTCATTTCTTGAATACGAGCTTCATGGATTGAATTAATTAAGGTTGATTTTGTTCTGATTAAGGAAACTTGGGCATCCAATACTTCTAAAATAGATGCTGAACCAAGACTGTATCTTTCTTTAGCTAGTTTTAAATCTTCTTCCGCTGAAACAACCACATCTAAATTAATTGGAATAATTTCAGAATAATTTTCAAGTGAATTTCTGATGAGTTCAACTTGTACTTTTAAATCATTTAATAAAGTAATATAATTATTATTTGATTTTTGAAGTGCTAAATGTGCTTGCTGCTTCTGAATAGATATGCTATTCCCAGAATATATTGGTACAGATAAAGAAATATTCATTCCCAGCCTCCAATCATCTTTAAATGAATCCATCAGTGTTTCACTATCTTCACCCACTGCAGAATAATTCATAGAAGCACCTACCGATGGTAATCGTAAACCTTTTGTCAATTGTATTTGTAATTCATTTAAGGTAATTCGCTTTTTTTGGATCAATAAACTTGGATTTTTTGTTTTTAATAATCGTAATGCTTCTGATGATGATGGGACAATGGTTCCCGACCACTTATCAGAAACAGCGTTTATAGATTGTCCAAAATCCATCATACCCATATGATTAAATAATTGTCGTCTAGCATTATTTAATGCTGTTTTTCGATTAAGAACATCAACTCGGCCTTGTCCCTTTGCGACTTCTGCTTTTAGAAGATCTGTTTTACGAACTGCTCCTAAATCAAATTGTTGTATTACGAGAGATACTTGTTGATTGGATAATTCTAAATTGTTTTCAGCTACATCTAATAATTCTTGAGCTTGGAGAAGTCCATAATATGATTTAACAACATTTTGAATCACTTGGATTTTAGTTTGCCTTTGATTTAAAGTTGCAATAGCCAAATTGGACTTTGCTTGCTTTACGGTATTACGTGTCCTTCCTCCATTGTATATATTTTGATTTACAGAAAGACCTGCTGACATATTATTCGTATGGTCAAGTTGCGTTGTATCCGAAGAAAAATCAGAAAAATCGTAAGTGACTGAATTCAATTCTGGGAATTGAGTCCTACCACTATTTGCCGTCATATTTATGGAAGGGAGATAACCACTTTTTGATCCTGCAACACCTTTTTTTGCAGATTGAACATCTATTTGTGCTGAACGGAGTATTTTCTTATTTTCAAACGCGATTTGAATGCATTCATTTAAGTTATAAGATTGTTGGCTAAAGCCACTACAGACCCAAAATATAGTTATAACTAAAGTGGTTGAGTATTTTCTTATTTTCATTTTGGTGGATGTTATTAGACCCCTAGTATTAAAAAAGGTTCCCATCTTATTTAAAGATAAGTTGATTTATTTTCTATCAAGAATTGTTTTGCTTCTTCATACGTATTATCAATATCTCCGTCTAGAATAGCTTCTTCAATTGCTTTTTTAATTATACCAACTATTTTTCCTTCTGTTAAACCGCATATATCCATGATTTCTTTTCCACGAATAGGCGATTGAAATACGCGCATTGCATCACGCTCATTAACATTAGCCATTTTTGATTCAACAATATCAAAATTTTTCAAGTACTGTTTTACTTTATTTGGATTTTTGGTAGTGATATCAGCTCGACATAATGTTATTAAATCATCTATCTGATCTCCAGCGGCTACCATAACACGTCTTACCGCAGAATCGGTCACTTCCCCCTTTACTAATGCAATCGGGCGTAAATGAAGTAATGTTAAATTCACCAAATAGTCACGTAATTCATTTGAGAATTTCATGCGTTTGGCAACTTTTTTCAGTATGCGTGCACCCACTTCACTATGCCCATGAAATGTATATCCCTTTTCAGGATCAATTCTTCGAGTATGGGGTTTTGCAATATCATGAACTAATGCAGCAAATCGTATTTCCATTTTATTTGTAAGGTTAGCTGCATTATCAACCACTTGCATGGTGTGTGTATAAATATCCTTATGATGCCATTCAGATGTTTGATCTAATCCAACCATATTATCGATTTCAGGAAAAACAAATTTCATTAATCCCGTTTCTTGTAAAATATTTAATCCAATAGATGGTTTTGGTGTTTTTAATATCTTTTCCAGTTCAGTTGTTTTTCGTTCCCATGAAACAATATCAATTCGTTTTACTTGTCTTTTAATAGAATTCAAACATTCATCATCTATTTCGAATGATAGTTTAGAAGCAAAATAGGCACCACGCATCATTCTCAACGGATCTTCTGAAAAGGTTTCATTTGGATCTAGAGGTGTAATAAGTCGCTTTGCCTGTAAATCTTGAATTCCTTCAAACGGGTCATATAAATTCCCAAAATGATTTGGACGTATATCTACCGCCATTGCGTTAATGGTAAAATCTCTACGGACCAAATCTCCTTTTAAATCTGTATATATTACTTGTTTGGGTTTCCGAGAATGATTATCGTAAGATTCTGTTCGCGCAGATGCAATTTCTATTTGAATAGGTTGACTTGGAATTAAAGCAGTTCCAAATTTTTCAAATGGAACAACTTTATGAATCCCTAAAGCTTTGGAAACGTGTTTAGCAAAATTGATTCCATCCCCAACCACCATAATATCAATATCATTAAGAGGTTTTCCCATAAGTAGATCGCGAACGAATCCGCCCACAACATAAGCTTCGATTCCGATGGATTCAGCAATTTCTCCTGCAATCTGAAGTAGGGGTAAACTTTCCTTACACCCATCCCCATTAAATAATTCTTTTACATTTGACATCTGCCAAAATTACTTTAAAAATTAGATAATTATATATGTCATTCAATTAGAAAAGTAAAAAGTATTGTTTCTAGATTTAATCCAAGATTTATTTAAATATTAGGATTTAGTCATCCTGCACGAATTGAACCCATCTATTTATTCCATATATAATTATTATCTTGGAGGAGAAAATTCAAACTTGCAATTTTACATCAATGAAACACTCCTCAATAAATAGATTTCTTTCCTTCTTAACCTTCCTTTCTATTGCGTTTGGGCAATTTGGAGATATTCATGTTTCATTTGACGATCGTCTTTTACGTGGAGATGAAAAACAAGAAGTTTTTCAGCTGAAGGATGATATCCGTCGCTTCATCTCAAGCACTCCATGGAATGAAGAATTCAGCGATCTAGGAATTCCACTCCATGTCCAATTTATTTTTGAAGGATCATCCTTTAAAAGTGGTCAAAAAACGTATATTTGTCAGGCATTGTTTTCCAATGGAAGTGATCAACGTTATTTTGATAAAGGAGTGCAATTTTTCTATAGTCCAGGGAATGCACTTTATTTTGACCCAGTTCTCTTTGATCCTTTATCAAGTTTCCTCGCCTTTTATTCTCATTTAATATTAGCTGGCGAAATGGATACCTACGATTTACACGGTGGAGCAAAACATTTCGAAATTTCACGGGAAATCGCATTTCGCGGTCAAACATCCAATCTAAAAAAAGGCTGGTCATCACGATCAAATTTAGTTGATGATTTAACTTCAAATAATGGGTTGAGAAAAGCACGGTTAGCATTTTACTTTGGAGTTGAGTTATTTCAAGAGGGTCTTATGGATGAAGCTATAACCGAATTTCAAAATATGATTGATGGACTAGATCAAGTTTATAAAGAATTTGGTCGGGACAATTACACAATGTTTTTCATGAAAGTTCAAGCAGAAACAATAGCAGATATTTTTACTAAACTGGGGCGGAAAGAATTATTGTTGGATATGAAAGAGTTAGATCCTGACCAACACGACATTTACCAAACTGCTTCCGATTCTATATCTCGTTAATTATTGATATTCAGACAATAACCGATATTAGGCAAATAATGAAGTGTCTTTTATTAAGTACAATAGCCATTATTTTTACTACCATAAATGCTCAAAATTTGAGTGACTTATCCTTTGGAACGAATAGCTCGCTGGAAGTTTCAACATGGAATATTGAGTGGTTTCCAAAAAGTGGTCAATCAACTGTTGATTCTGTTTCAATAATTATTCAATCTTTAGATATCGATATATATGCGCTTCAAGAAATAAGTGATACAAATATGTTTAAACAAATGATTGAAAATATCGAAGGATATGATTATTATTTTAAGTCAGGCTGGTTTGCTGGATTGGCATATGTTTATAAATCAGGGACCGTCGAAATTGACACAGTTTACGAAATATATACTGAAGAACCCTATTGGCGTCCATTTCCTCGTTCACCTATGGTAATGGAAATGAATTATCAAAATCAAAAATATTTTATCATCAATAATCATTTCAAATGTTGTGGCGATGGGAATATGAATCTATCTGATTCTTGGGATGAAGAAACGAGACGATATGATGCTAGTAATCTACTAAAAGATTATATCGATGTGAATTTAAGTGAAGAAAATGTAATTGTATTAGGTGACCTTAATGATATTTTAACAGATCCGTCGGCACATAATGTCTTTCAAACCATTCTTGACGATGATTTAAACTTTCTTTTTGCCGATATTGATATTGCAAATGGCCCAAGTTCAGGGTGGTCATATCCAAATTGGCCTTCCCATATTGATCATATATTTATCACAAATGAGCTTTATGGAATTTTCGATAATAGTAGTTCTCTTATTCAAACAATTCAGATAGATGAAAATATGGCCGGTGGGTTTAATGAATATGATAATAAAATATCTGATCATCTTCCTGTGGCTATAAAATTAGATAATAATTTGACAATAAATGATGAACTCTTAGAGCCTAACATTTTTCAATTAACGAATTACCCAAATCCTTTCAACTCTACAACTACAATATTTTATGAAATATTAAATCCTGGTTTTGTAAATATTTCAATACACGATATAAGTGGTTATTTAATTGAGCAATTGGTTAATCAAAATAATATTCCCGGTTTATACTCTTTGGAATGGAATGCAAATCCATTTTCTTCAGGTATATATTTTTATACAATAACTATGGGAAATCAATCTATGACACAGAAAATGCTTTTACTCAAATAAGGGATTTCAAATTCATGATACAAGCCCAAGAATTAGTCACTTAAGATAATTCGTTAAACTTCTTCTTACCAAAAAGATAATGAGAGAATACTATACTTCCCTTATGTAATTGATTTAAAAAATGTTTATCTTTTATTTTTCTTAATCGCCTAATATTCTTTCGTTTTTTTATAATAATGTGAGGATGAAAAAGAATCCAGATTAGTGATCTAATAATTGCTGTCATATGGTTAAAATCAAATTTGGTAAAAGCATAGAAAAAAGCAACCCATTCCAGAACAAATCGCATGGTGAAAAAATATATGGATAATGGGAACGAGTAATTTCCTAATACCATCAATAAAGAATTACGATGATTTAAATAATATTTCCAGTGAGATTGCATGGGAAGTGAAACAGCATTTTTATGATATACAACAGACTTAGGCTCTACATAAACCCGTTTGCCCATTAGATGGAATTTCCAACATAAATCTATTTCTTCCATATGGGCAAAAAAGGATTCTTCAAATCCACCTGCTTTTTCATATGCATCTTTCCAAACACAAATAGCTGTTCCCGAAGCCCAAAATATTTGTCTGGAATCATCATACTGTCCTAAATCTTTTTCTTGATCTAGGAATATGCGACCGCGTGCAAATGGAAATCCTAATACATCCATAAAACCACCAGATCCTCCAGCGTAATCAAATAAATCACGTTGGTAATAATTCAATATTTTAGGCTGAACAGCTACAGCCGATTCATCCGTAATTAGTGAAAGCGCAAGATGATTTAACCAATCTGGATCTTGAATTGTATCGTTATTTAGAAAAACTAAAATGGATCCTTTTGCAATTCGGGCTCCCAAATTACATCCACCTGCATATCCATAATTAGCATCATTTTCAAGAAGAGAAATATCAGGATGATGGGATTTAAGCCAACTCTGTGAACCATCTGAAGATGCATTATCAGAAACAATTATTTCGAAGAAAGGATAGGTTGATGCTTTCAAACTATCTAAACATTCAGATAAAATGTCGATTCCATTCCAATGTGGAATAATAACACTTATAAAGGGTTGATGCTCAGGCATTTGTCTACCTGCTTAGGAAGGAATTATCCTTCAGTGCTTATACTTTCAAGCATTTTTTGCGCTGCTTCGTCTTGAGGGTATTTTTGAATCCAATCATTCAGTATCATTTTAGCGTTTTCATCTTGTCCTGTGTTTTTATACGCAAAAACAAGAGATGATATAATATCTGGATAACTTTTTTGCCATTGGGACCATTGTTTTTTGGTTGCAGTATTTCTACCAAAACCTTCTAGGCGAACCATGGATTCAATCTGATCGAATTCAGCATGCAATGTTTCAAAAATATGTATGGCTGTTTCTGGCTCGTCCAATTCGCGAATATATACATTCCCATACTCTACACGTTCTCTAGGAGGTAATCCTTGTCGCAATATTAAATCATCTAAAATAGCCCTTAGTTCTTCCTTTTCACCCATTTCGCCATACATCCGTCCTACTTGGTAATATAATCCACTAGATGAAACAGGAATAGTATTCTCTGGGATATTCTCACGCATTTTTTCTAAAACATCAATCGTATTATTTTTATGTAATTCTAATTTTTCAGAATCTGCAGATTTACGTCTTTTCTCCGTTTGATATTCCATATAATGTGTAACAGCAAGTTGCATATATGCACTTCTATAATTTTGAAGGAGTCGTATAATTTGCGGATTAAAATAAACAGCTTCATTTCCTAAATTTCTAAACATATATCCTTGCTGATAATCTCGAGACCAGTTCAAATAATCTAAATCTTCAGTTTTGTTAAAATCTGTAGCTACGAAATCATTGGACCATGTCGTATCGCCTACATCTGTTAACAAATTATTTGTCATTTTATTTAAATCAATAGGATTGGTCTTATGGCTCTTTAGTTGGAAAGTAAGTCCTTGCATATCGATATATTTATCAAGACCAATCCGATTTGTGTTAGACACTGTAACAGCGAAATAAATAGGAACATTCCACCGAGCATCATTGATAATTCTCAAAATCATCATATCTTGAACGCGTAATGCTTGTCCTGCAAATGTTGGCTTAACTGTCCATTCAATAAAGCCATCCTCATTCTGCGGATCATTATATACTGGTACTTGAATTTTTTGTGTCTCCCACCGCATTAAATTCGCCGTTAATGCATCAATCTGACTGTCACTCATGCGAATAAATTTAGTTTCATTTGGGCGAGAGTCTCTCATTTGTTTAATATACCAATGTGTATTTAATAAGCTGAGGTTAACTACGGATACATCAGTTCGAACTTTTTCCACTTCTTGTAAATACCATAGTGGAAACGTATCATTATCACCATTGGTAAATATGATTCCATTTGGCTCAACTGATTGTAAAATATTATAACTATAATCCCACGCAACATAATTTCCCGATCGGTCATGTGAATGATAATTTGCTTTTAACATTACACCAGGTATAAATAAAAATTGTAATAATAGTGAACCAATAATGATTCGATTACCTAATTCTTTTTCCTTAAAGTATTCTGATATTTTTTCACCAATACCAGCCGCACCAACTCCAATCCAAATGGCAAATGCATAAAAACTTCCTACATAAGAATAATCTCTTTCCCTTGGTTGCGGGTCATCTTGATTTAAATAAATAATAATTGCATATCCAGTCATGATAAATAATGCTAATACGGAGAATGCCATTCTTTCATCTTTGTGGGCATGATACATCATTCCGAATAAACCTAAAATAAAAGCTAGTGGTAATCCAAATTGGTTCCAGTCAACACCATCTTCTGTTGTCTTAGCGCCCATTGGTGTTACACCAGGATTAATCGATAATCCTTTTCCAGCGAATTGCCACAAGAAATATCGATTATACATTTTTTTAATTTGGTAATTCCAAAAATAATCCCATTGTTTAGATGTATTGTAAAACATGTATTCTCGTTCTTGGCGAGGTGAGAAATCCCGGCCTTTTTCTGGTCGTCCTACAACTTCATGAATCGGTTCAATCCCTTTATATCGTCTAGGAAAAGTCCCAACACTTCCATATTGTTCACGTTCTAAATAGCTAACAAAAGCTTCAACCGTTTCGGGATCATTTTCATCAATATTAGGATTTTGATTTGAACGAACAAATATGGTAGTATAAGTTGAATAACCAATCAAAATCATAACCATAGATGTAAGTGCAACGGATAATAAATTATGCTTATTAATGATCGCCCAATATGTACTTGCAAAAACAGCTACAACAATCACTGCAGTTCCACCAATACCTAAACCACTTGCTGCCATTTTAGGTAGACCTTTAATTATCATATTATGAATAATAAAAAAAGTCACGCCCGTTATTCCAACAGTTGCTAAGAATGATTTCCATTCAAAGCTATATTTTCTAAAATACATAATGAGTGCAATAAATGGTAATGCAAGTAAATTAAGTAAATGAAGACCTGTTGCTAATCCCATCATATAGGCAATAATCAAAATATATCTTTCATGCCCAGATTCGTCAGCTTTTTCACTCCATAATAAAATTAACCAAACCACAATTGCAGTAAAAAATGTACTGATAGCATAAACTTCTGCTTCCACTGCATTAAACCAATGACTATCTGTAAATGCAAAGGCTAATGCACCTACAACTGCTCCACCAAATGCAATCATTGCGTCTGTGCTATTTTCAATCTTACCTCTCCAATGTGTAACCACCTTTACTACTACAAGATATAATAACATAACGGCCAAGGCACTGGATAAAGGTGAAAGAAGATTCACACGAAATGCAATATCTTGGTTAATTGGAATTAAAGAAAATATTCTCCCAAGTAGTAAAAAGAATGGACTCCCTGGAGGATGAGGAACACCTAGAGTATAAGATGTTGCTATAAATTCACCACAATCCCAGTATGATACGGTGGACGCCATAGTATCATAATAAACGAAAAAGGAAATGAAAAATGTTAATGCCGCTAGAATGCGGTTAAGTCTAATATAATCAGTATGTATCACGATTTTGCTTTCATGTCTTTTTGTAATTTTTGTTTTTCTTCGATCATAGTCATATTTAAATCACTTACTGCAGTAATAAGGAATTGTTCCTCTTCTTGAGAAAGATTCCCCATGGTTCTCTTTTGAACTGTATCTAATAAACTAATATAAAATGTAGCTTGTTCAAGATTCTTCTCAAATCCATCTGTCATAGGGTTTTTAATTTTACCCATAGCAATTAATGCACTTGACTGAAATGTTGATACAAGGTACAAAAATAATTGTTCATCCTTGGTTAATGTTTTTTCGGCCATATCTCTTTCCTGTCTAATTTAACTATTCAGATAAAATGGACTGAATAGAGTTTGGGTACTTATTGCACCCAATTAAAGCCCGGAAATTTAATCCATGGAAGGATAAGACCAAATTATGAAATCTGAATAAAATCCATACGATCAGCATAATCTTCCATAAATGTTTTTCGAATATATCGGTTATGGGGTGCCATCAAATTTGGATCATTCTTAGCCACAGAAAATGCAACATCTCTAGCGTTTCGGATAATAGATCCATCCGTAAGAAGATTCGCAATTTTGAATTGTAAAAATCCACTTTGTCGAATACCAAAAAATTCTCCTGGTCCACGTAGTTTTAAATCTTCATCTGCAATAATAAATCCATCATTCGTTCTCTCCATAATGGATAATCTATCTCTCGATGTATCTGTCACTTTTCGTTTGACTAAAATACAATAACTTTTTTCAGCTCCACGCCCCACCCGTCCTCGTAATTGATGTAATTGCGTTAACCCAAAGCGTTCAGCATGTTCTACTAACATTACGGTTGCATTCGGAATATCTACCCCTACTTCAATCACAGTAGTAGATACAAGTATATGAATTTTATTTTTTGAAAAAAGCTCCATTACATTATCTTTATCTTCTGTTTTCATTCTACCATGAATCAGTCCAACTTCGCAATCAGGGAATATACTTTCGTTTAATTGTTTATGTGCTTCCACCGCAGCAATTAAATCTGATTTTTCAGATTCTTCTACTAACGGATAAATAACCATACATTGGCGACCTTTAGACACTTCATCCTTCATAAATAAATACACACTATTTAATCGAGTTGGTTCAATCACTTTTGTTACCACTGGCTTTCGATTTTTTGGCAATTCATCAATAATAGATAAATCCATATCGCCATGATATGTTATAGATAAAGTGCGTGGAATAGGGGTCGCTGTCATAGCTAAAAAATGTGGATTCAATCCTTTATCAATTAATTTTCCTCTTTGTTTTACTCCAAATCGATGTTGCTCATCCACAATGACTAACCCTAATTTATTAAAATGAACATCATCTTGGATTAATGCGTGCGTTCCAATGACAACAGGAATTGAACCACTTTCTGAGCCAATGAGAATTTTTTGTCGCTCACTTTTTTTCATTTGTCCAATGAGTAAAGCGCATGGAATATTTATTTTATCTAATATAGTTTTTATTGATTCATAATGTTGGTGAGCTAATATTTCTGTTGGTGCCATTAATACAGCCTGTGCTTTATTCCCTACAGCTAAAGCAATAGTTAAAATGGCTACAATTGTTTTTCCTGATCCAACGTCACCTTGCAAAAGGCGATTCATAGACTGGGGCATTTTCATATCATCTTTTATTTCAGAAATAACTTTTATTTGTGCATTTGTTAATTCAAATGGAAGTGAATCTTCAATTAGTTTCACATACGGACCTGTTATTAAGAATGGAGTTGCCTTTGAAATCTTTAGTGTTGCCTTCCGAAATGCCATCAATAGTTGTAGAAAAAAATGTTCTTCAAATTTTAATCGATAAATCGCATCCTTTAATGAATCTTCATTCTTCGGAAAATGGATTTCATGTAGAGCATCTTTTCTTGGTATAAGTCCACTTTTTTCACAAATTTCTTGTGTAAATAATTCTGGTACTTCGTCTAGATTTTCAAATATATCTAACATGATTTTTCGAAATATTCGTTGTTCTAATCCTGCGGATTTATAGACTTGTGTTAAAGGATATAATGGTAAAATAGCTCCAGTATTTACAGGATCATCATGGGAAGATAATCGATCAAAATCTGGATGTGTAATTGAAAATCCATTATAATAATCAATTTTTCCATAAACAGCTAGACGGTCACCAACTTTAAATAGATTCTTAATATATTTTACTCCATTAAACCACGTTAGTGTCATTGAGCCCGTGCCATCTGATAAAAAAACCTGAAATATTCTCCCTCTTCTTATGGCTTTCTCTCCCATAGATCGAACAGACCCAATTATAGAAGAATGGTCTCCTTTTCGAAGTAATTTAATTTGGGAAACAGATGTACGATCTAAATGGCGTCTTGGAAAAGTATATAGTAAATCTTGGACGGTTTGAATATGATTTTCAGAAAGAACCTTTGCCCGTCTTACACCGATTCTTTTTAATTCAGATATGGAAGTAGTAAAGGTCAGCGACCCCATGGATCACCCTTATTGCCATTCTTTTCGGTAGGTATAAGAAACAATTTTTATTTCCCCAGGACCTAGGACGAAGTGGAAGTGAATGGTGGAGGCATCTTCTTTTGTATAATTATGCGATTCTTGTTTTACGATCCAGTCACCATTAATGTGTTCAATTAATTTAATAGATACAGAATCTTCACGCCCATTTGTAACTTGTATTTCAATGACTGCTTCTTCACTTTTTCTTTGCCGATCATAATTAATAACTTTTCTTTTTCCCACCACATTAAATGCACGACCAGAAGATAATTTAATCGACTGCCCCTTGGGTGTTTGTCGCATGTCGTCAGATCCAATATATTCCATCTTATGTGTTTGTGAATTCAAATACATTTCAACTTTTCCTGCCGGTAATGGAATATTTAAGCCATAGTCCGCTGTATTTTCCATAGATAATTCTACAGCTAAAGGTTCTTCTTTTTCGCGTCGTTCAATATTTTCAAATATATATGTTTTACGGAATTGGACTTTTATGGGGCCGTACAAACGAACAGATAATTTTTCTTTTGATTGTAAATCATATGTTCCGTTCAAAGGGTACAAAAGGTAATCGCCTAATTTATTTTCTGTGGCCACTTGAGTATAAGCATCCATTGCCATCATTTTATTCCGTCGCAATACATTTACTGGCCCTTTTTCCTGAGCAATATTTAATTGCCCTTCAACAACTTGTATTTGCGCATCTTCATAATCTAAATTTGTATTATTTGATATAACTGCATCAGCTATTAATTCACCATGTTCTTGATCTAATAATAAAAAACGATATAATGTTGTCCAATTCATGTTTGATGTTTTATATAATACTCTACCTTCTACATCGCTAGATTGGTTCGCTTTTACATCCCACGATAAATATGGCTTAAGCACGGGATTCTTTATCTTTTGAGCCCCTTCCATATATTCAATATCACTTCTTGTATATATATAGATTGAATTTTTACGTTTTATTGTAAGATCAAGAGTTGTGTACTCTAACAAAATTCCTTCTACAACTTTTTCATTTTTAGGTTTAACAGAAATTTTTTCACCGATTAATGAGTTTAAATAATCATTTCCGGAAAATACTTTATTAAAATATTGTTGAGATGTAACCTGAACTCCATGTATATCCAAGAAAGGTGTTTCAGACTGAATCGCATTAGGAAGATCGTCATAAATCAAATAATCATTCCCTTTTGTTATATTCCAAATAACAGGTTGCTTCACTAAAGCAGTCCCATCTTTATAAATGGTTAATGTAGCAAAATTAGATTGCCCGTAAAGAATCCCTATTAAGAGTAATAATAGTTTTATTCTCATTATAGAATCTCCAAGTTATCTTCTACCTTTTTTAGTTCATCTGTCAAATCGTTCAATTTAGTCTTTTCATGATCAACAATATGTTGTGGAGCACGTTTTGTAAAGTGATCATTATTTAATTTGTTTTGAATACCAATTAGTAACTTTTCAATCTCTTTTTTACGTTTATTCAGACGAGCCCTTTCTTTATCTAAATCAATCACCCCCCCTAAAGGTAAGTATAATTCCATTCCTTTTACAACGGCAGTTGCTGCTGGGTCTGGACGATCAATATTCGATCCTGTTTCCATTAATTTTACCCTTGCAAGTGTATGAATAAAATGAGCATACTTTTCTAAAAATTTCGTTTGTTTAGAAGTACATCGCACAAATAATTCTGCTTCTTTAGATGGTGGCACATTCATTCGACTGCGAATACTTCTTATGGATGAAATAACCTCTTGCAGTAATGCCATATCTGTATTGATTCCGCCATCAATAAAATTTTCATCCAATTCGGGCCATGGTGAAACAATTAAATCATTATCCGATTCTTTTTTGAAATGGCTCCATAATTCTTCAGTCATAAAGGGAGCATAAGGATGGAGTAAAGCTAATATAGTTCGAATAACTTCTATAGATACTGCACATGCTTTGTTGGCTAATAATTCATCATCACCGTAAAACCGTGTCTTAGCAATCTCAATATACCAATCGCAAAAATCATTCCACGTAAAATCATAAATCACTTTTGCTGCTTCATTAAAATGGAATCGATCCAATTGGCGATTATAATTTTTTATGGCTTGATTTAATCGACTTAGAATCCATTTCTCAGGTAAATCTAATTCTGAATTCACTAAGGAATTATCAATGGATTTACCATCGGGTAAATTCATTTGGACAAATCTACATGCATTCCAAAGTTTATTCATAAAGTTTCGACCAATATCAAGACGATCTTTGGTAAAGAGGACATCTAATCCTTGTGGCGCCATGAGCATAGTACCAAACCGAACAGCATCTGTCCCATATTCATCAAATAAATCAAATGGATCTGGAGAATTGCCAAGGGATTTACTGAATTTTTTCCCTGTTTCATCCCGAAGTATGGATGTGAAATACACATCTTTAAAAGGTAACTCTCCCATATATTCATACCCAGTCATAATCATTCTAGCTACCCAGAAAAAGATAATATCCGGTCCTGTTACTAACGTATCCGTTGGGTAGAATTTTGATAAATCTTTATCTTCTATTGGCCAAGAATGAACACCCATAGGCCAAAGCCACGAACTTGCCCAAGTATCTAAAACATCTGAATCTTGATTCCAATTTTCTGGATCAGTTGGCCCATCAACTGAAACATGTATATTCGTTGGATCATCTTTATGGTACCAAACAGGAATACGATGCCCCCACCACAATTGTCGACTAATGCACCAATCTTTAATATTCTCCATCCAATGGTAATATGTTTTATCCCAATGTTTCGGATGAAAAGTAATTTTTCCATCTTTCACAGCCTTAATTGCTGGCTGAGCTAATTCTGTCATTTTTAAATACCATTGTTCTGACATATAAAATTCTATAGGGACATCACCGCGTTCAGAATATCCTACATTATTAACATAATCTTCAGTTTTCACCAATAACCCCTGGTCACTTAAATCTGCAATTACTTGCTTCCGGGCCTTTTCGCGGGTTAAAGATTGATATTTTTCCGGAACATTATTATTTAAGGAAGCATCATTTTTCATAATATTAATGAAGTCCAAATTATGTTTTTCACCCATAGAAAAATCATTTGGATCATGCGCAGGTGTTATTTTAACACATCCCGTTCCGAATTCTGGATCTACATATTCATCTGCTATAATGGGAATTTCTCGCCCAACTAATGGTAGTTTAACTTTTTTCCCTACTAAATCTTTATATCTTTCATCATCAGGGTGAACTGCGACTGCTGTATCTCCTAGCATTGTTTCTGGGCGTGTTGTTGCCACAATAAGTGTTTCTTCAGAATCTAAAACCGGGTATCTAAAATGCCATAAATGGCCATTTATTTCGCGATGAAATACTTCTTCATCACTAATAGCTGACTTAGAAACAGGGCACCAATTCACTAATCGATGACCTCGATAAATTAAACCTTTTTCATAGAGTTTTACGAATGTATGAAGAACAGATTTTGTATACCCTTCATCCATTGTAAATCTCTCCCGTTCCCAATCACAAGAGCATCCCAGCTTTTTTAACTGGTTAATAATAATGCCGCCGTATTTTTCCTTCCATTCCCATGCATGATTTATAAATTCATCTCTAGAAATATCTTTTTTTTGTATTCCTTTTTCTTGAAGCATTTTTACAACTTTTGATTCAGTCGCAATTGACGCATGATCTGTTCCAGGGATCCAACATGCTTCTTTCCCTTCCATACGAGCTTTACGAATTAAAATATCTTGAATGGTATTATTTAATACATGACCCATCGTTAACATACCTGTTACATTGGGTGGTGGAATAACTATTGTATATGGATATTTTTTTGACTCACTGTTCGCGTGAAAATAATTGTTATCCATCCAGTGTGAATACCAGCGGTCTTCTACATTGCCAGGATTATATTGTTTTTCTAAAAGGGGAGTTGACATATAATAATTAGGTGTTTTTCATCGGTTTTTTTCAAAATAAAGTCTCCTATTTTACGACGGATCCCCTTCTATATCCAGCATCAGGAATACAAATTGAAACTTATTTTTTAGATTTTAGGTCTTTTTAATTTCTTCTTTTAGCTTTTACCATGGTTTTACTCATAGATAATTATGATTCCTTTACTTGGAATTTGGTTCAATCAATTGAATTATTGGGCAAAACTGTCATTGTTAAACATAATGATAGTATCACAGTGTCAGATGTTGATAAAATGAACCCCAGTAGAATCATCATTTCACCTGGTCCTGGCACTCCAATAGATTCAGGAATCTCCGTCCATATTATTCACCAATTCATGCATCGAATACCAATTTTGGGCGTTTGCCTTGGGCACCAATGTATAGGTTCTGTTTTTGACGTAGGTATTCGACAGTCAACAAAGATTCTTCACGGGAAAACATCATTAATTCATCATAATACAATTGGCTTACTTAAAGGAATTCCAACACCATTTCAGGCAGCTCGATACCATTCGCTATCATTAGAATCTGTCCCGAATGACTTTTACAAAACAGCTTGGACGAATGATGGGGAAATCATGGGAATCCAGCATAAATCATTTAACCTTTATGGTGTCCAATTTCATCCTGAATCATTCTTAACACCTGTAGGTTCACACATATTAGAGAATTTCTTAAATGAATAATTCTGTACAATTTTTAGGAAATGAGAAATCTGATTGGTTAAATATATCCGCATCTAACCCAATTGATATTCTATCTCTATCATTGAATGATGATCCAAATAAATTGGTAGAATTTGTCAAAGAATACGAAGGAAAATTCCTCGCTGGATTTATTACCTATGAATATGGTGCAAAACAATTGGGGGTTCCAGTCCACGATATAAAGAATTTTCCTGCAGTTCATTTTCGTGCCTATGATTCCTTTGATGAATATCCAATATTTGATAAACCAAAAATAATTGATTGGGATTACTTCAAACCAAAAATTTCAAAAATAGATTATGACTTTCAATTTAATAAAATACAATCACATATTCGATCTGGGGATTTCTATCAATTAAATTATACACATCAACTCAATTCACAAACAACGGCAACTCCAAAAGAGTTGTTTATAAAACTACGCGAAAAAAACCAAGTAGGTTTTTCTGTCTATATGGAAGAATCAGAATGGGCTATTCATTCCCTCTCCCCTGAACAATTTATAAAAATTGAGAATGGAGTCATCACAACTAAACCAATAAAAGGGACATACCCTCGCGGTCGTTCTAATAGTGAAGATAAACGAAATCTCACTGCCTTATTAGCTAACGAAAAAGAACAGGCTGAATTATATATGATTATTGATTTATTGCGAAATGATTTAGGCAAAATTTGTAAAACAGGATCTGTAAATGTTTTAGAATCAAAATCAGTTGAAATTTTAGAAAAGGTATTCCATACTTATGGTGTAGTCCAAGGTCAAATAAAGAATGAGATTCATCCTTTGGAGGCTTTATTATCTATGAGCCCTGGGGGATCTATTTCAGGTTGTCCTAAAAAACGTGCCTGCGAAATAATATATGATTTAGAATCGGAAGCACGTGGCATTTATACGGGAACTATTGGATATATTTTACCTAACGGGTCATTACATTTTAATATTGCTATTCGAACCATTACTCAAGTTGGTCATAATTTAACCTTAGGAGTCGGCGGTGGTATTACTATTGGCTCGGAACTGGAAAATGAGTATAATGAAACATTAGTAAAAGCAACTTCATTGCAACCAAATGGATAATAAATTAACCAAAGTATTGATTAATAATAATTGGTCTGAAATGCCTATGTCTTCTTTACAGGTGGGATCAAATCAATTTGGATTTAAAACTGGCTTATACGAAACATTAAGAACATTTGATTCCCACCCTGTTTTTTTGGAGCCTCATCTTGATCGGTTATATTCTACGGCAGCACGCATTCAACTTTCGATTTCATACTCTAAAACCGAAATCTTCCATATGATAGAAAAAGTTATCGATTCATTCTCTGATCCACAACAACGTGTAAGGATTTTAGCTGTACCAGAAAAAATTATAGTATATACATCACATTTGAATTTGAATCCAATTATTTACAAGGGTGTAAAGGCACTAACAGTTCAGACTCAACGCAATAATCCCGAATTAAAGACTACTGATTATCATGCTTGTTTAACTGCTTGGACTAAAGCGAATAATCAAGGATGTTTTGAGGCAATATTAATTGATGAAACTAATTATTTATATGAAGGAACTAGGAGTAATGTATTCTGGATAAAAGACAATAAACTGTTCACTCGGCACCATGACGTTTTACCTGGTACCACTCGCCAAACAATTTCACAAAAGTCTCCCTACCCTATTATGGATGGGAAATTAAACTTAAAGTATATTTCAAAAATTGATGAGTTGTTTCTCACAAACAGTGGTTCAGGCATCGTTCCAGTTACACTATTGAATGGGAAATTAATTGGTAGTGGCTCTGTTGGAATTATAACTCAACAATTATTGTCCCTTTATCATAATTGGATGATTCAAGATATTGAAAGAAAACAAACATATGAATAAAATATTACAGATAAATGTAAAACCGAATGTTTTTAATGAACATGGGCTCCCAAAAATACCAGTAGATGATGTTTTCGTATCAAATATGGGTGTAAGTGGAGATTACAATAATTATCGTACCAATAAAAAAGATAGAAATCCTGATATGGCAGTGTTATTATACCCTGACGAGTCTATTAAAGAATTAAATGGTGAAAATTGGCCCATTAAGCGGGGGGATATTGGCGAAAATTTCACAATTTCAGGGATCCTACATTCTCATTTTTCACCCGGTCAACAATTCCAACTTGGAGAATGTATTTTAGAAATTTCCTTTGAATGTGATCCCTGTCATAATTTAGCCGTTCTCCCATATGTGGGCGAAGACAAATTAAACGAATTTATTAAAACATTAATGCATCGCCGTGGCTGGTATGCAAAGGTGATTAAAGAAGGAACGGTGAAAACCGGAGACCCTATTCAACAATTAAAATGAGTAATACAATTGAATTAACAATAACAGGAATGCATTGTGCTGGGTGTGTAGGTTCAGTAGAAAATGCCTTAAGAAAAGTGGATGGTGTAGAAGAAGCTGTTGTGAATCTTACATTAGAAAAGGCAACTATTTTGGGAAATGTTGAGTCAGATGAATTATTATCTGCTATTGATAAAACTGGATATGGGGCTGAATTACTTGAATCCGAATCAACCATAAATCTTCAAGAAAAAACAGATGAAAAGGTAGACGAATCTTTTCATAATATGAAATTAGCATGGATCCTAACAGCCCCTACAATGCTTTGGATGGGGATTCATATGTTTACGGGATATGCTTGGCCATCTATGGTAAGTATGGAATTGGGCATTTTTATTTTGAGCAGTTTGGTCTGTTTTATCCCAGGACGCGAAACGCTCACAAGTGCGGGGAAATCTTCAATTCATTTTGCTCCCAATATGGATGTGCTCATTGCCCTTGGTTCCTTGTCTGCCTTGTCCACTAGTATTATAAATAATTATATTGAAATTCATTCCTTTGCTGGTGTCGCAGGCATGATAATGTCTTTTCATTTAACCGGGCGATACATAGAGACCAAAGCTCGTGGACGATCTTCCGAAGCCATCCAAAAACTGATGAGTTTGGGCGCGAAACAAGCTACTGTTTTAGATATGGATAAGAATGAAGTTCAAATTGATGTTCGTAGCCTTGTAATTGAACAAATAATGATTGTTCGTGCCGGAGAATCAATTCCAACAGATGGACTCATTAAAGAAGGACAGGCAACTATTGATGAGTCTATTGTTACTGGCGAGTCAGCCCCAGTTACAAAATCTATCGGTGATGAAGTCATTGGTGGCACCATTTGTTGTGACAGTTCATTACACATTGAAGTGACTAAAATTGGGTCTGAAACATTTTTATCAAAAGTGATTCAAATGGTTGAAAATGCCCAAACCACCAAAGTTCCAATACAAGTTTTTGCTGATAAAGTGGTGGCAATATTTGTTCCAGTAGTTTTGCTTTTCGCGACATCTACCTTTTTTATTTGGAATGTATTTCCATCTCAAATGAAGCAATTAACTCATTCTTTTTCTAACGCTTTGCCTTGGATCAATTTGGAATTATCTCCTATGGGAATGGCAATTTATGCAACAATTGCTGTTTTAGTAATTGCTTGTCCTTGTGCACTTGGACTTGCCACCCCAACTGCTTTAATGGTTGGGACAGGATTGGGAGCGGAGAATGGTATTCTAATTCGGGATGGTGCAGCGATCCAAAGACTCAATGAAGTGAATATGATTTTATTTGATAAAACAGGAACATTGACTCAAGGCAAACCTGTTGTAAAAACCGTGCATCAAATTTCGAGTATCATGGAAAATGATTTAATTCGGATGGGAGCATCATTGGAAAAAGAGTCAACTCACCCTTTGGCAAAAGCTATCGTAAATCTTGCGAAAGAAAAGGAAATGAGCTTGGACCCTGTAACAGAAATTGAAGTTGTTCCTGGAAAAGGGATTTCAGGGAATTACGGAAGTGCAATGCTTAAGGTTGGAAGTGCATCCTTTATTGATTATACGACAGAAATAGCCATTACAGGAACACCCGTCTTTCTTTCATTAAATGATGAATGTATTGCTATTTTTGAAATTGAAGATGCTATTCGTTCAGATTCTGTTGATACAATTTCATCATTAAAATCAGCTGGATATACATGTGTTTTAGTCTCCGGTGATAAAAAAGAGATTGCTGAATCCTTATCCAAACAGCTTACTATTGATCATACACATTCAGAAGTTCTCCCAGATCACAAAGCAAGCATTGTGTCATCATATCAGGATCAAGGGTTCGTGGTAGCCATGATTGGCGACGGTATCAATGATGCTCCTGCTATTGCTCAAGCTGATGTAGGAATTGCTATGGGTGATGGGACGGACATCGCTATGGAAACCGGTGAAATTATATTGGCCCACGGGGATTTAAAAGCAGTGCTCCGTGCAACACTATTGGCTAAAGCTACTTTCAAAAAAATTAAACAAAATTTATTTTGGGCTTTTATATATAATATTATTGCTATTCCATTAGCTTTTGCAGGTGTCCTTCATCCTGTGATAGCAGAAGTGGCTATGGCACTCTCTAGCATTAATGTAGTTGGTAATTCGAATAGACTGAAATCAGTAAATCTATAATAAGTCCAATATATAAATAAAAAGACCTTGACCGCATTTTTAAGATGTTTTATATTCCGACCGACCGGTCAGTCATATTATAATGAATAAAAAACAATTAATCATCGAAGCTGCAATCAAGGTCTTTGCACGAGACGGCCTTGAAAAAGGGAAAATCGCCGATATTGCCAAAGAGGCCGGAATTGGAAAAGGCACAGTATATGAATACTTCCGTAGTAAAAATGATATTTTTAAAGTTATCGAAGAATCTGTTTTTTCGGATTTCAGTATTGTCTTTGAAGAGTTGAATTCTTCTACCCTTTCTCCTACAAAAAAACTTTCTAACCTTTTAGAACAAGGAATAGACATGTTTATGGAAATGGGAGATGTTTTGCTCATCATTATGGAATTGTGGGCTCAAGCTGGACGAGGTCATGTCCACGGATCTGACTCTTCTTTATTTGTTGAATATTATGATAATTTCCGAAAAGGCGTTGAATCGATTTTGAGTGATGGTATTCTTTCAGGAGAATTTCGTGATATGAATAAAGAAGGTGTCGCCACACTTCTGCTGGCATTTATGGATGGATTAGGTTGGCAGTTTGTCATATTGAAAGATTCAAAAAAAATCAATAAAATAAAATCTGAAGCTATCGAATCGTTTATGCGCGGAATTTCAAATTGAGGAAACAACCAAGAATACTAGTGGGCAAATATTATGCACGGTGACACGGACAATCCATTTCGCAAAAAAGTGTTCTAACTATTAATCATTTAGACCCTTTCTACCACAATTAGATAATGAATATTATTACGATATATTAAAATGAATTTTCCTATTCTTAGATTAATAGTTTTATTGACAACATCTTTTGGACAGTCTCTATCTACAAATGGTCAACTCTGGACCAATGTTCTAACTAGCAACGATGTTCCAAATGGTCAATCATACATCGAATCCACCATGGGATATATTCCTACACTTTCACTATTTAAAGAATTACCCGATAACCAATTAGTGGATATGGAATGGGCTTATCGATTAGATAGAACTTATTCGGGTGATTCCCTATTGCATTACAATGAATCTCATCATCGTTACTGGGTACGATATTCCAGCGAAAAACTGGAAGCCCGATTGGGCTTGCAGAAAATTGTATTTGGGCCTTCTTATGTTTTACGGTCCCTTTCCTGGTTTGATACAATTGATTTAAGAGATCCCACCGGGCAAACGGATGGCGTGGAAGCATTCAGACTACGATGGTTTCCTTCTAATTCATTATCTCTATGGTCATGGGCAATCAACAATGATCAGGATACACTTTCCTATGGAAGTCGAGTGGAGCTTTCCAACGCAGCGGGAGAATGGGGATTGACCTATCACCAGGATCCTTCAAAGTCCCTACAGCAAATTAGCCAAATGGGTATTTCTGGTTCTCATAGCCGTTTAGCTATTGATTATCGCTATGATGGATTCATTGGGTTTTGGAATGAGAGTGCTTTAATTAGTTCAGATAGAGCCAAAATCATAATGTCTACGGTTGGAGCAGATTACACCCTGCCAATTGCCAATGGCATATTAGTCATGGCGGAATATATGTCCATTTCCAATAAATTTGATTCGGATGAATCATCACAATCCTACACAGCACTCATGGCTACCATGCCTCTTGGTATAATAAATCAACTCATGCTCATTTCGCATTTTGATATGGAAGAGAATCATAGTTATAATTATATACGATGGAATAGTACCTATGATCATTATAGTTTAAATTTCATATTATCTATTAGCCCAAAACGTGCTGAGTATCTACCTATCATAATGCCAAATACATTAGCCGGATTTGGAACCGGTTTTCAATTCATGTTTATTTACAATCATTAAGGAAAACAGATGGAAAATAACGGTGTCATTACTATAAATAATCTGGTCAAGCGTTTCCCCGTTGGTGGTGATTTTTTCACTGCTCTCAAGAATATAGATCTGACCCTAAACAAAGGTGAATTCACTGGCTTGATAGGACCATCCGGTTCAGGAAAAACTACATTGCTAAATATTATCGGTGGACTGGATTCCCCCACTGAAGGGCAGGTAAGTGTCCTGGGTCAGGCTCTAAATGACACATCTCACGGAGAACGGGCCCGTCTCCGGCGTAAGCACATGGGTTTTATTTTTCAGAGCTATAACCTCCTCCCTGTCTATACGGTTTTTGAAAATGTGGAACTGCCATTGATTTTAAATAAAATTGATAAAGATGAACGAAGATCGATGGTAGAGCAGGCTATCGAATCAGTTGGTCTAACAGATAAAATGGATTCCAGACCAAATATGTTAAGCGGCGGTGAATGTCAACGCACAGCTATTGCCCGAGCGATTGTACATCAACCTGCACTAGTACTGGCAGATGAGCCAACTGCCAACCTGGACGCGGAAAATTCTCATCATATTATGAAGATTTTATCAAATTTAAATCAAGAGTTGTCCACATCTTTCATATTTGCGACTCACGATGAAAAAATCATGGCTTATCTCAGGCGCATTATTCACCTGGATGATGGTGAAATAACTGAAGATGAGATAATTGATAATCCCAAGGCCCACGATTAGAGATGCTTTTAAAAATTGCACTGAAAAATCTCTTGGGTGCCAGACTTCGCACTTTTCTGAATATTCTTGTAACTGCTTTTTCATTTTTCCTAATCCTGTTTATGTCGGCCATGTACGATGGTATGCTCCAACACGCAAAGCAGGTTACCATGGATACAGAAATTGCTGGTGGCGCCTACTGGCACCCGGAATATGACCCTATGGATCCCATGACTTTTGAAGATGCGCATTCAGCACTGCCCACAGAAGTGGAAACGCTTGTGGATGAAAAAAAAGCATTCCCAGTTCTAGTGAGCCAAGCATCCATCTATCCTGGGGGTCGCATCATGCCTGCCATCATGAAAGGTATTCCACCAGGCCAAAATATTGTAAACATGCCAACAGATGCACTCTTCGGATATGAAGAGATTACCTTACCAGTACTGATAGGAAAAGGTATGGCCAGCGATACCAAACTGGAAGTAGGCGATGCCTTTACTATTCGTTGGCTAGATGCAGACCGTACCTATGATGCTAATGAAGGAACTGTAGTGCATATTATGGATACGGAGAATTTCAAACTAGATATTGGCCATATCTGGATACCGCTTAACAAAGCTCAGACCATGCTGGCCATGGAAGGAGAAGCCACCTATGTAACTTATGAAAAAGGAGTTCCACCAGTTCTGGACAAAGGGGACTGGATCCCTCGTGATATTAACTATCTAGTGCAAGACATGGAAGCCATCATCGAAGCGGACAAACCAGGTGCCCAAGTTATGTATCTGATTCTATTAGCTCTGGCAGCTATGGGCATCTTCAATGCTCAGGTATTATCTATTTTTCGTCGTGGAAGGGAAATTGGCACACTTATGGCTATCGGGATGACACGTCCCCGGGTGGTGGGACTCTTCACCCTCGAAGGAGGCCTTAATGCGGTGCTGGCTGCTGTGGCAACATTAATTTTCTTTGGCCCCATACTCTGGTATTTTGGTGAGTTTGGGATCCCCCTTCCCATTGATTATACGGAGATGGGAATGATTATGGCCAAACGTTTGGTACCGGTTTATACTATTGGACTCGTTGTCTCAACCACCATCCTTGTCTCAATTATTGTACTTATTGTGAGCTATATCCCTTCCCGTCGCATTGCCCGTATGAAACCTACTGATGCTTTACGGGGCAAGGCAGCAGCATGATTAAATTTTTAACTAAAGGATTACTCCGCGACCGTTCTCGTAGCCTTTTCCCCGTTTTGGTTATTACTCTCACCGTCGCTTTGGTTGTTTTCGCAATTGGCTTTATGAGAGGTACTATGAATAGTCTTTTTCTTGACACTGCCGTTATATTAACAGGTCATGAAAAAATTGTCACCCGCGCCTATAATGAAGAGAGCCAGCTTATGCCCAATGACCTGGCTTTGCTGGATGTGGACCAGTTGATTGATAGCCTTGAACAGGATTATCCTGATTTTTTCTGGACACCACGAATCACCTTTGCCGGCCTTTTGGATGCTCCAGACGAAAACGGTGAAACAATAGCTCAAGGCCCAGTTATTGCCTTTGGTATTGATTTCCTTTCTCATGGATCGCGGCAGGTAGAGATCTGGGAGCTTGAAAGATCACTTGTGAGCGGAAGCCTGCCTGAAAATAGAGATGATGCACTTATTAGTTCAAAAATGGCAGATCAATTAAATATAAGGGCTGGAGAAAGTGTCACCTTCATTGGCTCAACAATGGATAATGCTTTTACAACATACAATTTCAACGTATCAGGGACGTTCAACTTAAGAAAAGGCCAAACAGACAAACAAATGATGCTTGTTGATTTGTCTGGCGCTCGTCTTGCTTTAGATATGGAAAATGCTGCTTCAGCAATTTTCGGTTTTACTCACTCCTTGTATTATGATGATGAAGCGGCCGTGAATCTTCGAGACCAATATAATAAAACAGAAAGTGACAGTTTGGATGTTTTCAGCCCCTTTATGCTCGCCCTGCGAGATGGGAATCAGATGGGTCAAATGGTGGACATAAGTGGCGCAATGCTGGCAATTATGGGTGGAATTTTTCTGGTGGTTGTTATGGTTGTGCTCTGGAATATGGGTCTTATGAATGGTCTCCGTCGCTACGGTGAAGTTGGCCTGCGATTGGCTATGGGTGAATCCAAGGGACAGGTGTACCGCTCTATGATCTCTGAAGCAGTTATTATCGGGCTCGCAGGAACGGTGATAGGTACAGGAATTGGGCTTTCTCTGACCTATTACGTTCAAGAGAATGGTATAGATTATACAAAGGGAATGGAAGCACTTTCAAATTCGTCCATGGTTATGCCCAATATTTTCTACGCTCAGGTTACGCCCGATCTTTTCTATATTGGATTTATACCCGGTGTTTTTGCCACAGTACTGGGAACCATGCTGGCCGGCCTGGCCATATACAAACGGGAAATGGCACAATTATTTAAGGAACTAGAAACATGAGCAAAATTATCATTATTTTTCTCTCTTTTACATTTCTCTTTGCTCAAGCAGATGATATGTCCGTGAAGGATATTATCGAGGCTATGGACAATAACCTGAATGCAAAAAGTCGAATCCTAACTAGTAAAATGATAGTCCATGGACGGCGATCCAGCCGTACCATTGAATCCAAGAACTGGGTTGTTGGTATTGATAAAGCATTTACTAAATATCTTTCTCCTCCTCGGGAAGAAGGCACAATAATGCTGAAAGATGGTGATAAACTCTGGACCTACTCACCCCAGTCAGATCGGGTGATCCAGATCTCCGGACATATGCTACGTCAATCGGTCATGGGTTCAGATATGTCTTACAACGATATGATGGAAGATCGTCCACTCGTTGAATTATACGAAGCCACATTAGAAGGCTCTGTTGAAATAGATGGACGAGATCATTGGATTATGTTGTTGGAGGCAAAAGTGAAAGGGTTGTCCTATCCCATGCGCAGGGCTTGGATCGACAAGAAATACCTGCTCCCTATGAAAGAGGAACTTTATGCCAAAAGTGGTAAACTCTTAAAAACATCTACCATGGATGGTATTAAAAAAGTGCAGGGGCGATGGTTCCCATCCCGGTTTATTTATAAGGATGAACTAAAGCGAAACAGCAAGGGAACGGAATGGTTGATAGACGAAATTGCTTTTGATATAGACATACCAGAATCTCGTTTCTCTAAAGCTTTACTTCGAAAATAGCATTACTGTTTCTATATGGGGGGTGTGTGGAAACATATCAACCATAACTGCAGATTTAATTTCATATCCTTTTTCTGCTAAAACTTTTGCATCTCTAGCTTGTGTTGTTGGATTACAGGACACATAAACAATTTTCTTTGCATTAAATTTGTGTAAATATTGTGTCATATCCGGATGCATTCCTGCTCGAGGTGGATCTACAATAACCACATCTGGTTTTGGAATTCGTCTGGGAAGATTCCCCGATTTAAAGAATGTATCCAAATTGGCTTTTAAGAATTGTGCATTGGTAATACCATTTCGTTCGGCGTTTTTATCTGCATCTTCCAATGCGGAGCGAATGACCTCAAACCCAAATACTTCTTTGGCCTGATTGGCTAAATAGAGACCGATAGTTCCTGTGCCACAATAGAGATCAAAAACGATTTCATTGCCAGTCAATCCTGCCGCTTTCACGACTTCATTATATAAGTTTTCGCCTTGAATAGTATTGGTTTGGAAAAAGGAATTGGCCGAAATCTCAAAGCTTAAATCACCCATTTTATCTTGTATGCTTGGTTCACCAAATACTAAAGTTTCATATTCACCAAAAGCCACATCTGCTTTACGTGTATTCACATTATTCACCATGGAAGTAATTTCGGGCACTTGCTTTAACAGCGTATCAATCAATGGGGATAATTTATTCAAGTCATCATAAGCAGTCACAAGGTTCACCATAATTTGATTAGTGTTAATTCCAAAACGAAGCATGAGATACCGCAAAAACCCAACATGGGTTTTGGGGTCATACGGTTTGAGTTCAGAATGTTCTAAGCAAACGTCTCGCGCAATTTTTAGAATTTTATTTCCAATTTCTGGCTGAATGTGACAATCATAAATATCCACAATTTTGTCATAGCGCCCAGGAATGTGAAGACCAACTGCAAATGATTTATCTACATTTTCCGGTTCAGATTCAAGGACCCAACGATGAGGCGAAAAAGTAAATTCCATTTTATTTCGATAATTAAAGTTAGGATCAGCCCCAACAGTATCATCCAATGAAAAGTCAATAAACCCACCCAAACGACGAAAAGCGCCTTCTACTTGATCAGCTTTTTCTTTTAATTGTTCTTTGTAGGATAAATTTTGAATTTTACATCCACCACAAACACCAAAATGGTCACATATTACATCAACTGCTTTGGGCGATTCTTTGATGACTTCTAACGTATTGGCTTCCGCAAAACCTTTTTTCTTTTTATACACACGGGCATTAACTGTTTGGCCCGGAATGGCGCCTTTCACAAAAATTACAAAATTGTCAACTTTGGCGATTCCTTTTCCGCCATAGGCGAGAGATTCTATCTGGAGTTCGAGCTCGGCTCCTCTTTTAATTGTGATTTGTTCCATATACTCTTTCTTTTAAATGCCCACAGGATGCCAAGTTGTTTTTGTTTCCTGACATTTCATAATGTGATAAGGGCTTTGGTGTTGATCTTTAGACCAATTTTGTTCTGGGAATTGGACGACTCTTTTTATATTCAAGGCCGCATTCGTTTCTACTAGCTTTCTATCGTTCCTATCATTGCCACAATAAATAATTGCATTCACATCCATATGAGATGAAAAATGTTCAATAAGCTCGGAACGATATCCAGTTAAAATATTTACAATGCCCTCAGGAACATCCGAAGTATGAAGCACTTCAGCCAAAGTAATGGAACAAAGAGGAAATGATTCAGAAGCCAAAACAACAATTGAATTACCACCTGCAATCACAGGAGCAATAACTGAAACGAGTCCTAATAAAGATGTATCATCTGGTGCAATAGCTGCAACAACGCCAGTCGCTTCCGGAACTGTAAAATTAAAATATGGAAGAGATACTGGGTTTACATGACTAAACACTTGTTGAAATTTATCCGCCCAACCAGCATAATAAATGAGTCGATCAATAGATGTATCAATTTCATTCTCTGCTTGTTTTTTTGATAATCCTTGTAAAGTAAGTTCTGCCATAAATTGGTCTCGACGGCCTTCAAGCATTTCACCAATACGATATAATATTTGTGCTCGATTATAAGCTGTGCGGCATGCCCAACTCCCCGAAGCTTTTCTTGCAGCGACCATTGCATTACGAAAATCTTTTCTTGATCCTCGACAAATATTGACCACTGCCGATTCTTTTGAATCGCTCCATTTGATATATCGTCCAGATTCTGTTCTGGGAAATTTCCCATCAATAAATAATTTATATGTTTTTTGAATGTTGATTCTATTACTCATCATATTCTCCTAGACCATATTTACGTAACCAGAAAGGCCTTCAATTCCACCTTCACTGCCTACACCACTTTCTTTATATCCACCAAATGGGGAAGCGGGATCAAATTTATTAAATGTATTCGCCCAAATAACACCTGCACGAATATCCTGAGTGACTTTAAAGATTTTCGATCCTTTCTCCGTCCAAACTCCACCGGATAATCCATAGGGAGAATTATTGGCTTTAGCCATGACTTCATCCACAGTGCGGAAAGTTTGAATGGCCAAAACTGGGCCAAATATTTCTTCTTGAACTATACGATTTGATTGGCTCACATCTGTAAAAATTGTGGGTGCATGCCAAAATCCTTTTTTAGGAATTGAACAGGATGATTGAAATATTGAGCCACCTTCTTTAGTGCCCATTTTGACATATGATTTAATTTTTTGCAATTGCATTTTTGAATTGATGGCACCGATATCTGTATTTTTATCTAGGGGATCGCCCACAATTAAGGTTTCCATCCGTTTCCGCAATTTAGAGATGACTTCATCCACAACACCTTCTTGAATATACAAGCGAGAACCAGCACAACATACATGCCCTTGGTTAAAGAAAATAGCATTAATAATACCTTCAACGGCTTGGTCAATGGCTGCATCTTCAAAAATAATGTTAGCCGCTTTTCCACCCAATTCTAAGGTGTATTTTTTCCCGGATCCTGCCACTGCTTTCATAATATATTTGCCAACTTCCGTACTTCCTGTAAAGGCGATTTTATTTACATCCGGATGATTTACAATGGCTTGACCTGTTTTACCTGCCCCTGTTACTACATTTATAACACCGGGCGGTAAATCGGCTTCTTGGATTATTTCTGCCAATTTCAAGGCTGTCAGCGGTGTGGTTTCAGCTGGCTTTAATACAACTGTATTTCCAGTTGCTAATGCAGGAGCTAATTTCCATGCTGCCATTAATAATGGGAAATTCCATGGAATAATTTGTCCAGCGACGCCAATTGGCTTTGCTTGTCTTCCAGGGAAAGCATATTCTAATTTATCCGCCCAACCAGCGTGATAGAAAAAATGAGCGGATGCTAAAGGAATATCCACATCTCGGGATTCACGAATGGGCTTTCCCCCATCCATGGTTTCGATGACAGAAAATTCGCGCGCTCTTTCTTGAAGCAAGCGAGCAATCCGGAAAATGTATTTTCCCCGCTCTTTTGCTGGCATTTTTGACCAAATTTTTTCATAGGCATTTTTAGCTGATTTTACAGCTTTATCCACATCCGTTTTATCAGCTTCTGCGACGCTTGAGATCGTTTTTTCATTGGATGGATTTATCGTTTTGAAATACTTCCCACTTTTCGGTGCATTAAACTTTCCATTAATAAATAAATTGTATTGCTTCTTTAGTTCAATATGATCTGTGCTTTCTGGTGCGGGACTATATTCCCATTTGATAGTTTTATTCATAGTGTTTTCCTAATCGATCGAAAAATAATCTTTAGATTGATAATGTCCAGTAGATTGCTTCACAATTTGCATTAGCACATCGTTGGCTAACGAACTGGCTCCAAATCTAAATAAATCAGGTGAGAGCCAATCTTCGCCTAATGTTTCTTTTATCATTACCAAATATTGAACCGCTTGCTTGGCTGTGCCAATTCCACCAGCTGGCTTCATGCCAATTTTTTTACCTGTTTTTAATTGATAATCTCTAATGGCTTCTAACATTGTTAATACGACAGGTGGGGTTGCCGCAGGGGATACTTTCCCTGTGGATGTCTTGATGAAATCTGCTCCAGCGTCCATTGCTAAGTCACTTGCTAATCTTACATTATCTAGCGTAACTAGTTCACCTGTTTCTAAAATAACTTTAAGATGTGCATCGCCACATGCTTCTTTAACTTGAGCAATTTCATCTGATACATACGCATATTCTCCTCTTAAAAATTTTCCACGAGAAATCACCATATCTACTTCATCTGCTCCTGCTTCTACCACGGATTTGACTTCATCCAATTTGGCTTGAAGATCAGCCATTCCACTTGGGAAAGCGGTTGCTACAGACGCTACATTTATGCCAGTTCCTCCCAATGCTTTCTTTGCTACGGAAACCATTGTAGGATAAATACAAATGGCCGCCACAGTTGGTAATCTTGGAAAAGAATCATGTAAGTGAGATGCTTTGTAACATAATTGTTTCACTTTTCCCTGAGAATCTTTTCCTTCAAGCGTTGTTAAATCAATCATACTTAATGATAAGTGCAATGCTTGAACTTTTGATTCATTTTTTATACTTCTAGAAAATAATCTGGATACACGTTCCTGTGCGCCAACTTCATCAATAGGTGTAATTATATTTGTACTCATTGTAATTATTCCTTTGAAATTTCTACACGAATGGCTCCAGCCGTGCCTGATTCCCGAACTGCTCCAATAAGGCGCGATTTAAATTTCCCTAGTAACATATCTGAAACTTGATCACTAATCGCACGAATTTTAGCTGTTTCTTCTACAGAAGGTTCATTACTCTTGCAGCCGAAAATTCCTAAGGTTAAGAATGTTAATAAAATGAAAGTGTTTATTTTATTCATGTCCATTTATTTCTGTTTTAATTTGGTTTACTAATTGGTTGGCTCCATCAAGTGTCGGAGCTTCAGCATATATTCTTAAAATGGGTTCTGTATTGGATTTCCGTAAATGTATCCACTGACTGCTCCACGAAAATTTAATCCCGTCTGTTCTATCAATTGATGCATTCTTATAAATGGACTTTGCCAATTCCATTGCTTGCTTTTCATCTACATTTTGAAGCTCAACTTTATCTTTTACAATTTGAAATTGTGGAAGTGCGTTAAATAATTCACTTATTGAGTTTTCTGATTGAGACATTCTATTTAAAACAAGTGTAGCACCAACCATTGCATCGCGCCCTAAATGTGCTTCTCTTAATATGACACCTCCATTTCCTTCTCCACCCATTTTGGAATCAAGTTCTTCCATTTTATTCACTACATTCACTTCACCAACTGCGGATCGTTCAACATTACTATTATAATTTTCAGTCATTTTTTCTAATGCCATAGATGAAGATAAATTGATAACAAATGTATTGGGCTCTTGGGTCTCCTTTAAAAATCCTTCAGATGCTAAGACTAGAGTATACTCTTCTCCTAAAGGGATTCCTTTTTCTGAAACAATTGCCAATCGATCTGCATCTGGATCAATTGCAAATCCTATATCTGCTTGATGCTTCAGAACAGCTTTGGACAAATCAGATAAGTTATGAGGTAATGGTTCTGTCCCTCGTGGAAATAGCCCATTTGGTTCACAATGAATTCGAATGACATCACATCCCAATACTTCTAGCATTTCAGGAATCGCATGAGATCCTGCTCCATTAACAGCATCTACAACAACTTTAAATGATCGTCTCTGAATCCGGTTCAAATTGATACAGGATAATTCTGAAGTTTTAATAATTTGCTTTTGAATTGCATTTATATCTGGTAAAACCATTCCCGGGTCATTAGATATTTCCAATGCTTCATCTTGGTCTACTAAATCAAATAATTGCTGACAATCCTTTGGATGGAAAAAAATACTATCTCCACGGATAAATTTGATCCCATTCCATTCAGTTGGGTTATGACTTGCTGTCACCACAATTCCCCCAATTGCTTCAGTTGATTTGACCATAAATTGAACGGTAGGTGTCGGGACAATACCTAAATGGATGACATTACGTCCTAAAGATAATAATTCAGAAACCATACATTCTATTAATTTATCCCCTGTTTCACGACTATCACGACCAACCATAATAACACCATCTGGGAGAAATTGATGCAATGCGCGTGCATATTGTTTAACAACATCTGACGTCAAATGCGTTCCTGTTATACCTCTAACGCCTGAAATACTTCTAATTAACATATTTTAGTATTTTAACCTTCCTTAAAATAAAAAAGGTTCGAAGTACCCCTCGAACCTTTTTACTTCTTACAGCGAAAAAATATTATCGTCTGCGTCTACGCCGTTGAGCGCGCGGATTATTACGTAAAGCTTCTATTCGAGCATTTCTAGCCATTCGGCGAACTGCCTTCTTTTTCATTTCACGTTTTTCATCACTAGGCTTTACATAAAAAGCCTTAGTCCTGAGTTCTCTTAAAACACCAGCCCGTTCCCATTTTTTTTTGAAACGTCTTAATGCTCTTTCGAGTGATTCTTTTTCTCTTACTTGGACTTCAACCACTTAACTCACCTCCTTAAGGATAAAATTGTGGTCATAACTAAATCAATATACTGCTATTAAAAACAGCCGGCAATTTTACTCGTAACCACTCGAATCTCCAAGACTTATACTAGACTTGCAAATTCTTCTAGTGTGAGTGTTTCAGGGCGACGGGAAAAATTAATGTTTTCTTCAACACCATCATTAAATGTGAACCCTTTTAGGGTGTTCCTTAACATTTTTCTCCTTTGAGAAAAAGCTGCTTTTACAACCTTATAAAATTTTTCATATTTATCATCTGGTACTAATGGCGTATTTTTCTTGGTGAATCGAATAAAGGATGATGACACTTTTGGCCTTGGAATAAAAACTTCTGGTGGAATATTAAAACATAATTCTATATCAAGATAAACACCTACCATAACGGTAATTCGACTATACTGTTTTGTACCACTGTTAGCGATTAGTCTTTCTGCAACTTCCTTTTGGACCATTAAAAAGGCATCATCCCAAAAATCTAATTGCTCAATTAACCAAAAAATAATTGGAGATGTAATATTATATGGAATATTCCCCATCACCCTTACTGGGTTTTTAATAGGCAAATTATCTATATCTTGATTTAAAATATCTCCATGTATGAATGTACATCTATTTAATATGAGATGATTGTTTAAATGATCAATAAGCATTGGGTCAATTTCTACAGCAACCATATCTCCTGCTTTTGGAAGCATTCGTTCTGTAAGTGCACCTTCTCCTGGGCCAATTTCTAGAATGGAATCTTTTTCAGTCGGCGCAATTGTTCGAACAATTTTATCGAGTAGATTCTGATCCGCTAAAAAGTTTTGACCCCACTTTTTTCTAAATGGGTGGGACGTATTCATTAAATATTATATCAATTTAACCATACATTTTTATTGCTTTTTTGGTATCTCCAGCTTCTTCATCTGAATAACCCTTCCCTGACCAAACCATATCATATGCAATTTCGTTATTTCCATTTTCAAAATGTTCGTCTACGCGCATTTCCAAATCATCGAATGTGTATCATGTAGAAATCCTGGTATTAATTTAGCCATGTTTGACTCCTTGTATTTTCTTATATCCAGTGATATCCATGTTCCAAACCCCACTGCTTTGCAGAGACGTCTCCCCAATAAGCCGCTTGCCTATAAAAATGAGTCGCTTTATTAAGTTGATTCTTTGTTTCACAGATTGCCCCAAGACAATTATAAGATTTTGTATGTTTTTCATTTAATTCAATAGCTTGATTATAAGCAAATATTGCCTTTTCTTCCTGATTCATTTTTTCAAAAGTTTGTCCCAGTTGATAGTGGGGTTTTGCATTTTTTTGTTCAATGCTTGAAGCGTGATTGTAAGTCTCTACAGCACCATTATAATCCTCATTTTTATATTGTGCTAATCCCATTTTCATCATTGCCTTATAATGATTTGGGTATAATGAAATGACTTTTTTATAAGCAGAAATTGCATTTTCAAAATGCTGACTATTCTGAAATGTATTTCCTAATGCATACCAAGCTCTACCATGAAATGCATCAAGTTTGACACAAGATTGATACGCATCAATCGCTTTGTCTAATTTGCGATTATGGACATATGTATTTCCGAGATTATACCAGGCATTTGCATAATTTAGATTTATTTCGATGGCTTTATTAAAGAATTCTATTGCCTGATTAAATCGACTATCTGCATCGAAGGTTACGCCCATATTATTCATGGCCTCTGTATAGTTGGGTTTTAATGAAATGGCTTTTTCATAATGATAAACAGAAGATATAAAATCCTTTTTTCGGTAATAGCAATTCCCTATATAATATTGGCATTGCGCATTATTGGGTTGAATATCATAAGCTTTATTAAAATAATGAATAGCATCATCGAATCGTTTTCTACGGTAAGCAAATAACCCCTTTTGAAACCAATCCATAGATTCCAAAGCATCATGACTTTCTTGGCTGGTGGTACTTGGTAAAGATTCATCCAACAAACTATTCGTTATATAAAATACATTGGATAATACCTCAATGCCTGTGGTTTCCACATGTGCAATGGCATTGGATTGTGTTGAATTCATGTGTTCGCCATCATGTGTTGAATTTCTTGTTCCAGTTTCCGCTTCTTTTCTTTGAAATATTCATCCCAATCATCAAGAAGAATAACTTGAATAAATGCAGGTGAATCCTTCAATTCTTTTAAATCAGATTTAACGATTTTCAATTGTGATTTAAGTCTGACGATTTCCATCTGTATTTTTTTTAAATCTTTGCCGTACGTCGATGATACGTTAATCTGTTTCTCGCTTTCCAGCGATTCCCATATTTCTCGAACACGAGATAAATCATTTTGATTGTAAGCCGATTTAAGCTCATGAAATGTAGCACCCACTTCGTCTTCCAATTCATCTTCTATCATATCAGGATGGCAGCATTTACTTGCTTTCCTAAACAAGTCCTTTAATTCAATTTCTTCATCATTCGTTAAATTCCATTGAGAATCTTTTTGAGCCGCATCAAATATTTTCTGATAATCATGGAACGCTTTCCCGGCATCATACGCTTGTTTCCACTCAAAATCTGAATCAGATTTTTCCTTTAATCTATCTTTCCGAAGCGTGAGTAATTGAATGATGAGTTGTCCGCATTCTTGTTGATGACGATCATTGAAATCATGAATGAGTTTATCCAATTCTGATTTTTCACTTTCTTTTTCCGTCAATTCTTCCCGAAGATTTTCAATCTGCTTTAAACCGGATTTAATTTTCGGATCTAAAACATGGATAAGCGTGGCAGTATTCATTTTATTAGGTTAATTGGATTAATAAATAACTGCCACAAAGTCTCCAAGACGCAAAGGGGTTTTAATTTATCCATATTCTTTCTTCGAGCCTTTGCGGCTTTGTGGCCATTTTATTATCACAAACTCTTCTATGTATTTCAGCCAAATTTTTTACACCATTATCATAGTTCACTAATCGATTGATCAAATAAAATAAATACATACTAGTGATCCAATTGGTGAATTCTAGCTTTGAGTTTAAATGTTTTTTCATATTCAACATGACCCAAGAAAAATGATTCCACACATCAAAACAAGAATCGCAGGAACGGTCAATTCCCACGCAACATCGCCGGGTTGTTTTGAAATCTGCATTATACGCCCGAAAATGGGGACTATAAAGATTTCCGTTTTTCATCCGTTCTGTGTTCACAGGATTATTTGTGCTCACCGTTGCGCAAAAATCATAACTCCAATTTTGTTCGTAAAGCTTTCCCGTTGAAATTACCTTTGTCAAGTAGGATGAAAGAAAAATATAATTAGGATGTCGCGAAATCACTTTGTCAATTTCTACTCTTACTTTATCAAATCCTTTTCGGTGATCCATTGCATTTCCCAGATTATTAATATTACTGTAAAAATTAAATAAGACACGATTTCCATTGGCAACACATTCATCTACCACTGATGCAATTTCGTGGGCGTTGCCGGCAGAAACGGTATAATACCAAAATGCACGAGAATCATTTTTATAATTGTTTAAAGCAATAGAGAATATATCTCGTTTCCCATTGCTTCGAAGGTTTGAATCCGTTTTATGATTCCCCCAAACGGACACGCCAATGGGCATATTTTCGAATCCTTCCATTGGAATCTGAATGATACCATTGGTGGAAACATTCATTTTAAAATTATCATAAATCTTTTTCAGACGGTCCAACCTTAAACTTGGTTCGCCCCCAACAATGGTTACAAAATTCGTCCCACGTGTTCTTTCATTTTGGATAAATGCATCAAATTGACTCTCATCTGCAGTCGTTTTTATATCATCCATTTTTTCTGAATAATAATAACATCCAACGCAACGTATATTGCACTCGTCGGTCAAATCTAATGAAATGGATTTCATGGGACCAGCTTTCCGAATCTCTTTATACAGCAGATTCAAAAATGGGTCTTGAAGATAGTATTTTAGTGTATTCATGTCACTAAATCTTTGAATATTTTTCCAACTAATATTACTTCAATATTATCATTTGATTTATCCAATTTGGCAGAATGAATTTTTCCATCTTCCACTCTAAAACTCCCCATCTCTTTTTCCCCATCTATGTCAATTTCATCATAATGAATAAATATATTCCGAGCAATTTTCAAGGGTTTCCGCTTGGATGTACCATTCTCATCATCCATGGAATTCAAAAAAGATTCAGACCGCAACACAGCCCCAACTTGTCCTGCACGTTCAATTTCATCTATGGTCATGCCCCCAGGATTTAATTTTCTTTCTAAATGAGATTCATATTCTTCAATCAATTGGTTCGCAAGTTTATCCATTTTCACCATGGAGCCAATATCCTCCAGCGTAATAATGTGGTCTTTCATGGCTTTTTTGGCTAGTTCACGAAATGCTTCATTGGGGACACTCCATACAGAAGCCATGGTATCAAAATCAAAATCAAAAAGAATATTGCCCACTACAATACTTGCTTCACTCATTTGGCCACCGCCGATTCCAGCAACACGCTTTCCATTCATTTCGACTTCATGACTCCCCACCAATTCTACTTTTACATCAAAAAAATGTTTAAGCGTTTTGACGACGGGTGTAAGCATTTGTTCATATACATTATCTAAATTCGCCGGTACACGGCTTTTGTGAAAAACGCATTGATAAAAAAGTTGATTTGAATCCAAATAGGTTCCACCACCACCAACTTTTCTACGTAAAATGGGAATCTCTTTTTCATCGCAGACATTTCGGTTGAATGTTTCATCCAGTTTCTGATGATAGCCTAAACATACATATGTATCGGATGGTT
>Ga0209665_1000102_pt1 | contig 84322 bp, 85 predicted proteins | sample SaaInlV_200m_DNA_2_FD_184675 | JGI IMG/M metagenome (GOLD analysis project Ga0209665, IMG submission 184675) | Marine microbial communities from expanding oxygen minimum zones in the Saanich Inlet - Saanich Inlet SI074_LV_135m_DNA (SPAdes) (version 2) | ecosystem: Environmental > Aquatic >... | reverse complement strand
TAATGAAATTTCTTTTGCCCCAGCATATAGATCCTTTAAACTAATTTCAACTTTTTCTGGTTCTGATAATGTAATCCCATAATCTGATGCAATTAGAAATAATGCTCCTTGATCTGTTAGATAACCGGCACCAATTTTTTCTTTCTTTTGTTTAATTTGTTCTTTAAGATCACTTTTAGTTAATTCTGGCTTTTGTGCAAGTAATTTATCAATAAGATTTTCAAATTCAGACAATTCATTTTTTCATAAACTTATTCTATTAATAAAAATTTCATTTTAGTGAAATTTTATTTTTTTAACAAAATGATCGCTTGAACAAATTTTTATCTAATTTTAAAATCAACAAGATCGTCTATTTTCAAAATCTCTACATGATTTATCATAATTAATTCAAATTTTCCAAAAAATATCTCAATTTATCTCACTAACTAAATTAATAGGAAGATCGCAGTTTTGGTATGTCTTGTATTGATGTTAATCATCTATCAAAATCATATGGTTCAGTTCATGCAGTCGCTGATCTAATTCTATCAGTAAAAGCAGGTCAAGTTTTTGGATTTTTAGGCCCAAATGGTGCAGGAAAATCCACTACAATCAAGCTTCTTACAACTCTCATTCCACCATCAAGCGGTTCATTATCTATTTTAGGCATTGATGCTGTAGCAGAACCTCTCAAAATTCGTCATAAAATTGGAGTAGTTTTACAACAACCTAGCTATGAACCAACATTATCGGTGGAAAAATCCCTTGAAAAATATGGGATGATGTGGAATGTTCCTAAACCTAAACGTAAAAAAAGAATGGAGCAACTCTTGAATGACTTTGATTTAGTTGAAATTCGTAAAAAAAGAAATGAAGATCTATCTATTGGTCAAAGAAGAAGAGTCCAAGTTGCACGTGAATTTATGCATGATATGGAATTATTATTTTTAGATGAACCTACAGTTGGATTAGATCCAAGTGCTAGAAGAAAATTATTAGATTATTTAAAAAATAAAGTTAAAACAGGTTTGACAATTTTTTACACTACACATATTCTATCTGAAGCAGAATATCTATGTGATCAAATTGCTATTATTGATAAAGGTAAAATTGTTACTGTTGATTCGCCTGATGCATTAAAAAATAGATTTGGTAAAGAAAAAACTATTAAAATTCATTTATTAGAAAAACAATCTGAAATTAACTCTCTTTTATCTGGTATAGATGATTGTAAAATTGATTTTGAAACTGGAACAAATATTGTTATTCATTCAGAACAATCTGAATCAGTATTGTTAAAAGTATTAAAAATACTTAATGATAATAAAATTGATATTGAAGATCTTTCAGCTGTACCTACAAATCTTGAAGAGATCTTTTTGAATATGATGAAAGAAAATGCATCCAATAATTAGACTTGTAAATAGAAATCTTACGATTTCTCTTAATCCTGGTTTTTTAATTTGGCAAATAATATTTCCTTTAATTTATATTTTTATAGCTGGTTTTGCATATGCACCATTAATCAATGCTGTTCCGTTTGGAAATAAAGAACTTGATTATCCTGCATTTTTGGCATCTGGTATGATTGGATTTAATATAATGAATAGTACACTACTTTCTGGAATTATTATTTGGAATGATAGAAAACATGGAATGTTTGAACAAATTATGTCTGGTCCCTTTACAAGGGGTCACTATATTCTAAGTAATATTTGCACAATTGGAATAATTGGATTAATTAGTGCTGGATTGATAGCTGCAGTTGGATATCCTGTATTTTTTGAATCTGTAGAATTTTCATTTGTTACAATTCCGATAATCATTTTTGGCGCCATTACAGGTTCGGTCCTTTTTGGTTCATTGGCATCAATAATCTCAACTAGATTACGCTCAAGTGAAGGATTTAATGTAATTATCAATACTGTTTTTCTTTTCTTTGCTTTTGTTAGTACTGCATTTTATCCTGCAGATGGTGTTCCAGAACCCTTACGTACTGCATTTTATCTGAACCCATTAACATATCTTGTAGATGTAATTAGAGCGGGAATTTTTGGAACAATCACCGAATTTGTAATTATTGAAATGATTATCTTGGTGATAATTGCATCTACTTTATTTGTAATTGCTTCACGATTACTTACAAAATTAGATCTTTAAAAATAAAAATTATTTGTTAAACTTTTCATAGAGTTCATTAATTTTTTTAACAATATCCAAATCCTCATAATCTACTAAATTTAGATTTGGAATAACACAATGTCCTCCAATGATACCGGGAAACATTTTTGGTCTATTACCTAAATTTTCATGAATTTCATCTGCAAATTTCCACATTTCATCAAAATCTATACCTTCTTTTTCACAAATCATTTTTGTAATTTGAGCATAATTGATTAACCATCCATAGTAAGTTGTATCAACTAAAATTTTTGCCAATTCTGCAGTTTTTGTTGTTGACATCCATTCTATTTTTTCAAATCTTTTTTCTAAATCTATTTTTATTTTAGGTTCAATTTGTTTTTCATCTGATGACACAAATTTTGTATATTTTTTAATATCATCTAAAAATCTTTTATGTACACCTCTTACTGGTGAATATAAAATTGGTATATTGAAATTATCTTGTATATTTTTTGTTGTTCCTGGTTTTACTGTAGAATGAATTAGAACAACTTTTAATCCTGTGATTTTTTTTATCCAATCTGTTGTAATGTCTTCAAAATTTGTCAATTCCCCTGGTAGACAAACATGAAGATATTCTGGATCACCTATTTGATCATTTTCTGAATAGTTCTTGCATTTTGAACTATCTGTATCGATTCCAATACAATCATAATTTTTTTCTTTTAGTAGGTGAAATAGAGTTTCTCCAACTTCTCCCATTCCTAAAATGATGTCAGTCATATGCTTAATTTTAGAAAAACTCTCTATGTTATATTCGTGTACAAAACTTGATTTTTTTTAAATAAAGTAGCCCGGGCAAGACTCGAACTTGCGTCTCGGGCTTCAAAGGCCCAAATGCTTGACCGCTACACTACCGGGCTGCTAAATCCAGCACTCTCATTCCCTTAATGAACTTTTTATTTGAATTTGACTCTTAAAACTAAATTCAACTATTCTTTAATTGTATTAATCAATTTTTTAATAGGATCTTCCATCTGTTTTCTTATTTTTTCTGCTCTTTTTTGACTCTCATTACTGTCATCTTCAAAAATTTTCTTAATGTAGTTTGAAATCTTATTGGGGCTTGTTTCTCTTTTCACCAAATATTTTTTTACCAAGAAATTTTCAATAATATTTGGAACTGCATTATATGATATTGTAGGAATTCCCATTAATGCTGATTCAGCAGTCATAGTACCACCAGATCCAATAAAAATATCTGTATTTTCTAACAAATGTTTTCCATCATATGTCATTTTTACAATCTTTACTTTTTTACCAATAATTTTTTGTAAATTTTTAATTTGTTTTGTATATCTACCTAAAACTACGATATTCTCATTTTCATATTCTCTTTCTATTTTTTTTATAATTGGAATAATTTTACTAGATTTTGACGTATACGATGCTTCTTCTTCTTCAATTCTAATCAAAATATTCTTTCTATTATTATTTTTAAATGGTAATTTTGATTTTTTATTGATTTTTCGCTGTATTGTAACAAATGCATCAATTGCTTTGTATTGAATAATATTTTTTTCATCAATTCCATATTTTGAAAATTCTTTTTTAGGGATTGTAATAGGAATTAATAATTTCTGAATTAATGGTAATGTTAATCGCATTACTGCTTCTGCATGTGGAGAATCGCAAAATGCTATGTGCTTAATTCCTAAACCAAATGCAATTCTTGCAGCCTCTGGAGAACAAAAACTAATTACAATATCTGGCGAAAATGTCTTAATTTTTCTTGACAGTCTCTCCATTCGGTCAATACTGGCTTTGAGTTTAGCTTTTTTGTCTCCCCCACCGTGTTTTCCAACTAAAATTAGGTCAAAATTACGTATTTTCGCTAATTTTGAAACTTCTTCATAATCTCTTGAAGTACATAAAAGATCGTATTTTTTCCCTAATTTTTCAATTATTGGTTCAGAAAACAATAATTGTTTTGGTGTAAGAATATCTATCCAAATTTTCAAGTAATTTCTCTAATTATGGTAAGTTCAATAAGTTTTTCTTAGTCCAATATCAGTTGTAATGTATGGCTGGAGCAAAAGTTGTTGTTTATGGTCTTAGTACAGAAGGATATGCAATTGCATCTCAAATGGCAATCAAAGGTGCAGATGTTTACATAATTGACGAATCAACTCCATCAGCAATTTCACTAAAAGCTGAAATTGCTAAAACATATCCAAATGTGTCTTCTCTCAAAGAAGATGAACCTCTATTAGCTATGGAGCCAATTGATGTGGCAATTTCAAAAGCACAATATCTTTTCTTCACTCCAAGAATTAGAAAAACTGGACAAGATATTAAAACTGAAATTCATTCAAAATTTAAGGATGCAGTTGCATCTATGAAAAAAAATAGCTCAGTAATTTTTACACTTCCAACGGGATTTGGAGGTAACAATGAAAATATTTCATTACTTGAACATGTAACTGGTCTTGAGACTGGAAAACATATTTCATATTTTTACTACCCTCTTGAAGATCTTAAAGAACCACCAAAAATTACTGGATCCTTTAATGGAAAAGAAGATCCAATTTTGGCAGAACTGCTTACAGTAGGTAAAAAAGAGAAAAAGTTTGTTGCTATTTCATCATCTGAGCATTTTCATGCAATTGATGTTTTATCTAGATTTTCTAGTTTATGTAGTGTTTTAGAAGTCTGTAAATACGCTCAAGATGATATTACTAAAAATGATCTTTCTTCAGATGATTTTCAGGAAATATTTTTAGATAATATGGTTAGTGGATTACTTGATTTAAAATCTCTAGGGTCATCCTTTGAAGGTGCAAATTCCCTCATGTATCTAATTAATGGAAGTGTTAAAGGAATTGATGGATATATCAAGCGTTTAATTGATGAGATTCGTTCAACACTAAAGAAAAATGATCTAAAAGCAAGTAGAACAAAGATTGCACTATCTTGGACACTTGATCAACATGCAATGCGTGGAGATAAAATTGAGATGCTTCAAAATCTAACATCTAGATTACGTGATTATATCGGTGATGTTGAAGCTTACGAAGATCCAAACTTCAATCTTTTCCATAGTGATAAAACAACAATAGTTGTAGCTTGTTCAAAATCTGATTTTGATAATATTGAAAAAACAAAACATGATTCTGGTTTAATTATTGTAAAAGCCAATCCTTTATGTGAAACGATCAATAATAGTATAAATTAGCTAAATTACTATTTTGGTTGAATTGTCTAATGAATCTAATTCTGACGAAATATCAGTCAATGTAGTATCTAAAAATGAAGAGGAAAATAATTCTTCCACGATGGAATCAAAGCCTATAGAACCTCATATTGATGAATTAATTACACAATTAGAATTAGAAAAACAAAGATCATCTGAATATGAAGAAAAATTAAAACTTGTATTAGCTGACTTTCAAAATCTAAGTAGAAAAACACAAACTGATATAGAAAATGGAGTAAATTCAAAAATTAATGAATTCGCATTAGATTTTTTACAAATTTATGATGATTTCGTTAGAGCAAAAGACGTTTTTTCTGAAAGTAAGATTAATTCTGATGGTCTTGATTCTATTTTAAAAAATATGGATTCTATGTTAGAAAAATATCACATTAAAGCAATTGATGCATTAGGAGAAATTTTTAATCCAAATTTCCATGAGGCAATATCAATAATTAGCGATCCTGATTTAGATGATAACACAATTACAAAAGAGCTCAGGAAAGGATATATTTCTCATGAGAGAGTTATAAGACCGACACTAGTAGAAATTTCAAAAAAAGGATGATGATAAAATATGGTTAAAATAATTGGAATAGATTTAGGAACAAGTAACTCTGCCGCTGCAGTAGTAATGGGTGGTAAACCTACAATTATTCCAGCAGCAGAAGGGGCCACAGTAGGTGGTAAAGCATTCCCATCAGTTGTGGCATTTTCTAAAGATGGTGATCTTTTGGTAGGTGAACCTGCACGAAGACAATCTGTGACAAATCCAGATAGAACTATTTTTGCAGCTAAAAGAAAAATGGGATCAGATCATATTTTTAAAATTTTAGATAAAGAGTACAAACCACAACAAATTTCATCATTCATTCTTCAAAAAATTAAAAAAGATGCTGAGTCATTTATTGGAGAACCTGTTAGTAAAGCAGTCATAACGGTTCCTGCATATTTTGATGATAATCAACGTCAAGCTACTAAAGATGCTGGAACAATTGCAGGACTTGATGTTGTTAGAATAATAAATGAACCAACTGCAGCATCTTTAGCATTTGGATTAGATAAAGCAAAAGAAGACATGAAAATTCTTGTCTTTGATTTTGGTGGCGGTACATTGGATGTTACTATTATGGAAATGGGTGGAGGTGTTTTTGAAGTTCTTAGTACGTCTGGTGACACTCAATTGGGTGGAACAGATATGGATAAAGTTCTCATTGATTTTGTTGTTGATGAATTTAAGAAAAAAGAAGGTATAGATCTTTCTCAAGATTCAACTGCAATGACAAGAATTAGAGAAGCTTCTGAAAAAGCTAAAATTGAATTATCTACTGTTATGGAGACTGATGTTAATTTACCATTTATTGCCAATGATCCATCAACTGGTGCTAAGAATTTAGAATTAAGAATTACTAGAGCAAAATTAGATGAATTAATTGGTCCTATTGTTGAACGATGTAAGCCTTCTGTACTCAAAGCACTTGAAGATGCAAAACTCACTAATTCTAATATTAATAAAATTGTGATGGTTGGTGGACCAACAAGAATCCCATTGGTGAAAAAATTTGTTAGTGAATTAGTTGGTCAAGAATCTGAATCAGGTGTAGACCCAATGGAAGCAGTAGCTATGGGTGCAGCAATTCAGGCTGGAATTATTGCTGGAGATGTAAGTAGTGATATTGTTTTACTTGATGTAACTCCTCTAACATTAGGAATTGAAACATTAGGTGGTGTTAGAGAGCCATTAATTGAAAGGAATACTACCATCCCTACATCAAAGAGTAAAGTTTTCACAACAGCTGCTGATAATCAAACAGCAGTTACAATCCACGTTGTTCAAGGTGAAAGGCCAATGGCAACAGATAATGTATCATTAGGAAGTTTTAATCTTACAGATTTACCACCTGCTCCTAGAGGAATCCCTCAAATTGAAGTTAAATTTGATATTGATGCAAATGGAATTATCAATGTCACTGCAAAAGATCTTGGAACACAAAAAGAAGCAAAAATTACAATTGAATCTACATCAAAATTATCTAAAGAAGAAATTGAAAAATTAAAAGAAGATGCAGAAAAATTCTCTGATGAAGACAAATTAAAGAAAGAGAAAATTGATTTAAAGAATGAGGCAGAAAGTTACATTTACACTACTGAAAAATTGGTTAATCACGATCTTAAAGATAAGATTTCACAAGAACAAGGAATTAAAATTACTGACGCTGTTAAGGAAGTTAGAGAAGTTTTAGATAAAGAGCCAGATGAATTAAAACCTAAACTTGATGCATTACAAACATTGGTAAATGAAGTTACAACTGAACTTTACAAAAATGCATCACCACCGCCTGGTGCAGAAGGACAACAAGGTGCAGAAGGACAACAAGGTGCAGAAGGACAACAAGGTGCAGAAGGACAACAAGGTGCAGAAGGACAACAAGGTGCAGAAGGACAACAAGGTGCAGAAGGACAAACTAATGAATCATCTTCAACTGATGAACCAAAAACCAATTAGTTTTCTAATTCAATCATTTATACTGTAATTATGATAAAGGAATGATTCATGGCTGCAAAACGTGACTATTATGAGGTTTTAGGTGTCTCAAAAACATCTTCATCAGATGAAGTTAAACAACAGTATCGAAAATTAGCATTAAAATTTCACCCTGATCGAAATAAATCTTCAGAAGCTGGAGAACATTTTAAAGAAATTTCTGAAGCATATGCAGTTATTTCAGATCCTGAGAAAAAACAAATCTATGATCAACACGGTCATGCTGGTGTAGATGGAAGGTATTCTAGTGAAGATATTTTTCAAGGGGCACAGGGGGGTGGTTTTGATTCTGTTTTTGAATCCATTTTTGGTCGTGGGGGTGGAGGATTTGGTTTCAATCAACAACAGCAACAAGGTTCTGATCTTCTCTATGAGACTCATGTAACATTAGAAGAAGTATTACATGGTAAAAAAATGGAAATTAATTTACAAAAACAGGTTCAATGTGATATTTGCAATGGCTCTGGTGCAAAACTTGGAACAAACAGGAAAACATGTGGAACCTGTAATGGTCAAGGACAAGTAAGACAAACTCGTAATATGGGATTTGCTTCATTTGTTACTGCTGCACCGTGCTCTGCTTGTAGAGGTCAGGGATCTATAATCGAAACACCATGCAATGAATGTAAAGGACAAGGAAAGAAAAAAGGTTCAAAAACTGTGACATTTGATATTCCTCCTGGAATTGATTCAGGTGATTACACTGTATCTGGAGAAGGAAATGAAATTCCTGATGGCGTAAATGGAGATTTAATTGTTAGAGTACTAGTACAACCACATTCAAAGTTTAATCGAGATGGAAAGGATATTTTTTATGATTATGATCTTTCTATGATTGATGCTGCTTTAGGATGTGAAATCACTGTTCCAACTTTGGAGGGAACAGAAAAAATTAAGGTTGATTCAGGCAGTCAACCAAATACAATTATCAAATTAAGAGGAAAAGGGGTAACTCATATCAATTACAGAGGAAAAGGGGATCAATTTGTAAGAATTGTAGTAAATGTTCCTAAAAAACTCAATAAACATCAAAAAAATCTTTTAGATGAATTTAGAAAAACTAGTGATTAATGACTAATATGAAAATTGCATTAGATGTTGATGGTGTACTTGCAGATGTTATAATTTCCTGGTTAAATTATAGTAATTCTATTAGACCAGAAATTACTAAACATCAGATAACTAGTTGGGAGTTTTGGAATGAATTTAATATAGATCGTTATGATTTTTACACTGAGCTTAACTCTTGTTGGAAAAATTGGTCTTCAATTCCCACCACTGAAAAAAATTTATCGACAATAACAAAATCTCTTACTGAAATTGGTCAAGTAGATATTGTTACTGCAAGGGAGCGTTCAACTAATTCATTTGTCAAATCTTGGTTGAATCATCATGGTATTGCATATGACAATTACGTATCAGTAATTGATGGTCCAATGAAAGCTGATTTAGATTATGATGTTTTTATTGATGATTCTCCATTAAATGCAGAAAAATTTCTTACAAATAAGAAAAAAGTAATTCTTTATTCACAACCATGGAACTTAAATTTTTCTAAAAATAACATTAATCGAGTTTCAAATCTTTCAGAAGCAATTAAAAAAATAGAATCTTTTTAATTTTTTTCAAATTTTCGAATGATAACTTGATGACCATTTCTAATATGTGTAGAATGTGCCGTGTTGATTAATTCATTAATTTTATCTTCACTATAGAATTTAGTACTGTAACGCCCCAAAACTTTCTTACAATTTGAACAATATACTTCACTGAATTCCATTTTATTTCTTGATTATTCTGATATGATTAATTCATAGTATAATAAAGAAACTTATCACAAATCTTAATTTTTTCCAATGCGGGAGTTATCCCGCCTGGTCAACGGTGTAAGGTTCAATCCTTATCTTTTAGGAGTTCATGAGTTCAAATCCAATTTCCCGGATTTACTAACTAATTTTTTCTAATTTATTTTTGATATTTTTAAAAAGTAATCTATTAATTATTTCACCAGATGCTTTGCCTCTTAATTCCTTCATTACAATCCCCATCAAAGGTCCAACTGCTCTCTCTTTTTGATTTTTAATGATTTCTTCGTTTTTATTTACTATATTTACAATAATTTTCTCTATTTCATCTTCATTAATTGATTCAATTGATGCATTTTTCATTGCTTCTTCTGCACTATTTGATTTTCCAGACATTATACTTTCAAATATAATTTCAATTGATTCTTTAGCAATTTTACCATCTTCTAACAAACTAAACAATTTGAAAATCTCATCGTTTTTCAATAAATCTGAATTTAACCCACTTCTTTCTAAATTTGTAATTGTTGAACAAAGGATTGATGCAACAAATGTAGGATTTGTTTTAACTTCTTCAACAATTTTTTCAAATAATCCAATATAACGTGAATCAAAAACTTGTTCAGCCAATTGTGGATTAAGTTTGTATTTTGTTTCTAATTCTTTGATAGAATCATCCCAAGATTTTGGAACACTATTTTGAGCTTCTAATAATTCTTCATTTGTAATGATTATTGGGGGAATATCTGTTTCTGGATACATTCTTGCAGATCCTGGCCTTGGTCTTAGAAATTTTGTTTCACCTGATTGAGTAGCTAATCTTGTATCTATTGGTATTCCATGATTTTTGATATATTCAATTCTTAAAATAATTTGATCTATTATGGTATGAATTTTTTCCTCAGGAGATGCTAAAATCAAAAAAGCATCTTTTTCATTAATTTCAGAAAATTTCTTTAATTTTTCTAAATCTATTTCTTCTACTCCATAGTTGGGTAATTCGTCTGAATGAAAAACTCCTCCAATTCCAAAAAATCTGACTAATTCTGCTACTTCTTTGCCTAATCTTATGCTTTCATAAGGCGAATATCCAAAAATTCCCTCCATATTTCTAAATGTAATTGCCATAATTTTCTGATTTTTCTTTAAGGCCGTTTGAATAATTTTTGATTTACATTCTGAAAATAATCCTGTGATGTCTTTACTGTCTTCCTTGCCATAAATCCATTTTTTTTCTTGGATTTTCTTTGAAATTTTTAATAAACCATGTTGTCTTCTTGCTTCATATTCTACAACTTTTTCTAATTGATCTAATTGTTGTACCCCTTTTACTTCAATTACAACTCCTCCTCCATCTTTTATTGACACGTTAACATCTTGTCTAATTGAGCCTAATCCTCTTTTTACTTTTTTTGTACTCCTCAAAATTCTTCCTAATGATAGTGCAATTTTTTTAATTTCTGTTAATTCAACTTCAAAAGGCTCTGTTGCAATTTCAATTAAAGGAATTCCTAAACGTTCTAAACCAAATTTTCTTACAGAACCTTCATCTCCCAAATTTTTGGCAGCATCCTCTTCTAAACAAATTGACTGAACACCTATCTTTATTTCTCCTGTATCAAAAAACCCACCCTGTGAAATTAACATAGTACGTTGAAATCCAGTTGTATTAGAGCCATCAATCACTGTTTTCCTCATTGGATAAATTTCACTAAAAATATTTGATTTTAAAGCTGAAGAAATAACTAATGAAATTTTTCTTGCATCTTCATCTAATTCATGTGGTGGTTCTTCATCTTGTTCAACTAAACAACTACTTTCATCATTTGCATAATACATTATTGTTTTTGATTTTGTACTTTCAAATAATGCTGCAGGATCAAATTCACCTAATTCACTTTTAGATGCACGTAATTTCCTTTGAAATTTAATTGAATACTCATCTGTTTCTATTGGATTGCAATTGCAAAATAATTTCTTGTTTGTTGCTAGTTGTTGATGAATTTCTAATCCGACTTTAACGCCTACATTTTTTATTAAAAATTCTTCCATATTGATACCTGATTATATTGAAAATTCTGATGCGATTCTATTTAGCATGATTTCTTTAATTTCTTTACGATTTTCAGTGTTTCCTGTTGCCCACATTGCCTTTACTAAGGCAATTTCAGGTATCATGTTTTCTAGAGGAATTATTCCTAAATCAAGAAGATCTCTACCACTTTCATAAACTGTCATTCTCACTCTGCCATCTATGCATTGTGAAGTCATTCCCATAAAGATGCTTTTCTCATTGGCCATTTTGACTATTGGATACATGTTTTCTCCGATATGGCCTAATCCAGTACCCTCAAAAATTATTGCTTTGTATCCTAAATCTATAATATTTTTTAACATAATTGGATCATATCCAGGATAATATTTTACTAGAGCGACTTTTTCATTTATTTTTATTTTAGGAGCATATTGATTTGTTGTAAAAAAACCATCTTTCATATTTTTATGAATTTTATTATTTATAATTAAAAATGCAGGAATATCCCCTACTGTTTGAAATGCTCCTCTTTTACTTGTATGATTTTTTCTTACTCTTGTTCCAATATGACAAGCAACTGTTTCATCATTTTCGTCTTGATGCATTGCTATGTAGATTCCATTTGTTTTACATTCTGTAAGGAATTTTACAGATCCGATAAGATTCAATGCAGCATCTGATGATGCACGATCTGATGATCTTTGTGAACCAACTAATGCTATTGGAATTGGAAATCCTGCTAATGAAAAAGAAAGATAGGATGATGTATAATGCATAGTATCTGTTCCGTGCGCAATTATTATTCCAGCATAATCTGAATTCAAATATCCATTTACTGTTTCAGCAATTTTTAACCAATGTTCAGGCATAATATTTTCAGAATATTCTGCAAACAATACCTTGGTGTCTATATTTGCAATTTTAGCAAGCTCTGGAACAGAGGAATTCAATTCTTCAGCAGTTAATACTGGTGTAACTGCTCCAGTTCTGTAATCAATTTTACTTGCAATCGTACCTCCAGTTGACAATAATAGGATATTTGGCAATTTTTCATTTTTTTCAACCTTTTCATTTTTTTCAACAATTTTTTCTGAGGTTTCATTTTTTTCAACCTTTTTAATTTTAGATATTTCTAAACCAATATTGTATCCACTCTTCAATTTTAAAACGATATGTTTATCGTCACTATGTTCGTATCTGGGCATCACGATTCCTGAATAAGTGATATCTGCTAGAATTTTTACAGAATCTCCAATTGAAATTTTGTTTGTTTTGAGAAAGTCTAAGGATTTCCCTTCATATCCAGTATATTCTGACATTTATGAGAATTAGATTTGTTATTTTATTAAAACTACCTGTAATAGGAAGCAACTAATTTTTCGCCTATCTTGAGGTCTTTTTGTTCTCTGACTTTCTTTACTGCTTCTTCAAAGTGTTTCATGGTAACTTTAGCATCAACATCTTTCTTTTCAATATCTTTTACATCTGGATTTTTATCTAAAAATTCATGAATGACTAGGGATACTGCAGTATTTGCAATAGATGCTGTATCTGCACCACTAAGTCCATCAGTTAGTTCTGATAGTTTCTCGAAATTGATGTGATTAGGATCACTTTCATCTGTAATGGTTGGAATTTTTTCAGCATTAATTTTCAATATACTCTTTCTACTTTCTTTATCTGGAAGTGGGATTTGAATAATCTTATCAAATCTTCCTGGTCTTAACAATGCAGGATCAATCATGTCAGCTCTATTTGTTGCTGCTAATACTATAACCCCGTGCATATTTTCCATTCCGTCTAACTCTGTTAGTAATTGACTTACTACTCTTTCAGTAACTGCAGTTTCTCCACCAGCACCTCTAATTGGAGCAATAGAATCAATTTCATCAAAGAACACAACACATGGTGCAGATTGACGTGCACGTTTGAAAATTTCTCTAATCCCTCGCTCTGATTCTCCTACCCATTTAGATAAGAGTTCGGGGCCTCTAACTGAAACAAAGTTTGCTTCACTCTGAGTAGCTACTGCTTTTGCAAGTAGAGTTTTACCAGTACCACTTGGACCATGAAGTAAAATTCCTCTTGGCATACTATGTCCTAGTTTATCATAAAGACCTGGATACTTCATTGGCCATTCTACAGCTTCTTGTAATTCTCGTTTAACATCTTCTAATCCTCCAACATCTTCCCATTTTACATCTGGATTTTCAATGAAAACTTCTCGCATTCCTGATGGTGTTACTTCAATCAAAGCTTTCTGGAAATCTTCATGATTTACAATTAGTTTATCCAAAGTCTCTGGTGGAAGTTTTTCTTCCTCTAAATTCAAAACTGGTAATAATCGTCTCAAACATTTCATTGCAGCTTCTTTACAAAGATATTCTAAATCTGCACCAACATAGCCGTGACTAACTGCTGATATTTTTTTCATATCGACGTCTTCTGCTAATGGCATGTTTCTACTATGAATTGCAAGAATGTCGCTTCTTCCTTTTTTATCTGGAACTTTAATCTCAATTTCTCTATCAAATCTTCCTGGTCTTCTAAGTGCAGGATCTATTGCGTTTGGTCTATTAGTTGCTGCAATGACAATAACTTTTCCTCTTGCTTCTAATCCATCCATTAATGATAACATTTGAGAAACAACTCTTCGTTCTACTTCTCCTGTAACTTCTTCTCTTTTTGGAGCAATAGAATCAATTTCATCAACAAAGATAATTGATGGAGCTTTTTCTCTTGCTTCTTTGAAAATTTCTCTTAATCTTGCTTCACTTTCACCATAAAACTTACTCATAATTTCAGGACCTGAGATGCTGATGAAATGAGCTTGACTTTCATTTGCTACTGCTTTTGCAAGTAATGTTTTACCAGTACCTGGTGGCCCATACAACAATACTCCTTTTGGAGCTTCAATTCCTAATTTTTCAAAAATTTCTGGATGTCTTAATGGGAGCTCAATCATCTCTCTTACTTTTTTAATTTCATTTGAAATTCCACCAATATCTTCATAGGTTACTTGAGGAACTCCTCGTAGTGTTTCTCCTTTTTCTGCAATATGGAAAACAGTTTTTTGAGTTACCAAAACAGCATCAGCTGCTGGATTTACTCCTATAACTTGAAAAGTTAAACGTCCACCAAAGTATGGAACCATTACATTATCACCTTTAATCAAAGGAACACTCTCTAAAGCATCTGCAAGATATCTTTCATCAATTGGTGGAATTGCTTCTAGTGGGGCAACTACTACTTTTTCTGCACCTACTGCTTTTATTTTTCTGACAGATATTGTATCTCCAATTGCTATTCCTGAATTATTTCGTCCTAGTCCATCAATCCTGATAATCCCTTTTCCTTCATCTGAGGGGTAGAGTGGAAGACATTTTGCTACTGTTCTTCTTTTACCTTTAATTTCAATCACATCACCTGTAGAGGCATTTAATGTATCCATAGAATCATAATCAATTCTTGCTACTCCCCTTCCAACATCCCTTGTATATGCTTCAAGAACTTTGAGGGAAAGAGCATTTTGACTCATACTCAATGACCTCAATTCTAATTTTTATACCTTTGTGGTAATTTCCAAAACTAACAGGCAAATTTAGCAGGTCACACCACAAGCTTAAAATTCTCTTTACGTCGGAAATGATCAACTTGGGTAAGAGACCATTAGTACGAAGACGAGGCCGTGGAGGTAATCAATTTAGATCTACATCTACTGGTAAAGTAGGCTCAAAAGCAAATTATCCACGTTTTCCACTATCTGAACAACATTCAGGTGAAATTATCGATCTAATTCATGAACGTGGAAGAGAAGCTCCATTATCTAAAATTAGATTTGAAGATGGTTCTGTTTCATTTGTTCCAGCAGTTCTTGGAACTACAGTAGGCGCAACTTTACAATTTGGATTAAAATCAGAAATTAAAAAAGGAAATGTCATTAGTGTTCAAAACATTCCTGATGGCACAATTGTATGTAATATTGAAAAGCATTTTGGTGATGGTGGTGCTATTGTTAAATCAGCAGGTACTGATGCAACTATCTTTTCACATGGTGATGATGGTGTAACAGTTAAACTTCCATCTGGAAAATTTGCTACTCTTAATCCTAAAAACAGAGCTATGATTGGTACACTAGCTGGTGGTGGAGCAAGTGAACGTCACTTTATGAGTGCAGGTAACAAGTGGCGTAGTTTTAAAGCTAAAGGAAAGAAATATCCGATTGTAAGAGGTGTTGCTCAAGCAGCATATGTACACCCACACGGTGGTGGTAGACATCAACACGTTGGACAAAGTTCTACAGTTTCAAGAGATGCTCCTCCTGGTGCAAAGGTAGGTAGCATCGCTGCAAGAAAGACTGGTAGAGCTAGAATCAAAGAAAGAAAGTAGTTTTTCTTTTAACCTAAAATTGATTAATAGCTCTATGAATTATTATTTTCGTGTCAAAACAACGTGTTAGACTTTTTGTAACTGGAAAGGTACAAGGTGTTTTTTTCCGTCAAACATTGAAAGTAATAGCAAAGAAAAATGATATTTTTGGTTGGGTAAAAAATCTCAAAGATGGTAGAGTGGAAGCTGTTTTAGAAGGTGAAGGAGAAAAAATAGACAGATTAATTGAATGGGCTCATGGTGGTTCTGCCAATGCACGAGTTGAGGATGTAGAGATACGCAATGAAAAATTTATTGAAGAATTTTCAAAATTTGATGTATTATACTAGTGAATTTCTTCAAACGCATTTTTAATAGTTTGATTTATTTCTGAAATTTCTTGGTCTATTTTTACTTGAATAGTTTGAATTGGATCTTTTCTACTTTTCTGAATTTTTATAATAACTCCTTCTCTTTCTGGTTCAACATCCACAAACCATCTGAATGCCATTGATTTACCAAAAATCACTCTATGCATTCGTACATCTTCAATTACTTTATCCCCTAAAGAAAAACAAAATTCTCTTATTGAATCAAATAAAGGCAATACTGGAATTGGAATTTGTTTCTTAAAGTCTTCATAACTTCTTTTATTTCCAAATGAAATAATGCCCTCCATGAAATTACAATTCAAATTTTAATTATAAAGGTAGTAGATCCGTTGGTTCCAGTCTAGGCGAATAGCCCCATTTCAAGGCGTACAAGATCCGCCACGTTGACGAGGAAGCGTGGATGCTCCACCTTAGGATTGCTCCCTCCCGGACCTCATCCCTTTCGATGGTTCGGTCTTAGAAGTTATCCCTTCGGATATTTCTAGTCCTGCAACCACCCGCCTCGGCGTGATTTCATTTCCGCACACCAAGCGGGAATTACCCATCTAGAGATTTACCCAACAGTTGCTGATCTCTGCATATAGCCGGTTTCAGAATAGGGCACGGCTGGCACCCTGATCCTACCTACTACCAATTTTCCTAAGAAAGTATGTTATATTTGCATTAGGTTTGATTTTCTTTTAGTTTTAAAACTACGCTACATACTGAGCATACTTTTCCTGTACAATCGTTTCCACATTTTTCACATTTTCTTTTTTCTTTAGAACTAGAACTTTTTACTGCTGTTGAAACTTTGAGGATTGATTGATACAAATTATTTTTAATTCCACTATGTTGATTTTCTAATGAATTTAAAAATTCACGAATTTCTGTTCTTATTCCCTCATTCATGTGTGGACATGGTTCAGATTGAAATGGCATGTCATTTGTAAATGCATAAAAGACTATTTCCGATTCATGAATTTCACAAAAAGGTTTTATTTTTCTTAAATCATTTGCAGATGTATCGGGATCCATCCATCCAATTTTAGTTGTATCTCCAGAAATCATATTTATGACAAATGTTTGTAATGTGTCATCAAGATTGTGACCTGTTGCAATAACATTTGCACCAATATCTTTTGCTGCATAATCTATTGCACGTCTTCTTAGAGTTCCACAGATTGAACATGATGATGTTTTTTCATTATCTCGTAAATCTAGGGCTTCATCTAATGTTAATTCAAAAAGATCTTTGTATGCGTAAACCTTGTGTTCTACATTTAGTTCTGCACAGAATTTTTCTACAATCTCTAATGCTTCATTTCTATATCCTGGTATTCCTTCATCAATAGTAATTGCTTTTATTTTAAAACTATGAGTTAATGCCATTTCATTAATGATTTTTAATAGTGCTAGAGAATCTTTCCCTCCAGATACTGCAACAGCTACTAAATCATCATGTTTTACCATGTTATATTTTGAAATAGTTTTTGCAGTTTTTCTTACAATTGATTTTGAGAAACATTGCGAACAAAGTTTTTCTCCAGAATATTTTCTTGTATATGCTGCAGTATTTTCACATCTGTCACAATTCATGAAATCAACTGGGTTTTTTCATTAATGATTCTTTAGGTATTTTTTAGATTGTAAACCATCCAGATTTTAAATATGACAAGGCAATGTTGAGGCCAAATAAGACAAAGGTGAATGCGTATATTCCCCACATTACAATGTTAACTGATTTATCTGAAAATCTTTTATCAATAATTGTATGAATGAATTTCCCTCCATCTAAAATTGGTAGAGGAAGCATATTGATAATTCCAATGAAAAATGAAATCATCCAAAGCCATAACAAGAACATTGAAATGTTAAAATCAACATTTGTCCAATCAATGAAATCCATTACAGGTTTGTATGGAATGGAATTATCTCTCATAATTCCTATTAACCCTCTTTCAGGATCATCTGGAGATGCTATCACTTCTAATGTTTTTTCTAATACTTGTCCATCTCTAATTACAGAAACACTAGCTATTTCTCCTGGATTTAAGATGGGGAAATCAGCTGGACCATGGATCGGTATATCATTAATTGTAGTGATAACATCATTTGCAAGTAATCCTGCTTGCTCAGCTCCTGAGTTTTCTATGATTGAAAGTATCAAAACTCCTTGTGATACTTCATAAAATGTGTTTAAGATTGGTTCACCAAATAATGGAATACTTTCTAAAACCATTCCAAAAACTGGATTTGTCAATAAAATTGCCCCTAAAACAATTGCAAACATTACATTTGATGTAGCACCTGCTCCAATCACTCTTAGTTTCGAAATCTTTTTAGCTTTGTCAAATTCTTCTTCATCTGGTTCTACAAATCCTGCAAACAATGCAATGAATACTGCGAATCCACCTGTCTTTATTTTTATTTTTTCTAATGCAGCTACTATGCCATGTGCTCCTTCATGCATAACTAATACAATTGGTATTGATAATAGGAAAAATGAAATAGCTGGTGCAGAAGTTAATGTAACACCTGGAATTAATACTGTTAATTGTTGAAAATCATTTTGAGCAGCAAAATAGTTTGAAACATTATTTAACAAAAAGTAAAATGCAAATCCCATCATTATGAAACCGGCAACTACACTTACATCTGCAAAAACTTTGATACCTCTTCTTGTTCTTCCTAAAATTCTAATTAATATCTCATTTACGCTTTTATTCTTGTAAACTAGACTGTATGCCTTTAATTCAAAACCATATTTTTCAAATTTGAGAGCTTTTGCAATTACTATAATGACTACCCATATCATTAAGACATAGATTATTGCATTCTGAGTAATAAAATCAAGTTCCAAACTAATTGTTAATTTTTTAAAGTACGGACATTTATCGTTTACTATGAAACCTGTGATAATTATCTCTACATATCCTAATAAAAAATCAGTTTCTAAAATTGCAAATGAACTTGTAAAAAATAAAACAGTTGCATGTGTTAATATTTCTAAAATTTCATCAATTTACTCTTGGAATGGTAAGGTAGAAAATTCATCAGAATATCTTGCTATATTTAAAACAATTACAAAAAATAAGGCTATACTAAAAAAGAAAATCAAAGAAACTCATCCATATGATGTTCCTGAAATAGCAGAAATTGATGTAACCTCAATTGACAAATCTTATCTAGGATGGTTAGTTGAATCTACTTCTTAAGATTCAACTGTATATCTTAACAGAGAAATAATTCCACCTAAACCTGTGACTCTAAGGCCAATATCTGTTGAAGAATCAACACTGTAAATTTTTACTCCCTTGTTTTCTGCATCATTTAGAAAATCCATCATTTCTTGTTCGTTATTATCTTGTATTGCTTTATCTGAAAATACCAGTGATTCAACTGCACCCATTTGATTTGCATTAAAAGTTTCATTATATCCCATAGTAAATTTTCTACTTTTTTTGTTTGCCAAAATCATAACTTCATCAATTATTGATGAAGCTTTAGCTAGTTTACTATCTGACATTATTTCTTGCATTGACTGTGATTTTGTAAATGTGTAAATTCCATCTTCTCCACCAGAATCAATTCCATCAACAACTTGAATTTTGAATTTTTGAAGTTTTTGAGATTTTTCTATAAAATTTGCAAATCTTTTCTTTGTTTCACCTGGTCCAAAAATTACTATCGTATCTCCTTCTTTGAAAATAGATGATAGTGCTTGTTGTACCTGCTCAAAGAATTTTTCAATATTGAAACTAGTCTTGTATCTTTTTCCACCAGATCCTGAATAGATATTTGGCATAAATTCCAAATGTGTACCTCTTAATCGAGCAATACCACTGTCACTAGTGTCAATTGCTACTAAAACAAAACTAATTTGATCATTACTTGATTCTAAAAGTTTTTTTTCTATTGGTAACCATTTTTTCTTTGAAATTGTAATCCCATCATTTAGTTTTAAAATAAATGAATGATGTGATCCATGTGGTACTGATTCATTACTTGATTCAAAAATTGTACCTCCCACTCTTAATTTATCTAAGACATCATCCAGTGAAATTTTTTCTACTGTTAATGCTATTCTAACTCTAATTCTCTCACCTTTATCTGGCCTTGCATAATCTTTATCTTGTTTTAGAACTCTTGTTGTATCTCCAATCACTTTATCATTTTCTTTAATAATACGACGTAGATTCAAAAGATCTTCAGAGTCTTCTGGAATAACCGATATTGAATTCTCATCTATTGTCTTTGTAATCATGATATTATTCTAATTTATAAAAAGAAAAGAGTTTAGCTTGTGGTTTCTTCAGTTTTTGTTTCTTGTGATTTCTTTTTTAGATAATTTTCAACCCATTCTAAAGTAAGAACACCTGATTCAGATAAATTTGTTAAAGAATTTGCAGAAGCTTCTCCTGTGACTTTACCGTTGTTTCTTTTTAATTGTCTCCATTTTAGTGATGTATTGCCACTTTTTGAATTATAGATAATTCCTAAAACATCTTTACCATTAACAAATGTAATATCTCTAATTTTCTTTAAAGTAACTTTATCAGCTGCTTCTACATAAATTGCTCCGAGATTATCTTCTCTTTCAGCAAAAACCTCTGTATCTTCCAAATAAGCTCTTGGCGCATAAGAGATACATGTACTTGAAATGACAAATCGTCTAAAGCTTTCTAATGAAGAAGGAGTATCTATTGCAACCATTTGGAATGATTGAACTATTGGCCATTTATCAAGCTTCTTGAAAGACTCAATAGGAAACTGTCTAAAACAGGCCTTGCGGGCAGTGATGTACCTATCCCTCTGATTATGATGAGGATCTTGAGTTCTGAGCCTGCCTTAGGATTTTAATTAATGCAAATAATTAAAAAATTATGAAATCTCTTACTAAATATCTAACATTTGAGGTTAAAACTAGGAGAGCCTTTGTCAATATTACATCTGATGTAGGTAAACTGGTAACGAAAAGTAAAGTCCAAGAAGGTCTTTGTCTTGTAAATGCAATGCACATCACAGCAAGTGTTTTCATTAATGATAATGAAGATGGGTTGTTACATGATTATGAAAAATGGTTAGAGAAATTGGCTCCACATACGCCAACTACACAATATGATCATAACAAAACAGGCGAAGACAATGCTGATGCTCATCTAAAACGACAAGTAATGGGAAGAGAAGTTGTAGTTGCAATAACTAATGGCAAATTAGATTTTGGACCTTGGGAAGAAATCTTTTACGGTGAATTTGATGGTAAAAGATCAAAAAGAGTTTTAGTTAAAATTATTGGCGAATAATTATCCAAAGTCTGCATCACGCTTTTGACTTTGTGATTCATTTTTTCTTGCAGCATCTCTGAATTCATCATCATGATTTTGAGGTCCATGTCCACATTTTACACATGCAATTTTAAATCCATCCTCATTTTTTTCATAAATTTCACAGCCACAGAAACATGCCATGATTAAATATAATTTCTAAGATGATATATCTTTTGGGTATTAATTATACTGAATTGCAACATTCACCCATTGGAATTTCATGATCATGTGGGCATTTTCTTGGATGCTTTAGCATTATGCAAAGAGCATCTGTAAATTGCTTGTTCATGTGATGTTCAATTCCACAAACCATCTCTTCATCAATTTCTACTTTGAGTGCACTATCCATGAGTACTTCTAATAATCTACTATTTCTCATCATACTTGAACCAATTCTTTCACCATCTTCTGTAAGTCTTACTCCTGCTTTATTGTAATTTACAAGATTTTTTAAATTTAATTTCTTGAGCATTTGAACAACACTTGGTTGTCTTATATTGAGCATTTTTGCAATTGTACTAATTTTAACATCTTCACCTCGTTCTTTGATGTGCCAAATTGCTTTAAGATACATCTCTACGTGTTCTGCTTCTGCAGTACCTACAAAAAGTGTCTCTTCATCTAATGCATCCATGTCTACGTCTTCTTTGAATCTTTTAATAAATATTCAAAGTATTGACGTGCAAAACCTGCCAAGCCTGCATGATCTGCCCAAATAGCGACAACTTCTGAAGAATTCACTCCTCCTAATTCTGGTCCTAAGAGAATCACTACATATCTTTTATCTGAAATTATGCCTCCACCAAACAATCCTTTTTTGATTGTTACTTTGGCAACTCGTTTGATTGCAGTGATTGATTCTTTATCCATTTTGTCTGATGCAAGAATTGTAATTTTTACTCCTTTATCATGAAGTGATCTTAGTTTTGGTAATGCTTGTTTTACTAGATCTACTCCTGCTTCAGGTAATGCAACCATCACTTCATTTCTACATGTATCTACCATTTCTAAAATTTTAGCTGCAATGTTTACTGCACCGGATAAAACCCAAATATCCGGTCTTTCACTAGTTCCACTTTTCTCGTATAATGGAACTAGTTCGTTTAGAATTATGTTTTGATTTTGTGAAAAATCAATTTCCATCTTTTGTTTTGTAGTTTCCAGTCCTGTAGATGGAGATTTTGCAAAATATTTTGTTGGTCTTGCATCATCTGAACCAATCCATCCTTTTTCTTCCAAAGTTCCCAACACTTCATAAATTTTTGAATACGGAACACCTGATTTTTGACTTAGATCTGATGCTGTTAATTCTCCTGATTTGAGTAAAGCTGAAAATGTTCTAATTTCATAACTGGTAAGACCGATTTTTTCTAATGACTTTCGTGTTTTATCAGATATACTCATATGCGATCTTGTCGATCAGCTTTGATATTTAAATCAGGTATGCCTACCTACTAAATTCCCCACGGGGCCAAGTAGGAAATGGATTATATAGCATCTCAGAAAAACCAACAATACAGCCATGGCACTAATTCAGATATCTAATCAATCAACTAAAAATTTAGGCAAGAAATCTACAATTAGATTCACTCAAAGTATTTGTCCAGATTGTAACATGATTTTGGATGCTGAAGTCTTTGAGAGAGATAATCAAGTGTTTATGTCAAAAGTTTGTCCAACTCACGGTGAATGTGAGGAATTATACTTTGGTTCTTATGAAATGTACAAAAAATTCAGTACATACTGGATGGATGGTAAAGGTGCTCATTCTCCAAATGTAATGATTGACAAATGTTCATGCCCAAATAACTGTGGATTATGTTCAAACCACCTATCTCATAGTGGATTAGCAAACATGATTGTAACTAATAGATGTGATTTAACATGCTGGTACTGTTTTTTTTATGTAAAGAAAGGCCTTGAAGGCGCTTACATGTATGAGCCAGACCATACTCAAGTTAGAGGTATGATGAAAACTTTAAGAGCTGAGAGACCAATTCCAGGAAACTCTATGCAAATTACTGGTGGTGAACCAATGCTTAGAGAAGATATTGCTGATGTTATCAAAATTATGAAAGAAGAAGGTGTTGACCATATTCAAATGAATACCAATGGTATCAGACACGCAATGGATCCAGAAGCAGCAAGAGAAGTTAGACTTGCTGGATGTAACAATCTGTATCTTTCATTTGACGGTGTATCAGCAAGAACAAACCCAAAGAATCACTGGGAAATTCCATATGCCCTTGATAGTTGCAGAAAAACAGGAACTACTGTAGTGTTTGTTCCAACAGTAATCAAATCAATTAACGACCATGAATTAGGTGGAATTATCAGATATGCACAAAAGAACATGGATGTAGTTCATGCTGTAAATTTCCAACCAGTATCATTAACTGGAAGAATGGGTAAAACTGAACGTGAAAAATATAGAATTACAGTTCCTGACTGTGTTCAAAGAATTGAAGAACAAACAAACGGCGAAGTAACTGTTGATGATTGGTTCCCAGTTCCAAGTTGTATGCCACTAACTAATGTAATTGAAGCATTCTCAAGCAAACCAAAATACGAATTATCAATTCACTTTGCTTGTGGTGCAGGAACATACATCTTTGAGGATGCAGATACAAAGAAGTTTGTCCCATTAACAAAATTTTGTGATATTCAAGGAATGTTAGAATTATTTGAAGATAAAGCAGAAGAAATTCGTTCTGGTAAAAACAAGTACTTTACAATGCTTGAAGTTGTAAGAAAACTCAAAGGCTTTGTTGATACAAAGAAACAACCGGCAGGATTAGACTTAGCTAAAATGTTTGGTAACATACTCATGAAGAGATCATTTGATTCAGTTGGTTCATGGCACGTTAAAGGATTATTCCTTGGTATGATGCACTTTCAAGACAAATACAATGAGGATCTTGAAAGATTACAAAGATGTGATATTCACTATGTAACTCCAGACCTCAGAATAGTTCCATTCTGTGCATTTAATGTAATTCCAGAATGGTATAGAGACAGAATCCAAAAGAAATATTCTATCACTGTAGAGGAATGGGAAGAAAGAGAAGGCGTCAAACTAGAAGATGGTCTATACAGAGGACTCATGAGACGCGGAGCCGGTGATGAACTTGCTGCTGGCTGTGCAAAGAGTGAAATGTTCCATGCTGCAGAACAAGCAACAACATAATAGGATTTTTTAATCCAAGACCTTAAAAAGTCTGCAAATAATTTTGATTTGTGAAAATTCTATTAATTTCACCTACTCAATCTGGTATTGGTGGAATTGCACAACATGTTCAGGGACTAACTAAATTTTTACAAAATGAAGGCCATGAAGTGGAAATAATTTCTTCCGAAAATACCTTCACCATTCCAATTAAAGGATTAAAAAATCCAAGTTTCATGATATCATCATTTTTTAAATCAAAATTTAAAAAAAATTTTGATATTGTGCATGCTCATAATATCCCCTCAGCGTTAGCAATGAAAAATTCTTCAGGAAAAAAAATTCTCACAATTCATGGAATATTTTCTAAACAAATAGGTCAAATTCATAATAAATCAGCTGAAAATATTTCTGGAAAATATGAGATAAATGCATTATCTTGGGCAGATGCAATTAGCACCATTTCAAAGGATTCTTTTGAATATTATTCAAATCTTAGTAATAATGTGAGTCAAATTTCTAATGGAATTAATTTATCTGATTTTAATCAAGAATCTGATCGAAGATTTGATAAACAGATAATTTTTGCTGGAAGACTTTCAAAAGAGAAAGGTATTGAAACATTACTACAAATTTGTAACAATCTTGATGATAATCTAGATCTCTTAATTATTGGAACCGGCCCTGAACAAGAAAAATTTACGAGTGTTAATTTAAAAAAGAAAAATATTCATTATTTAGGATTTCAAAATCATAAAAAAACAATTTCACTCATTAAAGGCTCAGATATTTTGATACAACCTTCTTTATCTGAAGGAATTAGTACTACTTTGTTAGAGGCAATGGCTTGTAAAACCTGTATTATTACATCAAATGTGGGAGGTAATTTAGAATTAATTAAAAATCAAGAAAATGGAATTTTAATAGATCCTACTGATGATGAATTATTTATCAAAACAATTCACAAATTATTTAAAGATGAACTTTTGCGTAAAAAATTCTCTGAAACTGCATTTGATCGAGTTAAAGAATATGATTGGAAAAACATTGGAAAAAAATATCTGGATCTTTATGAATCACTTTTGTGATACATTACATATTTTAAATTAAATCTAATAATCCCTCTTTAAGTTCAATTTCATAATTCCAATTAATTGTTTTTTTTGTAAATTCTGTACTTGCTAAACTAACTTCTATATCTCCTTCTAATTCTGGACCATGTTCAATTTTACACTCACTATTTGATAAATTAACCATCATTTCTGCTAAATCATTTATTGATGTAGAGATACCTGTCCCAACATTCAAAAAACTTTTTCTTATACTACTTTCCATTGCAGCTACATTTGCTTTTGCTATGTCTTTTACATGAATAAAATCCCTAACTTGATTACCATTTCCATTTATAATTAATGGTTTTTTACTTTTTATTTTTTCTAGAAAATTTGTGATTACACCCGCATATGAAATATTTTGGTCTATTCCATAGATATTAAAATATCTCAAACCAATCACTGAAAGTTCTTCGAATTTTTCTGCCAGAATTTCATCATCTAATTTAGTTTGACCATAAGGATTGATTGGTTTTCTTTTAAATTCTTCTGTTATCGGAATTTGTGTTACATTTCCATAGATGCTAGAACTACTAGCATAAACAACACGAATATTTTCCCTATTTGCAATCTCAAAAATATTTTTTGTACCAACTACATTCACATCCTGATATTCTTGAGGTTTTTTAAAAGATTCTGGAACTGCAGTAAGCGCAGCTTCGTGAAATATACCATTATAATTTTTAATAATTTTATCTAACTTTTCTTTATCTCTAATGTCTACTTGAAAAAAATTTATTTTATCAATAATATCCTTAATTTTTTCAATTTTACTACTATGTAAATTATCTATAATATCTACACTGTGACCTGCTTCTAAAAGTAATCTTACAATATTATTGCCAACAAACCCCACTCCTCCTGTTACAAGAAATTTCATAAATTATTTGTAAATATCATATCTTTAAGTCTTAAAATTGATTACTTAGTAAACAAAATTAATTAAGGTACGAAATTTTTACAAAATAACTCAATTGAAAAATTACAGAACGATAAATAATGACTAAAAAAATTCTAGAAATGACAACTGATGAAGTAAAAAGCGTATTATCATCAGGATCAATTACTGTATGTGTTGTAGGAATTGGTAGAATTGGATTACCTACAGCTTTATCTTTTGCTAATTCAGGAATACCTACAATAGGGTTGGATGTTAATTCAAAATTGGTAGAATCTGTAAATTCTGGAATTTATCCATTAAAAGACGAACCTGATTATGATATAATTTTTGATAAAGTTATAAAAGAAAAAAAATTTTTTGCTACAACAAAGATTGAAGAATCGGTTTCAAAATCTGATGTTATTTTACTTTCTCTTCCTACGCCAATGGATCAAAATAATGTCCCTGACTATTCAGCATTAAGATCAGTTGGTTCTCAATTATCTGAACATCTACAAGAAGGTGCACTTGTGATAGTTGAAAGTACTATAGAGCCGGGATTTGTTGAAAATGAATTAATCTCATTAATTGAAGGTTCCAAAAATCGATTAATGGCTGAGAAAAATTTTGGAATTGGGGTTTGCCCTGAAACTGCAAATCCTGGTGAAATAATGATTGATTTTACTAAACTCCCAAGATTGGTTGCTGGAATCAATAAAAAAATTTCTGAACTAGTTTATGAAATTTATAATTTTGTTTTTCCAGTTGAATTAATTAGAATGCCTAATTGTAAAACTGCAAATGCAGTAAAATTAACTACTAATGTTTTTAGAGATGTAAATATTGCATTTGTAAATGAATTATCTTTACTTTTTGAAAAATTAGGTATTGATACAATGACTGTATTGGAAGCTGCTAAAACAAAATATAATTTCCAAGTACATTATCCAGGTGCAGGCGTAGGAGGGCCTTGTTTACCTGTAAATTCTTATCAATTCATTAATTCAGCAAAACATTTTGGTGATGAATATTTAAAAATCGTTCAAGTTGGAAGAAAAATTAATGAAAGCATGCCTCAACATGTTGTTGATTTAACAATAAATGCTTTTGATGAAAAAAAACAATTTATAGAAAATAGTAATATTTTGATTTTAGGAATTTCCTATAAGCCAAATGTTAAAGATATACAACTTTCACCTGCTAAAGAAATAATTAAAACTTTCAAAAACCTTAAATCGAATATTAAAATTTATGATCCTTTTTATCGTTCAGAAAAAATTTATGATATTGTTTGTGAAGATAATATTAACGATGTAATTTCTTCTATAGATGCTATTGTTATAATTACTGCTCATAAAGAATTTAAAAATTTACAATTAGAAGAACTATCATCAAAAATGAAAAACAATATTTTAGTTGATTCAAGAGGGATTTTTGATCAAATTTCCGCAAAAAATGCAGGTTTGATTTTTCGGGGTTTAGGTCGTGGAACTTAAAGAAAATTCAGTGGATAATACATTAAAAAATATTCTTACTTTAAGATATGATCCATCTCAAACATCAACACTACCCAATTTATCTGCAAAAGATTATTCTTCAAAAATAAATCTTGACGAAATTTATATTGAAAAAGATATTCATTCTTATCTTGATGAGCATCTAGTTCAAAAAACAAATTCTTTGGGAATTGCATTAAGTGGAGGAATAGACTCAACACTCGTATTACATTCAATTAAAAAAATTTATCCAGAAATGAAGGTTAATGCATTTTCAATAAGATTTTCAAATAGTGTAGATGAAACTTCGATCGCCAAAAAAATTGCTGATTATTTTGATGTTGAACATAATATTATTGATTTAGATAATTACCTTCAAGATTTACCTAGAGCTATTAGTATAACCCGACTACCTTTTTGGGATATTCATTGGTTTTACGTAGCACAAGAATCTCAAAAAAAATCAAAATATCTTGCTTCAGGTGATGGCGGTGATGAATTGTTTGGTGGGTATACCTTTAGATACAAAAAATTTCTTTCATTAATTAATTCTAAATCTAGCCCTGTTGAAAAAACTCAGGCATATCTTCAATGTCATGAACGTGATCATGTTCCAGATCAACACAAAATTTTTAGTAAAAATATAGATTTTTCATGGGATAAATTTCATCAATTATTACTACCATATTTTGAGAATGACTTATCCCAATTAGATCAATTATTTCTAGCTGATTATAATGGAAAATTACTGTATAACTTTTCAATTGTTAATAATGCCATTAACAAGGAATTTGATGTTAAATCTATTACTCCAATTTTAAATACATCATTTTTAAAATCAACTTCCCATTTGAATGATTTTGAAAAATATGATGCTAAAACAAATTTGGGAAAATTACCATTAAGAAAAATTTTACAAAAATCAGAAGTATACAAATTACTATCTCCAGAAAAATTAGGATTTAGTGTAAACACACAAAATTTATGGAAAAACTATGGAAAAAAAATTAGTTCATATTTTCTCTCTGATTCTCAATTGGTAAAAGATAATTTGATTAATAATGATTGGATACAAAGTTACATTAATTCAGATAATTTGGATGTTAGATATATCAACAAACTATTGGGACTATTGGCTTGTGAAATCTGGTATAGAATTTTTGTCATAAAAAATATGAAATCTACAGAAAAATTAATTTTTTAAATATTCAAAAAATCTTTTGAGGATTCTAGAAATCCTTTGGCTATTACATCCCATTCAAATTTTTCTTTAACAAATTTTCTGCCTTCTACCCCCATTGATTTCGATTTTTGATTATCATTTAATAAAATCTCAATTTTCTCTTCTAATTGATCTGTATTTCCTTTGTCAATTAAAAACCCAGTAATTTTATCATTCATTAATTCTGGAATTCCTCCGACGTTTGTTGCTATGACTGGTTTTTGCATTAATTGTGCTTCTTGAAGTGTTAATGGTGACATATCGATTCCACTAATCAGTGCATAAATATCAATTTCAGATAAATATTCTCTTACTTTGTCAGGATACTCTAATGCGCCTAGCCATTCAAAATTATCATATTTGTTTAGTTTTGATAAAATATTATTTCTATACGGTCCATCACCAGCCCAATAAAATGTAACATTGGGAAATTTCTGAAGAACTTTTTCTAAAATTAACATTTCTTGAGCTTTACCCCAAATTGTAGCACCTTGTAACAATCCTACACATGGATGTTTTAACTGCATTCCTTGTTCTTGATACCATCTTTTTGGATCAATTCCTTGATAGAATGTTTTAGATTTCCCTGGATATTTTTTATCTACAATTTCATTTAGGTAATTACAGATTGGTAAAATTAATGTAGATTCTTTAAAACATTTTTTTGCTAACCTGTTTTTAAACCATAATACATTTCTTTTTACAGGATCTTTGTAAAGTGTTTCTTTTGCCCATTTCATTTCAGACCAATAATCTCCTCTCAAATGTACTAATAATGGAAGTTTAGATTTCAATGCTGCAATTCCAAAATGACCTTGCCTATCTATGAACACTGCATCAGGATTGAATTCTTTAACTATGCTATTGAATTTTTTTTTATTTTGAAACCAGTTTGATATTTTTCTACTTGGAAATCCATCATAAGTATTTACATCATTAACTAATTCATATTCTACACCATTTCTTGCAAGGGCTTCTCCAAACTCTTTAAGATGAAAGAATTTTGAATCTGCTCCTCCAATTAAAATTTTTAACTTACTCATTAACTATAATTCTAACTTTTTAATATGTTAAGTTTCTCTTTCAATTTTATTTATAATCATTAAATTTTCTTTTTACTAGTTAATTTTTATCTAAAACATTAGTTAAATAATCCATCATGATTTATCCATTTTTGACAATTCTTTGATCAACAAGTCAAATTCTATAACTGATAGTTGATATAGTTGCTAAAAATCATATATGTTATGCGTAAGAATTTGGCCTTTCGTTCATGGTTTTATTTTAGACAAGGTTGGTCAACTTATTTTGCATTTATTTTTGCTGCAATTAACACATTAATTGTAACTTATTATTTAGCTATTGAAAAATACCCATTACTTCATACAGTTTTTCCATCATTTTTAATTTATGTTTTAGTTGTTGTTAGTATTGGTATTCCATTATTAGTTGTAGTTGGATACATTCACTTTAAACGAAGTAGTGCATTTGAAGCTGAAGCTGATATCAATATTGAGGCAAATCCTCATTTTAGAAGAATCTTATCTAACACGGAGCTATTATTTCCTATTTTAATTAAATTACTTGAATTAAATACAAAAATATCTAACAACGAAAAACTTTCAAAAGAAGAAATAAAAGAATTAAATTCATTGAAAGATGTTCTTCAAAATCATATGAGTAATAATACTATCTAATCATTCAAATATTTTAAGAATTATTTTTTAATATAATTCTAATGTCAGTCCCTTGTGTTTGGTTTGATAATATTTTAGGATAATAAGGATATAAATCAAATTTTAAAAATGACAAATATTTTTTTGCAATTCTATTAATTACACCCTCAAAAAGTTTTGGTGCTCTAAAGTAATCACAAGTTACAACCTCATATCCTATATCTTTGGCAATATTCATCAAGGCAAATTTAGAAAAGTGATATGATGATGGATTATTGTTTATTGATTCAAACAAAACATTCGAATTTTCACAATTTGGAACTTCAAGAAATAAAAAACCATTTTTTTTTAAGAAGTTTTTTAATCTGTTTAATACCAAAATAGGATTTATAACATGTTCAAAAACATGAGATGACCAAATCACATCATATTTTTCATCTGTTTCAAAATTTTCTGCAAATCCTACATTACAAATGTTTTTTTTAATCTTTTCATTTATCAAGTCTACATTTCTTTTGTCAGGCTCAATTCCATTAACTTCTATACCCATATCATTAAACCAAAACAATACTTGTCCAGATCCAGATCCAATTTCGAGAATTTTTTTATTTGACAAATATGGTTTACAATATTTGTATTGAGAAACCCATCTTCTCTTTTTACCTTGTGAATCAGCATCTGTGTAATTTGAATTAATTGAAATTTCTGATGTTCTTTCATCCCAATATGATTTTTTATACAATGATTCTGTTTTCTTTTTTAATTCATCATTTTTTCCTGTAACATATATTTTACAATTTTTACAAAAATATATTGGTAAATTCAGATATGAATCATTTTGATAAATTTCCATTGAATTTTTTTTACAACATATACAATTCAATTATCAATTCACTCTAATTTTCTAAATTTTTTATCTTCTATATACTTTTGACAAAAAAAATCACTGTTTTCTTATATTAAATATGATTTTTATTCCTAAAATAAATTATAATTTCAAATTATCGAGTATAGTTATATTTTTTATTTGATTCTTTAATGTTAAATTATAAGTATTCATCTATTTTAGTAATGTGGATAAACATATGAAGAAAAAAATTATTATTTTTGTTACCATATTTTTAATAATATCATTTGGTTTAGGAATATTTACAGGATACGGGCCAATTCCAGATTTAGTAAAAGAAAAGTTAGGTATAAAATCCCAAAATCTTGAAAAAAATTTTGATAGTTATTATTATGAAAATGATTTTTCATCTCTAATTCATGTAAATACAATTGATGATATCTCTAAGTTAAGATCAAATTTTATATATTTTATTATGAATGAAAATGATTTGTCATATTCAAAGTTGCCTTTTAAAATCGATACGAACATTCAAGATAAAAATTTTCATGATTTAGAAAATCTAAAACAAATTGATAAATTTTCAATTTTGATGGATTATGATGTTAACTCTATATCTTACTTATTTTTACCTGAGAATTCTAATGATGAATTAATTATCTATAATCAAGGTCACAATGGAGGATTTATCAATGGTAAAAAAACTATTCAATTCTTTTTAAATGAAGGTTATTCTGTACTTGCATTTTCGATGCCATTATTAGGAATGAATAATCAACCGATTATTGATACTGAGTTTGGAAAAATTAAACTAATTTCACATGATTATTTTCAATTTATTGAATCCACAAACTTTTCACCACTTAAATTTTATTTTGAACCTATTACATTATCACTAAATTATGTTGAAAATAATTATGATTTTAATAATTTTCACATGATTGGAATTTCTGGTGGAGGTTGGATTACTACTGTTTACTCTGCAATTGATGAACGTGTTTCTAAATCTTTTTCAATTGCAGGTTCTGTCCCATTGTTTCTTAGGACTAGTCTCAATGATCTGGGTGATTATGAACAAACTTTACCAAATTTCTATAAAATTGGAAATTATTTGGATCTTTATATTTTGGCAAGTTATGGTGATGATAGGAAACACATACAAATATTTAACAAAAATGATCCATGTTGTTTTTCTGGAGATCTTCGAGGAATTTTTGATGATGACATTCAATTAATTTTAGAACAATTTGGAAATGGAAATTATACATTGTATCTTGATGAAACTCATGCTGAGCATAAAATTTCAGATTATTCATTAGATATTATTCTAAATGAAATTAAAAAACCTAACATTTGATTAGGTAAAAATTATGAATTTTTTTTATGTTTAATTCTTTATATTATAACACATAAGAATGAAAATATATCTTGAATTCAAAATTCATCAATAAATTTTTGATAATTATAATTATTACGATCATTATCTATACTGTATTTTTATTTTTTTCAGATTTTAGTAAAATTTATGACCATCTTGGAACTTTTAACACTATTTATTTAATTCCAATTTTCTCTCTCGTTACTCTAAGTTGGTGTGTCTTATTTTTAAGATGGACATTACTGTTGAAAAACCTTGATATTTTAGTTCCACACAAATCTAGTTTTATAATTTTTATCTCTAGTTTTGCATTATCTGCAACACCTGGTCAACTAGGAGAATTAATTAAATCTAAATTATTAAAAAGTAAATTTGATATACCTATTTCTAAAACTGCACCATTAGTATTAATCGAAAGGATTTATGATTTAATTGGAGCTATAATTGTATCTTCGTTAGGAATAAGCTATATTGAATCAGGGAATCTTATATTATTAATTTTCACAATAATTTTATTTTCAATAATTATTTTATTACGTTCAAAAATTATCTTTACAAAATTTTTGATGTTATTTGAAAAAATAAATTTCTTAAAAAATAAAATACCTGATATTTCTGAAACCTATGAATCTATTCAACCTTCTCTAAATCCAAAAATATTTCTATCTTCCACTATTTTATCTATAATTTATTGGGTACTTGTAGGAACTTCATCATATCTTGTTTTACTTGCATTAGAAATTAACACGATCAGTTTTCTTCATATGATTTCTATTTATTCATCATCAATAATTATTGGCGCTGTTTCACTTATTCCAGGAGGTGTTGGAGTTGCAGAAGGTAGTATTACTGGATTATTAACTTTAGGTGGTGTTGAAATTTCAATTGCTTTTGTAATTGGAATTTTAGTTAGAGTTTTTACTCTTTGGTATGGTGTGATAGTTGGTTTTATTTTATTAAAAATTAATGGTGGAATTCGTGATTCTTAATTCTATTTTTTATAATACCAACGTTTGAATGGTGCATTAAAAATTACTTTGTTCTTTTTTGCCCATTCATAGGTAATTTTTAATCCTTCATCCATTGAAATTGATGGTTTCCATTTCAATAATTTTTTAGCTTTTTTATTGTCACAAATTAATCTATTTACATCATATGGTCGTAACCTGCCCTCATCAATTTTTATTTTAACATTTTTTCCAGAAATTTTAATTATTTTTTTCGCAAGATCTTGCATTTTTATTTCGGTTCCAGAACCTATATTGATTATTTCTCCAATGGCTTTTTTTTCATTTGCAGCCTTCAAAAATCCATTTACAGTATCACGTACAAATGTAAAATCTCTTGTAGCATTTATGTTTCCTAGAGATAATTCTTTAGCACCACTAAGTAGTTGATTCATAATTTCAGGTATAATATATGGTTGAGTAAATCTTGGACCATAAGTGTTGAATGGTCTTATCACAACTACTGGAATTCCATTTTCTTTATGAAGTGTAAAAGCTGCTCTGTCTGCTGCAAGTTTACTTACAGCATAGGTAGAAAATGGTGTTGTGGGATGATTTTCATCCATTGGTGAGTATTGTGCAGAACCATATGATTCACTAGTAGAAATTTGAACAAATGCTTCTATTGATTTAGATTTTATTGATTCCCAAAGTACATTCAAGTTACCAATTGTATTTACTTTAAAAAAATCAACTGGATAATGATATGAATCCGGAATAAACGGTAGTGCTGCTAAATTATATATAACTTCTTGATCTTTCACTGCTTTTTTTACAACTTTTTCATCTACAATATTTCCTTTAATGACTTTTAATTTTTTATTGGATGGCAGATATTCTTTTTTTCCTGAAGCAAAATTATCTAAAACTGTAACATTTGCCTTTTTTCCTAGCAGTTGTCTTATCATTTCTGAACCAATAAAACCTGCACCACCAGTTACGAGTACATTTCTATCCTCAAAATTCATTTTGTATCTAATCCCAAAATACTTTGATACCATTTTAGAGTTTCAGTCATTCCTTCTTCTAGTGAAGTTTCACTTTTAAAATTAAATTCTTTTGTAGCCTTACTATTTGATAAAACTCGTCTTTTTTGGCCTGATGGCTTGGTTTTATCAAAAACTATTTTTGGATTATACCTAACAATTTTAATTATTTTTCTTGCTAAATCTTCCATACTGTGATATTCCCCACTAGCTAAATTTATCGGTTCAGCATTACAATATTTTTCCATAGCCGTCATCATCCCTTTTGCTGCATCTTTTGCATAGATATATTCCCTAATTGGTTTCCCATCTCCCCAAATTACAAATGGATCCATTTTTTTGATAGCTTTATTCATTAGAGCTCCTAATGCATGAGCTGTTTCAAGGTCAATACTGTCTCTAGGTCCATAAGAATTTGATGGTCTTACAATTGCAATATTCATTCCAAACTCTTTATGATGTGAAATAGATTGTAATTCTCCCATCCGTTTTGACCACGAATAAGATGCATGAGATGAAGGGGGATTTCCTGTCCAGGCATCTTCCTCTAACAAATCCTTTTCAATATTTGGATAAACACATGAACAACTTGCATACAAAAATTTTTCGATTTTTTCATTTTTTGAAGAATCTAAGATATTTCCATCTAAAATTAAATTTGGTGTTAATGTTGTTGCTGGTTCTATAGTGGTTCTTCCCAATCCTCCAGTATATGCAGCTAAATGAAAAACATAATTGACATCTTTAACGACTTTATCCGCAAATTTTTTATCTACTAAATCTCCTTCCATAATTTCTATTTTGTTACGATCAATTTCTTTAGGTAAATCCCGTTTATGAATAATAGTTCTGATTTTTGCTCCTTCATTCAATAATAATTCTATTAAATGCGAACCGATCATTCCTGTTCCTCCTGTTACTAAAATTTTTTTATCTTTATACAATTTCTATTTTGTTACCTCTTTTATTGATTTTATAATCAAGTCTTGTTCTTCTTCCTTAATTGTAAGAAACATTGGTAATCCTAAAATCCTATTTGATATATCTTCTGCAATTGAACATATTCCTTCTTGAGAGTTAAGTAGTTTCTTGTAAATAGGTTGTAAATGGACAGGTGGAAAATTAATTCTTGTTTCAATTTTATTTTTTTCTAGATTTATTCTTATTTCTTCTCTTATCTTATTTGTTTTTGCTAAAATTGAATATAGCATAAATGTATGCGTATTGTATTCTTTTATTTTAGGAATCTCTATTGATGAAATTTGTTCTAAATTATCAGAATAATATTTTGCAATGTTATTTTTTGTTTCAACAATCGAATCAATTCGATTAAGTTGTGATGAACCTAATGCTGCATTTGGATCCGGCATTTTTGTATTCCATCCAATAGAAGTATGAAAATATCTTTTCTCAGCTCCATTTTTTCTTAAAATTTTACATTTTTCAGCAATTTCTGTATCATTTGTAACGATCATTCCTCCTTCACCCGTATTCAAATTTTTATCTGGTCCAAAAGAAAAACCAGAAATATCACTAATACTTCCTATTTTTCGATTTTTATGCTCCCCTCCTAAAGCTGGGGCTGCATCTTCAAGAACTATCAAATTGTTTTTTTTGGCAATTTCGTTTATTTCTATTGTTTCTGCACTTTGTCCACCATAGTCAATAGGCATAATTGCTTTAGTTTTTGGTGTAATAGCTTGTTCAATTTTTTTCGGATCTAAATTGTATGTATCAGATTCTATATCTACAAAAACTGGTTTTGCATTATTTAATACAATCACATTAGAAGTTGCTGCAAACGTGAAAGTCGTAGTAATCACTTCATCACCTGATTGAATTCCGTTCGCTGCTAAAGGTAAAAGCATGGCAGATGTACCCGAATTTACTGCGACAGCATTTTTTACACCTAGGTATTTTGCAAATTCCTTCTCAAATTTTTCAACATATGGTCCTGGACCTAAAAAATTACCTTTAACAGCATTGTACATTGCCTGTGCATCTTCTTCAGTAACATTTGGTTTCCCAACTCTGACAATGTAATCAGTCAAGCAGTTTGAATCTGATTTCTTTCATATATAACCTTAGCATAATAATTTTTGAAATTTTTTATTAAATTCTTTAAAATTAATTTTCAACATTTTTATATCAATTTCTTAATTTTTGTTTATGTCTACCTGTCTATTGATTTTAACTTTAGATGAAATTGATGGAATGCAAAAAGTTGTTCCACAAATTAACCCTGATTGGGTTGATGAAATTTTAATTGTTGATGGTGGTTCTACAGACGGAACTATAGAAGAAGCTAAAAAAATGGGTTTAAGAATTATTGTTCAAAAAAATAAAGGTCATGGAGCTGCAATTTTAGAAGGAGTAGAAGCTACAAAGTCTGACAATATTATCATATTTGGTCCAGATGGAAATCATTATCCGGAGGAAATTCAAATTTTGGCAAAAAAAATTTCAGAAGATTATGATCAAGTATTAATTTCTAGGTTTGGTAATGGTTCTATTAATTTAGATGCAAATATTATAGAATATTTTGGAAACAAAATGTTTGCTTTTTTGGTAAATGTTTTCTTTGGCGGTCAATGGACTGATACATTAAATGAAAGTCGAATTATTACTAGAAAAGCCTTTTTTGACCTTAATTTCGATGCTTTTCAAATGGCATCAACTCAACAAATGAGTATTAGAGGTTTGAAAAAAAGACAAAAAATTTTAGAACTTGTCGGTAATGAAGGTGAAAGAATTGGTGGTAAAAAGAAAATGCGTCCACTTCAAGTAGGTTTTGATTTAAGTAGTCAAATTTTACGTGAATTTTTTAAGTGGAAAATTTAACATCATCTAAAAAATTTAATTATGAAGAATTTTCTTTCAAATTACTTGAAAACAGACGATTATGATTTTTATAAAGAATCATTTGATATTTTGGATGATACTTATTCTGAATGGTTAATAGAAAAAACTGAACTAATATCATCAATGATTGAAGGTAAAAAAATAATTGATGTAGGTTGTGGTTCTGGATTACTGTTGAAATATCTTTCGAAAAGCCTTGATCTAACTGGAGCTGATTTTTCTGAAGGAAATTTAAAGAAAGCTAAAGAAACAAATCCATCAGTTATGTTTTTCAAGGCTAATTTGGATGATGAATCTTCTTGGAAAAATTATTCCAACATGTATGACACTGTGTTATGCTCTGAAGTTGTTGAACACATTAAAGATGATAAAAAAGCTATGGAAATACTTTTTTCATTAGTAAAACCAAATGGCATTTTGATTTTAACTATACCTGCTTTCAAATTACTTTTGTCTGAATTTGATATTAAAGAAGGGCATTACAGAAGATATTCTAAAAAAGAAATTTGTGATTTGGTTCAAAGTGTTGGTTTTGATATTGAATATTCAAGATATTGGAATGTGATGGGATTTTTTGGATGGTTGGTTTTTATTAAAATTTTAAATCTGGATCTTAAGAAATCATCTAATTCTATTTTTGCTTCAATAATGGGGAAGTTTCTAAAGGTGGAAAAAAGTATTAGATTCCCATTTGGTCAAACAGTAATAATTAAAGCTAGAAAAACTGAATAAATATCTAATATGGCTTTATATGTTCAGTAAATTTTTAATTTAAAATATGTATACGTTAAAGAATAATCTTCATTATTCTAAAAAAAAGATTTTTACATTTTTGGTAGTTATAGTTTTAATTTCATTTGGATTAAAAATTGTTACAGTTGATTTTGACTCTTTACCGCAAATAGACGTTTTAGGTTATACACTAAGAGCAACATCTCATATTAATGGAGATTTTACTGAACCTCCACGAAAAACATTAGGTTGGTCATTATTTGTTTCTCCTATTATTGGAATTCAAAATTCTGAAAATTTTATGGATTCATTAAATTCAATTCGTGGAATTAGTCTTATTGTTTCTTTGATATCTATATACCCAATGTATATTTTAGCAAGAAGATTCTTTGATGAAAAATATTCTTTGGTAGCTACATTTCTTTTTGCAGTAGAACCTCACTTAAATCATAATGCAGGATTGGGACTTTCAGAACCATTATTCATTCTTGTAACAATTTTGTCAGTATATTTTGTATTATCAAAAAATACTAAATCATTCTATATTGCATTCCTCTTAGTTGGTATACTATGGTGGATTAAATTCAACGGAATAGTTATGTTACCTATTATTTCAATCATATTCTTTTTAAATTTAAGAAAAAATCCTAATTTGATACCTAAATTTCTCTTAGGTCTTGGAATATTTTTGGTAATTGTTTCTCCAATGTTGCTAGAAAGATATGATCAATATGGTGATCCATTTTACTTTTCTCAAAGTTCTACTTTGTATATGGGTGAACAAGTAACTATTGTAGCAGAAAATACTGAACACGTTAACTATTCTGCTAGTGATTATATTGATGATTTTGGAATTTTTGAGTTTGTAAAAAAATTCATTTTTGGTGGAATGTATAATTTAATTGAACAAATTATTAGACTATCTTTCCCATATCTTATATTTTTATTTCCAATTGGAATGTTTTTCTCATTAAGACCATTTGATCAAAATTCTAAATACGTTTTATCTAATTGGATTGTTCTTATAGGAACTCTATCTGTATTTGTAACTTATTTTGCTGTAGTACAAGAACGCAGGTTAATTTTTAATATTTTACCATTTCTAATAATTTTTTCAGTAATTCCAATTCAACGATTAATTGAATATGGATTAAGTACATTTTCATTTAATAAAAAGAAAAAAATTATTTCTCTTTTTATTGTTATGGGAATTATTTTGATTCTTGCATTTTCATTCACATTAAGATATGAATTATCTGATGAAACTGAAGAACAAGAAAAAATTATTCTAGGTAATTATTTATTGGAACATTTTGATGGTAAAATACTTGATACTGGACAAGCATTAACTGGTTTATCATATGCTAAATTTAGTTCTCCTTATGCTAATTTCAAAAATTATGTTATTACAGATGATTATGCTGGTGCTTATGATTTAAAATTAATTCCAACAACTCTTTATGGTATATCATTAGATGATTTTCTTAATGTTGCAAAAGAATATGATCTAAAGTATATTGCAATTAACAAAAAAAGTGACATAAGCGGATATTATCCATATTTAGTTAATGTATATGATAATGAAGATGAATATCCTTTTTTTAAACCAATAATTACGCCTGAAACTTTAGATTTCAAAAAGTTAGAAATAAAAATTTATGAAATTGATTATTCAAAATTTAACTGATTTGATTAAAATTTTATAAATTTAATATTTTTTATTTAATGAATTTGTGAGATTAATTTTTTTCCTGTTTTGTTTTCTGAACTGTTTTTTTCACCTTCATCTTGTAAATCTTCTGGTTCACATTTGTAGTCGTGAGATCTTCTTCCGTACCAAATTACTTTATAATTCCATTTAATTGGATCATCTTCAGTTACTAGATTCGAATATAGATATGTTTTTTTTGATAAACTAAGCGTGGAATTATTGACAAAGAAATTCTTCCAATCATATTCAAAATCAACTCTCTTGATTTTTTCATTTTTATCTTTCGTCGTGAGTAAGAATACCTGAAACCTTGCTAATTCTACAATGATATCTTTTTTACTATTGAATTGAAATTTTTCTTCTAGAAATTTCAAAAAGGATTCAATTGAATTTTCTAATTTTAAAGAGTCTTTTGATAGACGTAACCAACTAGCTTCTTCAATAGGCCAATTAATGTCTCCTAAATTAGAATCATGATGATCCCATCCTCTTCCTGAATATCCATCATCTCTGTAATTTTCAATAATCTTTACTTCTTTAGAAAATATAGATTCCTTTGAACGTGAAAATTCTAAAAATGTTTCATAAAATTCCATAAATGGTAATTTGTATACGTAATGATAATACTCTGAAACTTGTTTAAGAATTCCTAAACTATGCAATGTTAAAAATACCCATGAATACATGTAGATTTCGTAAATGTCTTCTTTTGAACAAGTACTTGTACCTACAACAATCTCTTCATATTCTTGAATATCTCTTCCATGAATAGAAGAGTGCACTAACATTATTGGCGATTTTATAGTTTCAATTTTGTATTTTTCTCTGTATTCTGGCACGTTCATAGGTGCGTTAGGTAAAACCCCGCAGTTGTAAATAAATACAATTCCAATCTTTGTTCTTGCAATATCTTCCAATCCATTTTTGAATGTTTCAAGAGTTTCACCTGGCAATCCCATGATTATTTCAGTATATGTTGGAATATTTGCTAATTTGAATTCGGCTGTTAAATCTGCAAATTTATCAAATTTTATGTTTGCTCGTTTAATAATTTCTAATGTGGACGGATCTAAAGATTGAACTGCAAGTGTTACTGCACCCAAAATACCGCCTTCTTGTAATTGTTTTGCTATGGGTATAATTTTTTCTGAAGAATTCTTTGCCCATGCTGGTCTTATTCTTTCTGGATAATGTTTTGTTAATGCAACTTCTTTTAATTTTTTAGCCAATCTCATATCTCTATCTTGATATATTCCAAAATTTGCATCACAACAATCAATGTATGGAATTTCATTATCTGCGAACCATTCAATTTCTTTAAACAATCTACTTTCTTCCCATTTCCTCATTTTCGTAAATGTTGCACTTCCCCAATCACAAAAACTACACTGATAAGGACAACCTCTGTTTGTTTCCCATGATGCTATCCATTTGACTCCATCAATTTTATCAACTAGTTTCCAAACCGTATTTGTTAGATAGGGTGATGGTAAACTATCTAAATCATTTATTCTTTCTTGTGGTGGATTTCTAAATTCTTTTGTTTCGATTCCCTTGATTTCAAAATAGTTTTTGTCTTGCAAATATTTTTCTAAAATATTTGCAAGAACATGTTCTCCTTCACCATGTACAATTATATCTATAAATGGAAATTTTTTAAAAAAGCCTTCAGAAAATCCAGGAATTTGTGGACCTCCAAAAATTATCAAACAATTTGGATTTATTTTTTTTACCTCTTTTGCAAGGTGTATTGTTATTTCCCAATTCCAAACATAACATGCACATAACAAAATATCTGAATCTTTGCATTCTTGAATATTTTCTTTTACATTATCTCTCAAAACAAAACTTTTTTCAAATGAAAATTCGTTTACCATTTCTTCTTTTGATTGGATATACCCTACCAATGATGCAATACTGTATGGGAAATGTATCTGATCTCCATATTTGTAGTTAAATTGTGAACTATTTACTTTAATCATATTAATTAATTTCAAATATTCTTAAATTACTTATAACCATTTTTATCACTTTACCTATCGTATTTGTGAATTTTAAAGACATATCTGATTAATTATTATTTTCATTAAATTGTTCATAATTAATTTTAAAAATTTTTGCCTTATATTTAAAACCTAAATCATTAGAATCAAATTCTTTTTCTAAAAAAGGATATTTTTCTTCATTCTTAAAAACTGCTTTAATAAATTCAGATCTATTTTCATTATTATCTACAATTAAAAACTCCAATTTTTTATTTTGAGCATAATTTAAAAAATCTTTTAACGTTGAATGTTCATTAGTTTGTAAAATATCTATTTTTGTTTGTATTGAATCATATTTACCTGCGTAATCATCATTTTCTAAAAATCCAACTGTTCTTAGATAGGCTGATTCAGGATGATAATCATTAATCACTGTAGTTCTTATTGTAATTTCTTCTGAAATAATAACTGCTTCTCTTTCATGTTCATTATTAATTTGGTATGTTAAAAAAATTATTGAACTTAATACTGCAATAATAATTACAGTTATTAAAAATAAATTTTTTCTTGCTATTTTCTCATTTATTTTTTGAATCATAAATATTGACAGCAATGTAAAAATTGGATATAGGACTAAGAGATATTTTGTTTCAGATGATCCTCTAATACCAATATACAATGTTGGAATTAAAAATATTATGGTTGTTAAAACCAATAACAAATTTTTGTGATCTTTTTTTATAATTGATTTTATTCCATATGGTAAAAATAAGAAAAATATTGGAAATGTACTCCATAATAATAATTTAATAAAAATTAAAATTCCTGAATCAAAATTTACTTTATCTTGATTTCCACTTAATACTACATTTACTGCCCCACTAGATCCTGTCCCTACGATGTGACTGTATATTCCATCATTTCCTGTTGCTTCCATTCGTAAATATGACATTGGTAAAATGGTCAATGCAAAAATTGTTAATGCTATTAGTAAATGAAAAATTACTTTTTTTTCTTTTCTAAATCTGATTACAAATGTAATTACTAATGGAATTAGTAATAATATCCCTTCATATCTTACAAGTGAAAAAATTGCACATATGATAAATGAAATATAAATTATTTTTAATTTATTACTTAAAAATAAAACTAATGTGATACTTCCAAGAAATACAAATAATGCTTCTGGTAATCCTGCTAATGAATTAATTATTAATCTTGGTTCAACTGCAAATAAGGCCATACCAGTTATTGCATATTTTTGAACAAAGAATTTTCTTAAAATATAATATACTGGTACAAAAGTTAATACTGAAATTATTATTGTGGAAATTCTTTGCAAATTCATTAATTCTAAATAATTTTCTAAATTTGATATGGAAAAAATTAAACTTAATGATAAAGGCCAAAAATTATTTGGGAATGAATATTCTATAGGAATTTTACCTAAACTACTTGCATCAATTGCATACCAGAAATATAACAATCCATCAAGAGTAATTGGAATATTGTATGGAAAAAAGTATATCCTAATGACTATTCCTATTAAAGTAATAATTAATCCAACTATTAGATAATTTGAAAAAAACTTTGATTTGTGTTCTTCTTTTGTAATTTTTTCTGACAATTTAATTTATACTCATATATTCAATCATATTAATAAATAGAAAAATATCCAAATTTGCAACTAAAATTTGAAATATATGAATTCTTTAGCTGATCCTCCATAAAATAATACTATTGACATCATACAAATGGTTACTATCAAAAACCAATAATACATACTAAAATTTGAAATTTTTTCAACTAGATTTTGTTTTTTATAAGAAACAAAATGTAAAATGATAAACATTATCATGAGGGAAATGGGAATTTCATGCCCCTGAATTATTTCTAAAGTTTTATGATATTGAAAATCTAAAATCAAGTATTTACTCATAGAATACATCATGTCTCCTGTATTTTCTACTCTAAATGGAATCCACGCTAAAAATACAAAATACTGTGTAACTAGAATTGAGATAATTTTTCCAACCCTTGTTTTGAAAAATGATATTTTATCTAAAATTGGAAACCTGTTAACAATTAATCTGTGTATTGCAAGATATCCACCGTGCAATAATCCCCAAATAACAAAATTCCATGATGCACCATGCCACAAACCTCCAAGGAACATCACTGTTGCTAGATTTGTATATGTTCTTACATCTGACTTTCTATTTCCACCTAGTGGGATGTATAGATAATCGCGTAACCAAGTTGATAATGAAATGTGCCACCTTCTCCAAAAATCAGCTGGTGATGTTGCAAAATATGGTTTATTGAAATTCATTGGAAGTTTAAATCCTAAAATCAATGCAGATCCAATCGCAATATCTGAATAACCTGAGAAATCACCGTAGATTTGTATTCCAAATGCGATTATTCCTAAAATTATTGTAAATGATTCTGCACCTATTGGATTTGCAAAAATATCATTTACTAATGGTGCAATGTTGTCTGCAAAAAACATCTTTTTTAGAAATCCAAACATCATGATCGTAATTCCTAATTTTAGATTGGAATTGTGGATGATAATCTGCTTTAGATTCCCTTTACCTTTCTCCATTTTTTCTCGTAATTGTGGTAAAAATTCACTTGCTCTTACAATTGGTCCTGCTACTAATTGTGGGAAAAATGTAACAAATAGTGCAAATTCCTTTAATGATTCGCTAGGTTGAAGCTTTCCACGATAGATATCGACGGTATAACTAATTGTCTGAAATGTATAAAATGAAATTCCTATTGGCAATACCAAATTTAGTAACGGAATCTCATTTGCAAAATTGAACTGTTCTCCAAGGAAATTAAACTGCAATATGGCAAAATCAGCGTATTTGAAAAATCCTAATAATCCTAGATTGCCAGCTAGACTAATCACAAGAAGAATTTTCTTTTTTGTAATATCAGAGGTTTTCCATATTGTTTTTCCTACGTAGAAATCAAGTATTGTAGAGGCAATTAGTAAAACAATCAGATAGTTACTAGTATAATAAAAGAAAAAATAACTGGCCAATAACAAAAATAAATGCTGAAACTTTCGTTGTTTTAAAATGGGAATACATGCAAGTACAATAACAAAGAAAACTAGAAAGTCAATCGTGTTGAATAACATTATTGTTTGATTTCCTGTAAAATAATTTGGATTAAATCCTCTGAATATATGATAGCATTTTGATTAATTGCAACATGAATTGGATCTCGCCAAATAAGAAGATCAAAATATTTATCATGTAAATGTTCTACATTGATTTCAAATTCATTTCCAATTTGAGTTAGTTGTTTTTTAAAATATTCTTGTTCTTCTATTGGTATTTTTTTTAAAACAATATCACTATATGGAACTGAAAAAATTATAACCTTAATATCATTATCTTGTAATTTTTTAATAATTTTTTTAAATATAATTATTTCATTATTATTTAAAATTTTTTTTGTTGAATTGAATTCTTCATTTTTAAAAATATCTTCAAGTTCTTGTTTATTTGAAATATCTGTTTTTACAAAATTAATAAATGGATTGTAAATATTTTCAGGACCTCTAATCAAATATTTTAAAGATAAAATTGTTTTATCTTTTGGTGATGTTGGAAGTTTTGGAATTAAATCTTTTCCTAAATAATTTGGAATAATCTCATTAAATATTTCTTTAGGATTTTTTCTTATAGTTTCTTCAATTGTGGATATGTTTTTTTTAGAATTTGAGGGAATAATATCTACAAATCCTATACCATATACTACAATATCTGGTTTAAGAGAAATCAAATGTTCAATACTTTTTAACCTATGAGAGGGTGTATCACTCATATCTGCTAAATTATACACTTGATATTCTAATCCGTTTTCTAATAATCCATTTGAAATATGACTCGAATTTAGAGAATATACACTACTAGAACCTATTATGAACAATCTTGGGCTTTTTTGGATTTCATTATCTTGTATTATGCCCCTCCAATTTGGATCGTAAATGTATAGATGTAAATCCATAATCAAATTCAATGAAATGAAAACAAGAATGGAGGAAACAATTAATGCTATTATGATTTTTTTATTCAACAGATATCATAATTTTTTATATTAATATTTTAATTTACTCTCTGATGATAAATTTTTTTTATTGTTTTAATTACTATATCAAGTTGATTTTTTGAAATATGTGTGTAAAATGGCAGTGATATAATTTCGTCATATAGGTTTTCAGAATTTTTTAGTGAATCATATTTTTTTGCTTTTTTCTTACACACTTGAAATTTGCTAAGTGGTTTGTAATGTACAGAAGTCTGAATCCCATTTTTGAGTAAAATTTCAAATAATTCATCTCTTGTCATTCCAAATGTTTTTGTAATTCTAATTATGTATAGGTGATTTGAACTTAGAAATTTTGAATTTGATTTTGGTATTAATAAGCCCGGAATATTTTTTAAATTTTTATTATAATAGTTAAAAGAATTTTTTCTATTCAAATTGAATTTTCTAATATTTTTCAATTGACTTATTCCTAATGCAGATCTTATCTCATCAATTCTAAAATTGTATCCAGGTTCATCTACATCATAATCCCAAGGTTTTCCTTTTGTGTATCTATTTAGGAGTGTTCTTGAAATTCCATGGTTTCTTTTCATTTTTAATTTCTCTGCTAATTCTTTTGAATTAGTAATTATTATCCCTCCCTCTAATGTGGTAATATTTTTTGTTGGATAGAAACTAAAACAACCTGCATTTCCAAATGTTCCTACATGTTTTGTATTAATTTTTGAACCAATACCGTGAGCACAATCTTCGATAACTTTAATTTTTTTTTGTTTTGCAATTTTCATTATTTGCTGCATGTTGCAAGGAACTCCCGCAAAATGAACAGGGATAATGGCTTTAGTTTTTTTAGTAATATTTTTTTTGATCGATTTTATTGATATGTTAAAATCGTCTTTTTCAACATCAGCTAAAACTGGTGTTGCTCCACAAAGTAAAACAGAACTAGCAGTTGCAACAAATGTGAGATTTGGTATTATTACTTCGTCTCCTTTTCCAATCCCTGAACAAATTAGAGATAGATGTAATGCTGATGTTGCATTTGATACTCCTATTGCATATTTTGAATTACAAAACTTTGCAAAATTCTTTTCAAATTGGACTAATTTTGGTCCATCCGTAAGTAATGACGAATTTAGTGCTTTGTTCACCTCTTTTTTATCTTCTTTAGTAATAAAGGGTCGAAAAAACGGAATTTTAATTTTATTATTGAAGATATCTATTTGATTTACCATGATAAATTCTATTATAATTGGATATTAAATCTGTGTTTTCAATACCTCTTTGTATACTTCCAAAGTATTTTTAGCCATATTTTCAGAATTTCCAGTTTTTGTGACAAAATCATAACCTGCTTCTCCTAACCTTTTCATTTTTTCATTATCATTTACTAATTCTATGATTGCTTCAGATAGAAGTTGTGGATTATTTGGTTCCACCAATAAACAATTTTCCTTATCATTTATTGTGTGTGGTATTCCATGAATTTTGCTACTGATTACTGTCTTTTTGAATGCAAAACCCTCCAATGGCGTTAAAGGTGATAATTCCCATCTTGAAGGAAGTACAAGAAATTCACAATTTTTGTATGCACCAATAACATCTTCTCTTGGTGGATTTTTTATTATTTGTATTATTTTTTCTAATTTATATTTACGAATTAACTTATACATTTCTTTTTCATATCCAAAATCTACTCCTAAAATCAAAAATTTAATTTCTTTAACTTTTTTATTTTCTTCTAAGATTTTTATTGCTTTAATTAAAACATCTATCCCTTTTACTTTGTTAAATCTACCTAGAAAAAGAATATATTTTTGTTCTATACCATATTTTTTTTTAAAATCTATGTTGGTATTTAATTTTTCTAGATCAACACCATTTTTTACAATTGATATTTTCGATTTTGATGTAAATTTTTCAAATATTTTTGATTCATATTCGTTGGCAACAATTATTTTTGATGATTGTTTGATTATAAAACTTAAAAATGGTTTTTGAATGAAATATAGTAATTTAAACAATATTCCTTTCTCTTTTAAATCTGGATGTGTGGTCAATCCACTCTGATCAGAAATAATTAAAGGGATATTTCTTTTTTTTGATATTAATGCTGCAATATATGATTGATAACTTCTAATTCCAAAAGTATGAATGATTTCAATATTATCATTCATCATTTGTTTTTTCATTCCCGGATTGACAAAATAAAGAGCAAATTTCAATATTACATGTGATCTTTTAATAACAAATTTTTCAATATTTTCTTCTCTAGGTAAATTTTTGTTAAATGTATGTGGATTATTTGCAAAATCTAAATCAGTTGTGTAAATAGTAGTATTTTCCCCATGTGCCGATAATTGTCTAGCGATGTCTAATGCTAGAAACATTATTCCTCCAAACTGAGTTGCAGGTAATGATGCAGGAGATACTAAGGCTATTTTCACTAAAAGTGATATCTAAATTTAATTAATTAGTCTTCTTGAAATATGTACTCCACAATTCTAATTAATCCTTTAAAAAATGAATTTCTATGGGGAAATTTAGTACGTATCTTTCTTTGCTTAAATTTTCGCTTTTGAATCCAAAACAAGGTATAAAATTGTATAATGAATTGAAGGAAACAAAATTTAATGATAATCAAAAGTTAAAAAATTTTGATGTGATTCCAAAAACAGCCAATGAATTATTTCTTAGTTTATTTGACAAACCATTTTCTGAATCTAATGAATCACTAATCCATTTAGAAAATCATTTAAAGTTATTTTTTAATTCAAAAAAATTATTAGATTACCCCTCAAAAAATAAGCCATATCCAATAGATTATTCTATTTTAGGTGAATCTGGTCCATTTTTATATCAATTATGTAAATTGATTAAACCTGAAATTGTTGTTGAAACAGGAGTTGCATATGGGGTAAGTACTTCATATATTCTTCAAGCCTTACATGAAAATAATAAAGGAAAATTAATTTCTGTTGATTCAATATTCCGTCCATGGCAATCAAAGAATATGATTGGTTCAGCTATCCCTACATCTTTAAAATCTAGATGGGAATTGTATATAGGAAGTTCTAATGAAGAATTAAATAAAATTTTTCAAAAGTGTTCTGAAATAGATATTTTTCTTCATGATAGTTTACACACATATCAAAACATGTTATTTGAATTTACTACATCTTGGCCTCAAATTAAACCTGGAGGTTATCTTTTATCTGATGATATCTTGGGTAATAATGCATTTCATAATTTTTCTGAAAAAGTTAAGAAAAAACCTTTTTTGTTGTATCAAAAATTTGAACCAGTTTCATTAATGGGAATTATTTTGAAATAATTTTTATCTTGTTTTTTTTGCATATATGAAACCAATATTATCAAAAAGAGGTTTGATAGAAATATTATATGACAAATTAATTAATTTTGATTTTAATTCTTCCAATAATTCTGGCTTTGTATCTGCTAAATGATATTCGATTATAATTTTATCTACTTTCTTTAAATAATTTTCTGGTAATGACTCAATTATTTCATATTCTGAACCTTCACAATCTAATTTTAATAGATTACAGTTTTCTATATTTTCATTATCAAAAAATTCTTTAATTGATATTGCATTTACTTGAACTGAATTTGAAGTTTTGATAAATTTACTATGACCTGCTTCATCTTCGTTTTGATACAATGTGATTTTTGAACTAATATCTGAAACTGCTTCATTAAATATGGATATATTTTTAATTTCATTAATTTTAATATTCTCTTTTAATAATTCAAAATTTTCTTTAATTGGTTCAAATGAAAAAATTTTTCCTTTTTTACAAAATTGTGAAACAAATAATGAAAATAATCCTATGTGTGCTCCGACATCTATTATTGAATCATTGTCATTTATCTCAAATCCTTTTTTAGAATATTCGCCAATAACCCAAACATGTGTGAATGCCATAAGATCTGTTGAATTTGTTCTAATTTTGATTTTTACTCCAGTTCTGGTAATTAGAGTTGCAAATTCTGTGTTTGAGTTATTAAAATAAAGTGATGGGATGACATACCAGTTTTTTAATATTATGATAATTTTGATGAATAGTTTTATCTTTCCAATCCAATTCATTCTGCTTTCATCACAAAAGTTAGAAAATTAAAATCATATAAATTCACTTTTAACCGACTAATCTTTATTATTTTTATGAAAATTATGATTACCGGAGGTCTGGGCTTTGTTGGGAGCCATTTATCATTAAAACTTGAAAAAGAAGGACATCAATTGATCGTTTTAACTAAAAGTTTTTCTAAAAAGAAAAATATCCCAAAATCTTCAAAAATTAGAATTGAAAAAATTGATATCACAAATTTTAAAAAATTTGATTCGTCAATAAATAAACATAAACCTGAATTGATAATTCATTTAGCAGGCCAAACTTCTCATTCTAAATCTTTTGAAAATCCTCTTAATGATATTGATTCAAATTCAAAAACTACATTGTTTATACTTGAAAAAATTAGAAAAATGAAATCATCATGTGATTTTATCTTGGGTAGTACCTTTATTGTTGTTGGTAAACCTGAAAAACTACCTGTAGATGAACAATCAAAATGCAATCCTACAACAATTTATGGTACCAATCGCTTGTCAAGTGAATTTTTTTGTAAAATTTATCATAACCTATATGGAATTAATGCTAAAATTTTTAGAATTACTAATTCTTATGGGCCCAAAGAACAAATTATACCAAACAAAAATGCTATAAATTATTTAATACATCAAGCATACACGGGTGAAAAAATTACTATTTTTAATGATGGGAATTTTTTTAGAGATTTGATATATATTTCAGATGTAATTTCAGGAATCCTTACAATTATTAAAAAAGGAAAGCCTGGAGAATTGTATTGGATTTCTTCTGGTAAAAAAACTTGGTTTTCAAAACTGGGAAAATATTTAGAACAATCTACTTCATCCAAAGTTAAATTAGTAAAAACTCCAAAATATACTAAAAAAGTTGATGTTGGTAATTTTATTGTTAGTAACAAAAAATTGAAATCATTAGGCTGGACTCCTAAAATTTCAATAAAAGAAGGAATCCTAAAAACATTAGAATATTTTAACTTGTCTTAATTTTTTTAATTTATTTTTAATGTTTTTTCTATAGATGAAAAATTAAAATCTTGAAGTAGTATCTCAAATTTTTTTAATCCACCTTTTAAATTGTGATAATAATACCAATTGTATTCTTTTATTTTTGGCATTTTTTCATCCAAATCTTTTGGATGAATGTAAATCATAGCTCTATTAAATGATGAATTGATTTTCTCAATGCCTTTTTTAATTAAAAAATATGGGAGCAGTCTTAAATAAAATCCGCCAGCTATTGGTATATTACGAATTAAAGGAAATTTGTATGTAGATAAAGGAATTTCTATAATTTTACCATTATGATCTTCAATAATTGGATTTTCTAAAGATAGTTTGTATTGAAATCTAGGAGCATTTGGAATTCCGTAAAGAGGCGTTTTAGTAGGAAAAATACTTGAATCATATTTGAAATATTTTCCAATTATTTCCATAGCCCAAAATGAATTTTCATCTAATGAAAAAAATGGTGCTCTAAACCCGTTAATTTTTTTCCCTATGATTTTTTCTAATATATTGATAGATTTTACTATGTCTTCTTCAATCTTTATTTTTGAATTTTTTCTTAAATCTAAGTGAGAATAACTATGACTTCCTATTTCATGTCCTTTTTTATCAATTTCTTTAATTAAATCTGGAAATCTTTCACCTATGTATCCCAGAGTGAAAAATGTTGCTTTGGCATCATATTTGTCGAAAAGATCTAAAAGTCGATATGTATTTTCTTCAATTTTAGAATCATATTTTGACCATTGTGAAAATGGAAGATCACAGTAATAATCCTCTAGATCGACCGTCATAAAATTGGTAATTGGCATATACTATTCAATCAATATTACTAATTATAACTAAATATGTTTAGCAAATTATAGATATAACTTTGATAAGAAATACAAATATTGAAAATTGTATGTATTCCAGCATTTAATGAGGAAAATACCATCGAAGATATCATAAAACGTTCTTTCAAATTTGCAGATAAAGTCATTGTATGTGATGATGGTTCATCTGATTCTACCTTGAAAAAAGCTGAAAATTCAGGAGCAATTGTGTTAAAACATGAAAAAAATTTTGGTAAAGGTAAGGCACTAAAATCTCTATTTGATTATGTAAAAAAACTAGATTTTGATGTGATGATTACAATAGATGGAGATGGTCAATTCCTACCTGAAGAAATGAAATTTTTATCTGAACCAATCATTAACAATCAGGTTGACATAGTAATAGGTAATAGATTTTCAAATTCAAAAGAAATGCCTAGATATAGAAAAACTGGAAATATGATATTAGATAAAATTACTAAACTTGCATCAGATTTACCTGTTGAAGACTCTCAAAGTGGATTTAGAGCATATTCTTCTAAAGCAATTAAAACTATTTCTGTACATACATCGGGATTTGGAATTGATTCCGAAATTTTAGTTGATGCTGTTAAAAAAAATTTAATACTTTCTGAAAAACCAGTTACTGTTTTGTATGATACTGGATTTAAAACATCATCAAAAGATCCAATATCTCACACTGGTGGTGTTTTATCATCTTTATTAGAATTAATCGCTATTAATCATCCATTAAGATATTTAGGAATTCCTGGATTTATTTTATTTATTATTGGAATTATTTTTTCAATAATTGTTGTCACCATATTTAATGAAGATAGGTTTTTTTCTATTCCGTCTACATTAGTTGCAATAGGTACACTAGTTACTGGTTTGATGTTAATATTGATGTCTGTTGTTTTATTTAGTATCTCTCAAATTGTTAAAAAAATTAATGATTAATCTTCAATTTTTTTTATTGGTCTAGCAGGATTTCCTACCACGATTGTCCTATCTGGCACATCTTCTGTAACTACACTCCCTACAGATACAATTGCATCTTTTCCAATTGTTACTCCGGCAATGATAATTGATCCTGGATTAATCACTGCTCCATCTTTAATTATTACTGATTCTACTTTCCTTGGATATTTTTTTTTTAAAAATAAATTTGCAGTAGGGTTAGCATGTGTAAAAATCATAACATTATGACTAATTGTTACATTGTTCCCAATTGTAATTATTTGAGGATAAATAAGATCTAATAGAACATATGATGAAAAATGACATTTTTCCCCAATTTTTACTCCTCTTAATCTCTGCATAGAAATTATAAAATTTGAGAATGGCGAAATATACGCTAAATAATGTAAAATCCATGATTTTGAGAGTTTTGCTTTTAATGAAATATTTCCTGATGTGCCTGCGTACCCATAAAATTTCATAACTTCTTCTATGTTAATTTTAGTGGTATCTTCATCCATTATTGATTTACTCCTATTTTCTCTACAATCTCTATGAATATATCATTAAGTATAGATAAGAAATAATTAATTGACTCTAATTTAAAAAATCTAGTATGATTAATGAGCAGAGTTTACAATATTACTTGAATCAAGCACAAAAATTAGAAAAAAAATCTAATTCTAAACAAATCAAAATCGGCATCATATCTAGTTATACTATTAATGGTTTGGCTGAAACATTACAAGTAAAATGTGCCGTAAATGATGTTAACTGTAGATATTACGTTGGAGCATATAATCAATATTCCCAGGAAATAATTTCTAAAGATAGTGGATTATACAAATTTAATCCAGATGTTGTGTTTTTATTATTAGACACACGTTCACTTTTTGGAAATGTTTTCTATGATTCATATTCTCTAAATCTTGAAGAAAGAAAATTATTTGTTAAAGAAAAATTTGAAGAAATAGAAAATCTTATAAATCATTTTTCAAAAAATTTTAATTCTAAATTAATAGTATCAAATTTTACAATTCCATCATATTCATCATTTGGAATTAATGAAACAAAACAAGATTATGGATTTCATGAAATGATTTTATCTCTAAATTCAAAGTTAAATTTATTGTTTAGAGAAAAAAATAATGTGTATATTTTTGATTTTAATTCATTTTCATCAAAACATGGTCAAAAAAATATTTTCAATTACAAAAATTTTTTATTTGGAGATATTCAAATTGATTTTGATTATATTCCATATCTTGCACACGAACTCCAATCTTACATAAATGCATTTTTAGGAATAACAAAAAAATGTATTGTCTTAGATTTAGATAATACATTATGGGGAGGAATAATAGGTGAAGATGGATTTGAAAAAATTCAACTTGGGCCACAACCTCCTGGAAATGCATATTATGAATTTCAAAAATTCCTTAAAGCATTAAAGCAACGAGGAATAATTTTAGCTATTAATAGTAAAAATAACTTGGAAGATGCATTAAAAGTAATTAGAGAACATCCATACATGATACTTCAAGAAGAAGATTTTTCTTGTTTGAAAATTAATTGGCAAGATAAAGTTAAAAATTTGAAAGAAATTTCAAAAGAACTAAACATTGGATTAGATGGAATTGTATTTTTTGATGATGACAAAATTAATTGTGAGTACGTAAATGTTACATTACCTCAAGTAAAAGTAGTGAATCTTAGTGGTGATCCATCATTTTTTCCTGAAATCCTTCAAAACATGAATGATTTTGAGTCATTAAAAATTACAAATGAAGATCTTAAAAGAACTCAAATGTATTCTGAACAAATCAAAAGGGATGAATTAAAAGATTCTAGTATTTCATTAAACGATTTTTTAAAAAACCTAGCCATCAAAATAATAATAAAAAAATCTGACAACTTTTTAACTCCAAGAATTTCACAATTAACGTTAAAAACAAATCAATTTAATTTAACTACTAAAAGATATCAAGAAGAAGATATTCATCGATTAACAAATGATCCAAATTTTATTGTTGGATGTGCTCAGGTCAAAGATAAATTTGGTGACAGTGGGATTACTGGTGTTTTTATTGTTAACAAACAAAATTCTGATGAATGGCATTTAGATTCTTTTCTATTAAGCTGTAGAATTATGGGGCGGGAAATTGAAAAATCCCTTATCGCATATGTTATAGATGAAGCTAAAAAAAATAATGTTAAAAAAATTATCGCTGAATACATTCCAACACAAAAAAATAAACCATCTGAAAACTTTCTGTCTGAATGTGGATTTTTAAAATATGATGATAAATGGATATATGATGTAAGTAATTCATTAAAATTGCCTGAGTTTTTATCGGTGAAAGTTGAAAATGAATAAAAAATTAATTAATCTCATATCAAAAGTTATGAATATTCCTCCTGAAGAAATCAACGATGAGTCAGGACCATTAAATGTTGAAAAATGGACATCTTTTAATTCATATGTTTTATTATATGAATTGGAAAAAGAATTTAATCAAAAATTTACTATGGAAGAAGCTATGGATGTTAAAAATGTGGCAGATATAAAACGACATTTACAAAATCATGGAATACAATTTGACTGAAAATAAACAATTAACATTTAGTGAAATTCAATTAAATCATTCAGAAGAATTTGAAGTTAAAATTTCTAATAATTTAGTTGATGATTTTTCAAAAATTTCAGGCGATTTTAATCCATTACATTTAGATGAACAATTTGCTTCACATACTTCCTTTGGGAAACGCATTGTTCATGGGATGCTTTTAGCGTCTTTTTTTTCTAGGCTTGTAGGCATGCAAATCCCTGGAAAAAATGGGGTATATTTTTCACAGTCTCTAAATTTTAGAAAACCTGGTTTCATTGGTGATTCAGTAAAAATAATTGGAACTGTAATTGATAAAAGTGAGTCTACAAAAATTGTTACTCTTAAAACTGAATTAATCAATCAAAATAATGAATGCCTTTTAGATGGTGAGGCTAAGGTAATTTATTACAAATGATTAAAAATTTCCAAAAATTTGGTATTGGCATTGATATTACCAATATTGAAAAATTTAAAAAATTAACATTTATAGAAAATAAAATTTTTTACAAAAAACTATTTACCGAATCAGAAATTAAATATTGTCTTAAATTTAAACATCCTTTTAGTCATTTTGCTGGAAAATTTGCAGTTAAAGAAGCTACAAAGAAATCACTTAATCATAACATCCCTATGAAAAATATTGAAACTTCACATTCAAATTCAAAACCAATTATTTTAATAGATAAATTAAAAAATTATAGTTTTTTAGTATCATTAAGTCACGAAAATGATTTAGCAATTGCTGTAGTAATTAGTCTCAAATTAGATTAGATTTTTTTACGTATTCTTTTGCTAAGTTTACTAATTATTTTATCAAAGACAATTCTTGATGATTTTTTAAAAATAGTTTTTGGCACAAATATATCATCGGTAAAATCTTTAATTATTTCACTATCTTTAATTCTTTTTTTAGATTCTAAATAATTATATCTTTTCTTAATTAAAGACCAATTTTTTAAGATGTCTATGTCTGCTTTAATTTTTGCAAAAATAAAACCTTTTGATAAATAAAAGAAAAAAACTAACACTTCTACTATAATCAAAGTTGGAAGCATTTTATTTTGTGTTTTTTTAGAAAAATGTGTTAAGATACAGTACTTCCTATTTCTTTCTAGCCAATAGAATTTTTTACTACTCCATTTTAAAATATAACTTTCAGCATGATATACTATTGAATCAGGTACAAAAAAAGATGATATCCCTATTTGTTTTGCTCTCCATCCAAGATCTAAATCATCCAAGTAGAGAAAAATAAACGAATCTAGTAATCCAATTTCATTAAATACTGATTTTGATGTAAACAAACATGTCCCTGATGCAAACCCAATTTTTTCAATATTTTTTCTTTTTTTAGAATTTTCTTCACCTTTATCTCTAGCATACCCAAATCCAAATAACTGAATATAATTTCCAGTACTTTGAATAACATTTTTTTCATTCAAAGATAAAATTTTTGGTTGATATAGCCCCTTCCCATTTTCTTCATATGCTTTCATCAATAAATTTATCCATTGTTTTTCAACTATTGTATCTGGATTCAAAATTATAACAAATTCACCTGAAGCACTTCTTATACCAATGTTGTTTCCTTCACAATATCCAAAATTTTCTTTATTTTCAATTAATTTTATTTTTTCAAATTTCCCTTTACACTTTAAATGACTTTGGTCTGTAGAATTATTATCGACTACAATTATTTCTAAATTAGAATAATTAGAATTAACTATTGATTCTATACAATTAATTAATAATTCCCCTGCATTATAATTTAAAATTATAATACTCACTAATGGTTTTTCTAAATTAAATTTTGACATAATATTTTATTATAATTATAATAGTATAAAATACTCATAGAGTAATTTGTGTTCCTTCTCCTAACAAAAAGATTTTTTCATTATTATTTTTAGAATTAATCGTTGAATTTTTTGCAATAATGCTATCCTTAATTGTTAATTTTCCTTCAATCTTACAATTTTCCATTATTATTGAATTTCTAATTCTTGCTGAAGTAACAATTGTTCCATTCCCTAGGCTTGAATATGACTCAATATTTGCATCTTTAATGATGCAATTTTCACCAATAATTACTGAATCAGAAATGATTGAATTCCCTTTGATAGAAGTCCCTTTACCTATGATTGATTTGTTACTAATTTTTGAATTTTCATCATTTGAACCTTCAAAACTTCCTTCAATCTTTTCTAATATTTCTTGATTAGCATGTAATACATCTTCAGGAGTTCCTGTATCTTTCCAATAGTCTGTAATCATATGATAAGTTATTTTTTCATTTTTTTCTAACATTTGGTGTAATGCATCAGTAATTTCTAATTCATTTCTCCATGAGGGTTTTAGATTTGCAATAACTTCAAAAATCAGTGGTGTTAAAAAATAAATTCCTGTTACAGCCAGATCTGATTTTGGTTCTTTTGGTTTTTCTACTATTTTTATAATTTTTTCATTTTCTAATTCTGCTATCCCAAAACTTGATGGATTTGGCACTTTGCACAACAAAAGTGATGCTGCAACATCCGATAAAGCAAATTCATTAACATATGTTTTTATCGACTTTTGAATAATATTATCTCCTAAAAACACTACAAATTTTTCATTACCTACAAATTTTTTACATAAATTAACGGCATGAGAAATTCCTTTTGGAAAATCTTGTTGAAAATATGTAAAATTCACTCCAAAATTACTGCCATCACCATAAAATTCTTTAACTTTATCTGAACCGACTCCTCCAATAATTATTGCAATATCTACAATTCCTGCATCTTTCAATGATTCTACACAATACTGTGACATTGGTTTATTTGCTATTGGTAGTAGTTGTTTTGGACCTGTATGTGTAAGTGGTCGTAACCTAGTACCATGACCTCCATGTAAAATTATACCTTTCAATATTATTCACGATCCTTGGTTAGAATATATTTTCTAAACATTAGATAATCTCTTCCACCATGACTTGTTGTTAATATACCATAAGATGGTTTCTTTTATACCATTTTTAAAATCATATTTTGGTTTCCATTTTAATTCAGTTTCAATTTTTGTTGAATCTAAACTATATCTAAAATCATGTCCAGGTCTATCTTTTACATATTTCATTAAAGTAAATGGTTTATTCATAGATTTCAAAATTGTTTTAATAATTGTGTTATTATTTATTTCATTTTTATTTGCAATATTGTATATTTCTCCTGATTTCCCATTTTCAATTACCTTTTGAATTGCACTACAATGATCAAGAACATATAGCCAATCTCTTATATTTTTTCCATTTCCATAAACTGGTATTTGTTTATTGTTAATTGCATTTATGATCACTTTAGGAATTAATTTTTCTGGAAATTGTCTTGGTCCATAATTATTTGTACAACGAGTAATTTTTACATTACATCCATATGTGATATGATAAGATTTAACAAGTAAATCTGCTGAAGCTTTTGATGATGAATATGGGCTAGATGGATTTAGAGTGAAGTTTTCATCAGCACTCTTTTTTTCTAAACTTCCATAGACTTCATCTGTTGAAATTTGCACTAATTTTTTATCATATTTTCTTATGGCCTCTAAAATTGAAAATGTTCCATTTATGTTTGAATCAATAAACGGTTTTGGATTAGATATACTTCTATCAACATGTGATTCTGCAGCAAAATTTATGATCAAATCATTTTTAGAAACTAATTCATTAATTATTTTTTGATTTTTAATATTGGCTTTCACAAATTTATATTTTTTTGAATTTTTTAATACACTTAGATTTTTTGGATTTGATCCAGTTAAACATGCATCTACATTTGTGATCTTAACTTTTGAATTATTATTTAAGGAAAACAAAATAAAATTACTGGCAATAAAACCTAACCCTCCAGTTACTAAAATTTTCATCAATATTCTAATGACGACTGTTTCTCATTATTTATAGATCAGGCTGAATTTTTTAATGAAATCGTGAATTTTAATGATAAATCAAAAATTTAACCCTCTTTTTATTAGAATTAGTAAATCTTGACAGAATTTCAAATAATTGAACTGGAAAATTATGTTACTAAAGATGTTAATGATGGTCATCAAAATGGAGATTTAACCGTAATTTGGAGAGATTGGGATAAAATTCTTAAAAATCACCCAAAGATGATATACCTCACTTCTGTATTTCCAGGAGAAGTCAAGGGTCCTCATTTACATTTGAAGAGAACAAGTTATTTCACATGTGTTGATGGTAAAGTGATAATTATAATTCGTGATCTTGATGGAACATATCATGAAATTGAATGTGATTCTGAGAATCCTAAATTGATTTGTGTTCCAAAAAATATTGCTTCAGCTCACATTAATGTATCTGATAAAATATCTAAAGTATTAGTATTGGCAGATGTTGCATGGAGATCAAATGATAATGAAATGGTAAATGTTACATTCAGTGATTACGCCTGGAATAAATGGAATTTGAATCATTCACTTTAAACATTATTACAGTTTTAATTTTTAAAATGAGCAGAAATGGATAAAAAATTAAACAATAATTCAAAAAATATAATTCTTTTAATTGATGATACTTTATTACTAGATTCAGTTGATTTATTTGCTAGCTCTCAAACTATTATATCATTAGATTTTTTATCACATGAAAAATTAAAACTAAAAAAAATCAAACATATAGAATCTGATATTTTTATTTCAGAAACTGAAATTAAAAATCTACAAGAGCATTCCAATAATTTTACACATTGGTATGAAGATTTAGATATAAAAAATTGCACTACATATAAAAATATAAACTTGGGTGAATTATTTTATGTTGATTTCTATGTATATCTTATACCAGTTTTAAAAACCTTCTTTGAACTGTCAAAAATTATTTCCAAATATCCTGATTCATATTTTATAGCATCATCCAACATTTCTAAATTTATTGAACAATTTTCTGTACAATTCAAAGAAATTAAACAAATTAATGTCAATCCAAATTTTTATTTAGATTCAATTAATTATCAGATTAAATTAAATAAAAAATCGTTCCAAATTCCAATTTCAAAATCAAATTATAGGTTTATGAAAAAAATATCTGAAAGTTTTTTTAAATATTTATTCAAACAAAACTATGATAATTTAAAAAAATCACATATTCTTGTAGAATTTGATCCTCTTAGATTCAGAGAATTATTTTCAATTCTTCCCAAGACTTCCAATTTTATTGTATATAATAGGCGTAGACCTTATTTTTGGAACCTCCAATCATTTTTAATTTTTAAGAAATCTGAAGTTTCATTTTTTACAGAAAATGAATTAATTGATTCTGAAATACAAAATAATATTAAAAATTTATTAAATTGGAGTTCTAATGCTCTTTTAAAACTTAAAACTCATGACAAATATTTTAACAACTATTTTAAAATCAATGATAAGTCATTTTGGAATATAATAGAAAAATCTTTTTTTTCTTTATGTAAAACTAGATTTGAAGAATTAGTATGTGAAATAGAGTATGCACACAAACTTTTTGAAAAAACTAACCCATCGACATTAACTGTTTGGTCAGAATTAGGTTCTTATGAACAAATCTTAATTAATATTGCAAAAAGCAAAAAAATTCCTGTAATTCTTCTTCAACATGGTTATTATCGTGATGATAAATCTGCAACAATTTTCAATTATTTTTCAGGTGTTTTACCTAAAAAATCTGATTATTTCCTTGTTTGGGGAAATAAAATGATTGATTATTGTAAAGGTATAGGTTTAGAATTAAATAAAATTAAAATCATTGGTAGTCCTTTTTTTGATAATTATAATAACCTCCATAAATTATCATCCAAATCAGATTATGTTCTATTAGCTGCACAAGGACCTACTGATTTTTCTATATTGGATTTAAAAAACAATGCTTTTGCAAATTATATTGAAACAATTATTCAAATTTGTAAGATAACAAAAAAAATGAAGAAAAATTTAATCATAAAACTTCATCCTGATCCTCATGATTTAGATATAACAAAATACATTGAACCGTTGAATTTGGGTGTACAAGTAATCAAATCTGGAAATATTGCAGAATTAATACAAGATTGTGAATTATTTCTTTCAATAGATATTTCTACAACTATTCTTGAAGCTGAACTTCTTCAAAAACCAGTAATTTCTATTTCTGTAAAGGATTTTAAACTTGGATATTCTAATTCTCAAATTTTTCAATCTTCTATATACGTTGCAGTTAATGAGCTTGAAAATGAAATGTTTAAAGTTTTAAATGATAAAAAATATAGAAATAAGATTATTTCTAATGGAACAAAATTTGTGAATGAATATTTATCTAATCAAAACTCTTCATCTAAATCTTTTATTAATTTTTTAGATACTTTTTAACTAAATTTTATTTTCTTGCATTTATTTTTATTAAACTTGATTCTTTTTTTAATAAATTAAATATATCATTAATTGTAAATAATTTTCGTTTTGTATATAGTTTGGAGTATATTTTTCTCACAAAATCTAAATCCTTTTGATAGTCAACTGACCATCTTAAATGATTTCTTTTTTTCTTATCTTTATTATGAATCATGATTATTTTGAATTTTTTTGGATTTTTCAAAATATATGATGTAACATGCTCTTTTTCTGATTTTAGTTTTGCTTCTTTCCATACTTTTTTTAATGCATGAAAACTAAAACATTCTGTATCTAAACCGTTAGGAATTGTTTCACTATCGTTAGAGACATAGTCATAATCTCCTTTAAGAAAAGTGTTTAATACTTTTTGGCTTTCATTAGGATCTATTAAGGGACAATCCGCTGTTATTCTAATTATGACATCTGCTTTAAATTTTAAACTTGCTTGATAAAATCTATCAAGTACATTATTTTTTTCTCCTCTAAAACATTTTACTTTTGTCTTTTTTGCAATTGTTTCTATTTCATCATCCATTTTTCTTTTTGTTGTAACAACCACTAATTGTCCGCATTTCATTTTTTTTATTCTGTTAATTACGTGCCATAACATTGGTTTACCTTCAATTAAAGCCAATACTTTTCTAGGTAATCTACTGGAATCTGTTCTTGCTTGAATTAATATAATGCATTTTTGTGTTCTCTTTTCCATTTACTATGATTTTTTAAATACACTAAATAAGTGAATTCGCTGTGTTGATAATCAAGTCAACATCTTTTTTTGTTAGATTTGCATGCATTGGAAGAGTAACAATTTCTTTTCCAACTTTTTCTGTAATTGGAAGTTTAATGTTTGATTTATAATAACTCATTAAATGTACTGGAGAATAATGTGTACCCGTTTCGATTCCTTTTAATTTCATTTCATTGATAAATTTTTTACGATTTTTTATCAGTATCCAATACATATGATAACTACAATTGTCATCAAAAGGCATTTTCTTTTCTAATTCTAATTCTCTATGATATCTTTTTGCTACATTTTTTCTTTTTTTATTCAATATTGAAATCTTTTTAAGTTGTTCAATTCCAATTGCAGCTGAAATTTCATCCATATAGAAATTAAATCCTAAATTTGTGACATCATAAGATGAACCTTTTCTATTATCTATTCCACACCATCTCATTGATTTTAATTCCTTCTTAATTTTTTTTGCATGTTTTGAATTTATTGAAATTAGTCCTCCTTTTGGTACTGCTAAATTTTTTACTGGATGAAAACTGAAACAAACCATTTCACTAGTAGATCCTATCTTTTTTTTAAATATTTGTGAACCAAATGCATGTGCTGCATCTTCAACAATGTGAATTTTTTTCCTTTTTGCAATTGTTTCTATACTATTCATATCACATGGTAAACCCCCAAAGTGCATTGGTATAATTACTTTTGATTTTTCTGTAATTTTCTTTTTTAAATCTATAACATCAATACACAGTGTTTTTAGATCAACATCTACAAAAATTGGTATACCTCCATTATGTATTACTGAATGAACAGTTGATACAAACGTAAGTGATGGAACTAAAACTTGTTTTCTTCTGATATCAATTGAGTCTAATGCTAATTGTAGTGCTGCAGTTCCATTATCTACCGCTACACATTCATCTGAACCAAGATATTTTTTTATTTTTTCTTCAAATTCTAGTACTTTATCATTTCCTGCTCCTGAAGCCCAATTGAGTGATTTTAAAACACGTGTAGATGCGTCAATTTCTTTGTTAGATATTGTGGGTGAAAATAATTTTATCATAATACTTCACTAACTTTTCCATCCATAAGGTTGATAATTCTTTGTACAATGCGTTGTATGCCTTTCCCATCTACTATTTTTTCCCCTTTTTGAATATATTTTTCACGAATTTTTTTATCCAACATTAATTTTTCAGCTAAACTTGCTATTTTTCCAAATTCAACATTTTTGTAATATCCTAAATAATTGATACATTCATATGAATTCAACATTTTCCCGTACTTGTCATTAAGTTTTGAATGGCTAATAATTATTGATGGTAATCCTGCAAATAATGATTCGTATGTAGTTAAACCAAAAGTAAATATTCCTATTGTGGATTTTTTCATTTCCATTAAAAGATTTTCATTATTTTGAATTATTTTAAATCTCTTATCTTCCCCTATCAATTTCCTTATTTTTTCTGAATCTTTAAAAAAACTTCCTAATACTATATCTATTTTTATTTTGTAATCTGTTTTTTTAAATGATTCTATAATTTTTTCTGTAAATTGTAACTTGTCAGAACCCCCCATTGATATTAAAATTCTCTTTTCTTTTTTGTTAGAAATTGATTTTTTTCTATGATTACCTAATACCATGTATTGTGATCCTGTTAATATTTTTTTTGAAATTTCTGGTCTCAATTTCTTTCTATATTTATCTAAATTAGACCATGGAAAAATTATTAAATTTGCATTTAAGCTATTTTTATTAATATTATCAAAGACAATTGTTTTACATAATTTATTAATTTGCTGAAAAAATTCTTTTGACTTATGAATTGGCTGATCAATAATTAAACAATTGATTTTTTCTTTTTTTATTATTTTTTTCAAGAATAATAATTCTTGTTTATTTGAATATGAAACTGGAAAAGTAAAATATGAATTTTTTTTATTAACAATTTTTTCTAATGATTGATTTTCTCTAAATACAAATAATGAATTAACTTCATATTTTTTTAAATATTTTGCTAATTCTAAACATCGTGATACATGCCCCATTCCAACTCTTCTACTCCCATCAATTCTAAAAAGCACTTTTTTCTTCATTTCTATGATTTCTATCTAATTGTTCTTAATGACAGTTTCATCATTATTTTGAATTAAAAATATTAACCGCATTCATGTTCTCATTAAATAGTAAATCTAGAATTGAGAGATTTGAAATAAACTTTTTTCCTTTTTGTTTGTATATTGGATGTTTATATTCATGATAAATGATTTTAATGTCATTTGATTTAAACAAGTTTTTATCTTTTTCAAGATAATTTTTTGCTCCTATTGTAGATAAATAATGTGTTGCACTTAATTCTAAACACAAATTTAATAGTAAATTACTTTTTTTACCTTCTGCATTTAGTGATGAAGCTTTTTTTAACTCTGTTTTAATTTTTAAAAATTCACAACACTTTTCTATAAATTCAATATTAAAATCTACTAATTTATTCCAATCCTTGTCGTATATTTTGTTTAAAAATTTTATGTCTGGAAATTTTTCTCCATAATTATTTTCAAATATAGTTTTATGTTTATGTTTCCAATTAACTGAATTATCTATTATTACCTCATTAATTTTAGTATCTGAATGTATATTTTTTGTAGGGATTCTAAACCATACTTCTCCATCTTCTTTGTTTGTGATTGTTTTTAATCTATTTCTCATTTGCCATGAACTCTTTTCTACTTTTACATTATCTAAAAAAATGAAAACATCTGCTTTTTTTATAATATCAAAATAACCTAACCATGGGAAAAATGTTGGTTGAGAAACTGCAATGATCATATCTACATCAATTTTTAATCCATTAAAAATATTTGAAAATCTAAAATCAATTAATTTTAATACTTGTCTTACTTTTGATGGTGAGTTTGGAAAAAAAGCATAAAAAAAATGTATTTTTACATTATAAAAAATTGTTAGATGAACATGGATTTGATCCTCAATCCGTTGGATGGGGAAAAAAAAAAGGTAAACAATCTGTAAGATTTCAAATACTTTCAGAAATTGGTAATTTGAATAACAGTACAGTTCTGGATGTAGGATGTGGATTTGGAGATTTCTATGGATTTTTAAAGTACAAGAAAATTAATGCAAAATATCTTGGGATAGATATACTCCCTGAATTTATTGAAATTGGCAAAAAAATTTATCCTCGTGCACAACTACAAGTGAGAGATTTCCAAAGCAAGAAATTCAAACAAAGATTTGATTGGGTATTTTTCTCAGGTATTTCTGTTGGTGTAAATTATAAAATTATTCAAAAAATAATGAATGAAATGTTTAAAATTTGTAAAAATGGAATTGCATTAAATTTCGTAGGGGGTATTTTGGATTATAAATCTAAAGACATTTTTTATAGTAAACCTGAGAAAATATACAGTTTGTCTACTACTTTATCACATCGTGTATCTTTACGACATGACTATATGCCATTTGAATTTACAATTTATATCTACAAAGATAATTCTAAAACCGATAATTTGGTTTTCAAAAATTATTTAAAAACATCTAATATGTCACTTAATGATTATAATTGGCGTCCTTCTCATAAATTAAAAATTAAGAAATAATATGTTATTAAAAAAAATAAACATAATCGGTGAAATTGGTTCTAATTGGAATGGTGATATTAAACTTGCAAAAAAATTAATTAGATTAGCTAAAAATGCTGATTGTGATTTTATCAAATTTCAATTTTGGAAATCTGATGAACTATTTGAAAAATCTGATCCCAATTGGAAATATATGAAAAAATCTGAATTTTCTTTTAAAACTGCAAAAATCCTTAAAACATTTTCTGATAAAATCGGTATTGAATGTATTTGGAGTGTTTTTTATCCTGAATCTGTAACAATGTTAGAAAAATTAAATGTAAAGTGTTACAAAATTGCTTCATGGACAGCTGCTATGAAACATCCTTCTGCATTAGATACATTGAATGAAGTCGCCAAAACAAAAAAACCTGTAATTGTTAGTATGGGGTTTGGTGGAAATATTGAAAAAATTAGAAAAATTTTTAAAAATAACCCTCTGTTTTTCCTTTACTGTATTCCTGATTATCCTACCAATATACAAAAAATTGATTATAATAAAATGATCAAAATGGATGGTTTTTCTGATCATACTGAGGGTAGTCTTGCACCAATCATCTATGGTATTAAATCAAAAAATATCACAAAAATAAAATTTCTTGAAAAACATATTTCTTTACCTGAATCTCGTGGTCCTGATAAACCATTTGCAATGGATATGTCTAATTTTACTACATTAATCAATGATCTTAGAAAAGTCCATTCCCTAAAAACGATTTAATTTTTTTATGTTTTTATGGTGTTTGAAATTTTTGTTTTGAGTTCTTCGAGTGAAATTCTTTCTACCATGTCTGAAGAATATTTTGTTAGATTAATTATTTTCTGTGCATTAGGATAATTTTCTTTTATTTTTTCTATTTTCATAAATGGATTAAAAATTACATATTTATCTCCTAAATCCCACCCATATCTAATTTCATCATCATTAATCAGAGTTTCATGCATTTTTTCACCTGGTCTGATACCTGAAACAGTAGATCCTGTATCGTTATGTAATTCTATAATGGCATCTTTTACATCCATTATTGAATATGCTTTAAGTTTAGGAACAAAAATTTCTGAACCATGACCGCAAAGAGTCGCATCTAAAATGAAATCCAATGCTTCATCCATGGTTATACTGAATCTAGTCATATTTGGATCTGTTATTGTAATTTCTTGTTTTGATTTTACTTGTTCTAAAAATTTTGGAACTACCGAACCACTACTACTTAATACATTTCCATATCGTAATGCTACGAATTTTGTTTTATGTGTTGATGGATTTAAGTAATTGTTTGCTGTTGTGAATAGCTTTTCCATTAATAATTTTGTTGCTCCATATGCATTTAATGGTGATACAGCTTTGTCTGTTCCGATTCCAATTGCAATTTCAACATTTTGTTGTATACATGCATCTATGATATTTTGAGAACCAATAACATTAGTTTTAATTGATTCAAATGGGTTGTATTCTATTAATGGTACATGTTTTAATGCTGCTGCATGAAAAACTATGTCAATATCTTCTAAAGCGGTAACCAGTCTATCTTTATCTCTAATATCTCCTATCAGAAATCTTAGACGACTATCATTTACCTCTCTTTCCATATCCACTTGTTTACTTTCATTACGGTTAAAAATTCGAATTGTATCTACGTTTGATTTTAACAATCTTTTGGTTAATGCTTTGCCTAATGAGCCTGTTCCTCCAGTTATCAAAATTTTCTTTCCATCTAGCATAGTTAACACCTTTTTTGTAGACTAAAATAACTTTTCTTTAGTAATAATATTTTTAATTAGCGTATTTTATATCGAATTCTATTTCTTTAGGCATATTATCTATGAATAATTTTTTCTATTTTCAGTTTTATTGCAAATATCAAATATCCAATTCCTTGTGTTTTAGCTAGAAAAATTGCTGATTTTGCAAGTCGTGAAAACTCGTTATGTCTGATTTTATAGTATGTGGTACAAGGATCTCGATACGACATCTTAGTCATGTATGTTTCTACCATTTTCTTTGTCCCATCAAAATCATCAAGAGTTTTCTCTGTAATCTCTTTTATGTCAAGTTCTGTAGCTAGATTACTTAAGATTTTTTTATATTTATTAGAAATTTTATTTTCTTTTTTCCATCTAGGATGAAATGTAACATGAAATAACAAAGTGTAAAAATAATCTTCTTTACATGGCACGTAAAATCCGTTAGGATGTAAAATACGTCTTTTTAGAATATCTTTCTCCCATTTTTCATCATAATAATGGTCTCCTAAATAATTAGGATTAAACAACATCATTTTATTTCCTACTTCACATTCAAAATCTCTGGGATTTTTATTTAATGGAGAGAATTCTTTATCAATAATGTAAGTCATTCTATCATCTTCAACTAAAAGATCTATGTCTCTATAATCAAATTTAGTTGGCATGCTTTCAAAATTTCTTAAAACTACATAATTCACAGTTTCATTTAAAACAACAAGAAGTTGTTCTATGTCTTTCCATCCATTATAACCAATCAAATCGGATTCTAATCTTTTAATTTCACCCATCCATTTTTTTGGTAACTGTTTTTCAAATTCTTGTATATTTTTCCCAAATATCATCATTACATTATGGCTTGTTTCACTTTTTGAAATTGAACTATGTACAGTAAAATCTTCACCTATCCATTTTCTATATTTTACTTTGCTATCATTTATGTTGATATTTGTTAGATCTCTTTCAAATATCATTTTTGTTTTTAGAAATTTGGGATGTAGATCCGAAACTATAATTGCCAAAAATGGTCCTATACCACATAGTTTTCCTTTTTCCTCCACATCTGGTAATGATTTTCCATAAAATCTTTGTAAATTATTTAAAAAATTTTCTTCTTTCCATTTGATTTCATAAACATCTCTTATGACAAATTTTTTTTCTAAATCCTCTAAAATAACATCTGTTTTATTACGAGATTTTTCCCATATGATAAATAAATATAATTGTGCTTCGTTTTTATCTGTCAAATTAGCATCTAAAATTATTCTGTGTTTAAAATACTTTCCATTTTTTATTATTAAAATTATTAAAAAATTTGTAAATACTATGTTCCTGATTCTAAATATTATTTGTATTCGTTTAGAATTTTTGTGACATTTCTCAAATCATATGGTTTATCATCTGAAACTGCCCAATAATATTTATCATCTAATAATTCAAAATTTGCATTAAAATATTCATTAAAAATTATACGGAAGATATTCACTGGTGAAATAGTATCATATAACGAATTTTCCACACCATTTGGTAAATAATATGCATTTAGATTGTTTAGACCCTGCTTAATCATTTCATTCGTTGGGTTGTCCCAATCTATCCCTGTTCTTTCTCCATGATCTGATTGGATTATGATAATTGGTTGTTTTTGTGATTTTGAAAGTATGGTGTCTATAGTTTCAATGATTTTTTTATTTGTGAATTTTAATTGTTCAAGATAGAATTTTTTCTTTGTTGATTGATCTATGTTTGTAGGATCATAAGTAACAGAATTACCATCTGCATCAAAAACATAAGGGCCATGCGGTATCATCATATGGGCATAAACATAGATGGGTTGAGAAATTCTATCCTTGACCTTAGGTAATTCAGAGAATGTACATAAAATATCATTACTTTTATCATGATGTACTTGTAGGGGATACAAATAAGATATTGGAGTAAATCTCATGATCAAACTCCTTAATTGATTAAAAATATAATCTTCTCCACATAATTTCTCATTAACAAATTGTGTTGAACCAACATCTCCGCCCCCAGCATAAAATGAAGTAATGTGATATCCTTTTGATTTGAGATTTTTCATCACTATGTTCTTTTTTTCAATTTCATATATTGGATTTTTATCTGTAGATTCCGTACCAAATTCATCAATTAAGAAATTTAAATATTGCATATTAATTGTTGATGAAACTGATAACAAAGTATAAGGATAATTGCTATAATTTGTTGAAGGTATATAGAATCCTCTCTCAGAAAGTGCTAAAATAAATTCACTATTATCAAAATTAAAATCTTTTTGTAATGATGCGGTTCCAGCATATTCATCTAAAATAATATAATAAATATCTGGATGATTTGTTTGTTCTGAATCTGGTAATGATAACAATTCAAATTTTTTATAATTATTAATTTCATTACTTTCTAGATTATTAATTCCAACATAGGATGTAATAGCTAATATTAATACAATGGAAAAAATATTTAGAATTTTTGATATATTATTTAATCTATTCTTAGTTTTAATTAAATAATACATTCCTAAAATAAATATCGTTGAAAATGGAATTAATAAAATAAAATAATTTCCAATATTTATTCCACCCACCTCAATTCCAAATAATCCTATGTGTAGATATTCAAATCCTATAAACAAAATTAGTAAAAATGATAATACTATTCCTGCCTTTTGACCCTCTTTGAAAACCCCTCTTAATAATATCCAAAAAAAAGAAATTCCAGTTGATATTATTAAAATAGGTATTATTAAGTAATTCATTGGTATCTCATGAATAAAAGAAACGAAAAATGTTATTGGAATAATTGCAAATACGAAAGGATGAATTATTATTTTTCTAAGAGATTGAATCATTAATCATTAAACTAAGTTTTTATATTTAATAATAATATTTGGGAATAATTTTAAAAATATTTTTTGATTTAGTATTTAAAAAACTCTTAATGAACAATGAAATTTAGATTTCTTTTAGATCGAGATTTTTTGGCGTAATACTCCATCCTGTTTTTTCAGAATAACCTGATAGGTAAATTTGAATTGCCCTTCTTTCTACATCTTTTTCTATAAGTCGAACACCATGACCTGCATAGGGACCATCTTGAAACACAATGGTACTATTATCAAGGTTATATGGTTCAAAAACCATCTTTGATTCATCTTCTTCAGGTGTTAGATATGTTCCACCAGGATCACCTTTTTGCCAATTTTTTGAAAAATAAATCATAAAGATCACAGTTTTTGGCCCTACGTTATGAATATGAGGAGATTGGTAACCTCCTTTTTTTGAAATTTTCATAGAAAAATTATATAATCTATCGACCTGAACTCCTGTTAATTTTCTCATATTTTGTATGAATTCATCTGTAAACAAATAATGATAAAATTTGTTCCAGGATTCACTAAAATTAGGATCATATTCATCTACTGGTACATCATCTTCTTTGCGATTCCCCCATAATTTTCGTAACGAATCTTTATCCTCGGCAGATACGTGTTCCCAACTACCGTCATCTTTTGGAAAAGTCTCATACAATTTTTCATAAAATTCCTTTTCAAAAAATCCTTCAATGAATGCCCATTTACATGGTTTGTTATTTTGGAATGTATCCGAATATGAAAGTACTTTTTCCCAATTAATAATTTTTGATGTTTCTTGAGTCATTTTATTTGTTTATCAACCTCCCGTGCATTTATTTTCAAAATCAATGCTGTTAAATATCTTTTATAGAATTTTTTTATTAAAGGTTGTAAAAATTTTGCTTTTAATGATAATTTTAAATCTATAATAAAACTTATTTCAGATCCAGACTCAATTTGTTTACATGAAATATTTACAATAGTACCTTTAGCTGGACCATCAATTATTTCTGTGATTAATTCCTTGTCTGAAATTTTTTTATGTAAAGATTTTTGTTTTATTACATTTTTTACTAAAGTAGAAAATACAATTTTTTCTTCTGTAATTATTTCATTATTTTCATGTTTAATAATCTTAACATCCTTAATCTGTATAGGAAAATAAGTCGTGTAATATTCAAAGTCTAAAATATATTCAAGTAATCTTTCAGGCGGTGATTTTGATGTTAGTATGAATTCTGTTTTTCCCACAGATCACGAAGATTTTGGTTTGTTATAATCTTTTAGTAGATTTTCCATGTTGAATTTTTTTATAATATAAAATTAAAAAAAATTATTGAATTTATTAATCATTTTTTACTCAATTTTTTTCTTGTATTCTGGTTCCTTTATTTTTAAATATTCTGTATAATCTGGAATTTCAAATGAAAGTGATTTGTAAATTTTTACTGGTATCTTTTCTAAACCCAAAAATAGGGCAACTGCTAGTCTATGGCCTCCATTAATTACCTGAAATCTGTTTTTATTCTTATAATTTTTCCAAATTTTCTTTCCATTTAAAATAAATCTAGTTCTAATAATTTGATTTGAGTATTGTCTTACTGCAATTGGTTCTAATATCTTATTATTTTTAATACTGTTGTATAGCACAATAAAATCTTTTGAAATAGATTCACCATCTAATATGACTCCTTTTTCATCATCAGAAATGAAATGATAATACAAAGTTTGATTTGCTGACAGTCCTTTATCAAAAACGTCTTGTAAAAATTGTAATCTGTATTCTATATCTTTTCTATTCTCTGTTAATAACAAATTGGGTGATAAAAAAGAAATTTTTGAAGATTTTTGTTGAATTAAATCTAATGGCATTAAAAGTTTTTTGTAAAAAGGAAGATAAGGTTGTGGAGATTGTACTAAATTAAACAACACTTTTGATCTAATTATTTACAAAATTTGTCTCATTTATTATTTCTTCTAAGAATTAAATTAAATGATAATTACTAATATCAATTGTATGGATGATTAATTTTTTTCTAACTCTTTTTCAACTAATTCACATATAATGTGGTAGATAACTCTGTGGGCTTCTTGTATTCTAGCTGTTGAATTTGAATCAACAATTAACGAAATATCCACTAATTCCTTTATTGAACCACCATTGTTACCAAGTAAACCAATGGTTTTTGCTCCTTTCTTCTTTGCTATATTTAATCCATTTATGATATTTTTAGAATTTCCACTTGTTGAAATAGATATTATTACATCATCTTGATTTACTAAACCTTCACATTGACGACTAAAAATCTCATCAAAAGAATAATCATTTGCAATTGATGTTATGGTGGATGTATCCGTTGTAAGTGAAATTGCTGGTATGCTTTTTCTTTCTAGTTTAAATCTTCCAATTAGTTCTGCAGCAATATGTTGTGCATCTGCAGCACTTCCACCATTTCCAAATAGGTAAACAGTATGTTCATTTTTAATACAATCACAAATCAATATTACGGATTCTTCTATTTTATTTGATAATTCTACAGATCTTTGAATTATTTCTGCACTGTCAAAAAATATTTTCTGTATTGTTTCTTTCATATTTATGATAATATTTCTCTCAATTTTTTTTGTGCCGGTAATTCAGAATCCCAAATTTGTTTTTCTCCATTACCTAACACCTTGTCAATTTCTCTAATGTCTCTCACCATTCTAACTAAACCTGCTTTTTCTAATGATGCGGCTTGATCAGAACCATACATTGCTCTGTTCAGAGTTATATGACGTTCAATTGAATTTGCACCTAAAGTAACTGCGATAATTGGTAATAGATATGAACTTGTTTCATGTCCACTATATCCAACATCACAATTGAATTTCTTTTTTAATGTTTGAATAACTTTTAGATTGGCTTCTTCAATTTTCATTGGATATGCACTATGAGAATGCATTAATTCAAAAGGACATTTGTGTTTTTTAAATATTCCAACGGCTTTCTCAATATCTTTTATTGTACTCATTCCTGTAGAAATGAATGTATGTTTTCCTTCTTCTGCAATTGTTTTTAATAGTTTATCATGAACTAACATTGCAGATGCAACTTTGTTATATTTAGTGTTAAATTTTCTCATTTGAATCTGACTATCTATGTCCCAACATGATACAAACCATAGAATTTTATTTTTTTTGCAATATTTATCAATTATTTCATATTGTTTTTCTGATAACTCCAATCCTAGTTTTTGTTCTCGTTGGGTTGTACCCCATTGACTATCTCTAGGGGAATCCAGTATTTTTTTAGAATAAACTTTTTCGACAGTTCGTTTTTGAAACTTTACAGCATCACAGCCTGCCAAAATTGCCATATCTATTAGTTTTTTGACAATATCGATGTCACCATTGTGATTTATCCCAATTTCTGCAATAACAAATGTCAATAAATTTTAGTAATATGACCTTCTTTTATTATTTTAGGTTAATACCATTTTGTTTTAGATGAAAATTTTGATATAAGAATAAAATCAATTAATTCTCTAAAACACCCCTCTCCACCTTTAGCTTTACAAATGTAATTTACTACTTGTTTTGCTTGTATTACAGCATCATTAGGTGCTGCAGAAAAACCTATTTTCTTTAAAACTGCTATGTCATTAACATCGTCACCAATAAATGCTATATTCTTTAAAGTTACACCATATTTTTTACAAATTTCTGTTAATACCAATTCTTTTTTAATTATCCCGCCATAAACTTGTGATATGTTCATTTCTTTTGCCCATTTTCTTACTATTTTTGATTTTTCTTTTGTAAGAATTATTGTTTTAATATTATTTCTTAATAATATATTGACTCCCATGCCGTCTCTGACATGAAATTTTTTTAATATTTCTCCCTTCTCAGAATAATGACGACCTCCATCGGTCAAAACTCCGTCAACATCTGTTAACACCAATTTAATGTTTTTACATTTTTGTTTATTGTTATTTTTTGTATTCATTGATATTTTTAATTAATATGTTATATTTAGTAAATGTTTTTAGGTATAAAATTAATAAATCACTATTTATAACATATTTTTAAATTTTTTAGCATACGTTTTCCAATATTTTAATGTCATCTCAGCAACAAAAAAATCAAACACATTGTCAATATCTAGATTCATTTCATCACTATGAGAAATAAGCGGTTTCATTCTAGGGCCATAATAATGCCCATATTTTTTAAGTGTGTCACCCCAAAATGTGTACGCTATACCAGTAGTATGATAAAATGGGGGAAGTTTTTGTCTTTGATAATATTTTTTGTAGTCTTGTTTAAACGGTTTCAAAAAATTATTTTTTGGTAAAAATGCTTTAAATGGATGTGTTTTAGTTTTATGTACACTGATAACAGAAGTAGCATTTGAATTTCTTAATAGATTAATTGACTTATCTATTTCATTTACTGGTCTGAATGGAGATGTTGGTAATAAGATTGTGATGATATCTGGAATATAATTTTCAACTTTTTGTAGAAATTCCAATGTGTGTTGAACAACATCTAGTGTTGATGAACCATCCTGAGAAATTTTTTTTGGACGTACAAATGGCACTTCTGCTCCATATTGTTTTGCAATTTTAGCAATTTTTTCATTATCTGTACTGACAATAATCCTATTTACTTTTTTTGAATTTTTTGCAGATTTAATAGTATAAGCCACAAGTGGTAATTTCCCAAGTTTTTGGATATTTTTAGAGGGGATTCCTTTAGATCCACCTCTTGCAGGAATTATTGCTAAGACTTTCATCTACTTAAGAAAATTATAATAATGTAATTAAATCATTAGATTGTAATTCTTAAAATATTGAATATTTTATATTAATACATCTAAATAAATAATAAATAAATAATCTTTGCTTTCATTTTATTTTTAATGCATTTATTTCATTAATTTTTTTTATATGTTCAAGTGATATTTCTTCAAGGATTTCTTTATTCTCTTCTAAAAATTCTTTCATTCGTGATTCTGGAATTTCTGTATTTACAAGAAAACCTCCACGGAAAAAGTGGTCTGCAACTTTTGTATTTAACCCACGTAAGTCAAAATCAAATGTATCTTTTTCTAAGAGTGTTAAAAATTTATCAAGATCTTTAGAATTTACCTTTGTTGATAAGCAAGTACGTATAATTTCCGGCAATTTCTCAATTTCTTTTATTCTATACACCGATGGGAGGAGTGTGTAAATAGCATCTGAAAATACGATTGAAGGTTTTTCATAAAAAGCAGCTTCAAAACCTGATGAACCTGCTATGGTTGCTACTAAAGAAGAATTTTCTAATAACTTTTCATTTGAGACTGAAGGGTGTAGTAATTTTACATTTGGAATTTCAATTATTTCTTTATATTCTGAAATTTTTCTCCATTCTCTATGTATTTGTGCTGGGTTTTCTTTTACATATAGTTCATAACCAATTGGTAAGGACTTTGCAATATTTCTAATTATCTCTGTTTGATTTGTAAAAAATGGGGCTGTTACCAAAATATTTGCTTCCGGATCAACTCCTAAAGGGAAATAAACATATGATTTTTTAAAGTTTACATCAACAAGTAAATTTTTTGCCATAAACTTTTCTCGTAATTTTTTCTTAATTGATATTGTAAGCATAAATGTAAAAACTTTCCATTTTGTTCTTCCGAAATAAGTATAGAATGTTTTTTCATGTTTGTTATTTGAGAAAAGAAATTCCAATGCTGCCTTCAATAATCTTAATTTAGGATTTTCTCCTTTCTCTAATGATCTTTTGATTTGTTTTGAAATATTAAACGAATTACGATAATTTCTTAAATTATCAAAATTTCTATCTAATGTTTTTACTTCATTGAATTCTTTAATTGAAACAGGTATTTCTCGTCCTTCAGATATTCTAGTTTTATAACCAAGCATAGGATTACTCAAGACCAATGTTTTCATTTCTTTTGCTTTAGCTATCTCATAAAACAATTCCATATGGTGAAGTGCAGGTAAATATGTTAATATAAAATCTGGATTTGTTTCATCAAGTACCTTTTCAAATAATTTACATGCATCTTCTTCAATTGATAAGATTTCATTTTTTGAAAACTTATGAAAATTATAAAATCTATAAAAAATCCTTTCATTAATTGCTAATTTCCAGATGTTGATGTTATGTTTAATTTCAAAAGATGATAAATATTCATAATCTGGAGGATGTTTATTTTTTATATGATCATGAAAAAACCATATCTTCTTAAATTTAACTAACTTTTGATCAGTAAAAAATTTTTTTGGCTTATTTGTGATATCAATGATTGCGTAAAGTTCAAAATCATACGTTTTTTGTAAATAGTAAGCAATGCAAAAATGAAGAGGCCCACCAATCCAAAAAAGTAATTTATCTTTCATTTATCTACATCTCATTTCTTAATAATTAATCATTTCAAATTAATTTTTATTTCATTAGACAAACCCATCATATTTTTTAATCTAAAATTTATACTATTAAAATTATTTGTTTTCATTTTTAATTAACTAAAAATTTAACAAAATAATCAAAAACTTGAATATTTAATCACAATTTCATTACAAACAAAATTCATTATAAATTTATTTTTTAGTAATTAAAAGAAATATTTTTATTTTCTGGGATTGGGGACAATTTTTATTTTTTAACTCTAATTTTCTCATATGCTAAAACAAAAAAACTTGTTGTCACACAAGTTGATAAAACAAAAGCTCCGGCAGCTCCTGCCATACCAAAAATTTTTGGTAAAATAATCATACCCAATACTAAAGTTGAAAGTGAAACTATTCTTCCTAATAACACAAACTTACTTTTTTCTATGCTTAGAAATTTGGAGATGTACATATAGCCAATTGTAGCTGGTACAACCGATATACTCATAATTTGAATTGCTATTACTGCATCTTCAAATTTTGGAAAAAATAATGAAAGAATGATGGGTACAACTGTTATGCCGAGAATAGATATGCCAATTGCTATAAAAATTGAAATTTTCTTTAGAATGTAATTTGATACTCCGCTAGCATCTTGAGGGAGAACATATTTGTATATTACACTAGAAAATATCATTAACACCACATAAACTTGCATAGCTAATGCATAATTTCCTAAAATCATAAATCCTAACATGGGGGCAATTATTATTTTATCGATTTCCCCTCTCACTCCACTGATAGCCGATTCAAAATAATTATTTGTAATAAAACCTCCACGTGATTTTAATACTGAAAAATCTATTTTTGATTCTCTTAAAATTTTGTAAACCACTATTGAAAGATGAACATATGATAATGCTAATCCGTAAATTATTCCTTCTAGACCAAAAATATAATAAAATCCAATAGCAAAAATTGCTGCCAGAATTTTTTGTAATAAGAAATTTTTTGAATATTTTGCATACCATTTTTTCCCAAGAAAATAATAAATAGCTAAATCATAAATTATGAAACCAAAAACTAACAACCCTACATCTAGTCTTTGAAAAACACCGAGTATTACTAAAATAGCTATGATACCGCCTACTAGTGATACTAAATACAAAGTAGAATGAATTTTTATGTTTTTTGCAGCATAAATTGTAATTGAGTTAGGACTAGCAAATGAAGAAATCAAATAAACAATTCCTGCTATTGCAATATAGTATTGAATTTGACCATATTCTTCTGCTCCAAGTAAATTTGCTAAATAAAACCAAAAAATTGCAGAAATTCCAACTCCTACAATGTTTGAAGATCCAAGATATCCTAAATCTTTTAACATTTCAAATTTTTGTTTAAAGATATTCCGAAAATTAACCATATTAACATCAAAAGTACTGTTTAACTATATTTGTGAATTGTTTAATTTTAATAATGATTACTATTTGTTTTAATTAATATAACACAATTCATTAATGTGAAAATACATGGATGTCGAAGAAAATCTACATGATACATCAACAGGTAGACAAGATAACTATCGTTTCAATATTATTCCAAAGGCGGTGCCTAAAATCTCTACAAAATTTCGTAAAATAATTACTTCTATCCCGCCCGAAAATTCTATTCCCATTTTGAATGATCTTAGAAAGTATGAACCTAATTCAATGAGTCTTGAATTACCTGTGGTTTGGGAAAAGGCTGAAGGATTTCAAGTTTATGATGGAAACGGAAATTGCTGGATTGATTTTTCTTCAGGTACATTCGTTGTTAATGTAGGTCATAGTCATCCAAAAATTAGTACGGCGATAATTGATACTGTAAATAATAACTTCCTCCATAATTACTACTTTCCTTCAAAAATCCGCGCCAAACTAGTAAAAAAAATCCATGATATGAGTCCTGTTAATTTGGATAAAGTATTTCTTTTAACTACTGGGGCTGAAGCAATTGAATGTACCATAAAATTAGCTAGAATATACGGTAGAAAAATTGATTCAAAGAAAATTGGACTTCTTTCATTTACTGGAGCAATGCATGGTAAAACATTAGGTGCTTTAATGGTTGGTGGAAAGACAAAAGAAAAATTTTGGATAGGTAATCTTGATCCTGATATGCATCATATTCCTTTTCCATATGGAATAAATTGTCCTTGGAAAGAAGACTCTAAACATAATTGTGATGAAAATTGTTTTTACAAAAGTATGGATGCATTAGAAAGTAAGGGTGTTGATCTTTCAACTATTGCTGCTATTATGGTAGAATCTTATCAAGGATGGGGTGCATTATTTTACCCTCAAACTTACATTAAGGCTTTAAGGAAATGGGCCAATGATAATCAATCAATTGTAATATTTGATGAAATTCAATCCGGATTTGGAAGAACAGGAAAACTATTTGCTTATGAACATTATGATGTAGAAGCAGACATAGTTTGTTGTGGAAAAGGAATTTCTTCAGGATTACCATTATCTGCAGTACTTGGAAGATCTGATTTACTAGATGTGGATCCATCATTAAATAGTACTCATGGAGGAAACCCTATCTGTTGTGCAGCAACTTTAGCAAGTTTAGAAGTTTTAGAATCTGAAAATCTTGTAATGGAGTCTGAAAGAAAAGGAAAAATTTTAGAAATAGAACTAATGAGAATTAAAAATAATTTTTCTAATTTGATAGAAGTATTTGGGAAAGGGTTGCTTTTTGCAATACATGTAAAAAAATCAATAACAAATGAGTTGGATGCAGAATTAGTTGATAGAATTATTGAAAAATCTATGCAGAAAGGAGTTCTCTTAATCCGAACAGGCACTGGAACGATAAAAATTGGCCCTCCACTTTCAATATCTGATGAAGCTTTAATTGAAGGTATTTCTGTTATAGAAGAATCTATTACCGAATGTTTGTCTAATTCTTAATTTTATAATTAAAAACACTCAACAATATATTGTGTTTTAATTTATAATAAAATATGTCGAAAATACATAATAAAATTGGCATTATGAATGGCAGGTTATCTGAATCAATTAATGGAAAAATTCAAGAATTCCCTAAACATTCTTGGAAACAAGAATTTGAATCTGCATCTGTTTGTGGATTTGAGTTAATGGAATGGATTTTTGATACTTATGAAAAAAACCCCCTCATGGATAATGATGGAATTAAAGAAATTCTTAACCTTTCTCAAAAAACTGGAATTGTTATCAATTCTGTCTTAGCTGATTTTTTTATGGAGAAAAGACTTGTAAATGTCTCTGAATTTGTTTTACAAAAAAATTTAGACGTTTTAGAAATTCTTATTAAAAATTGTAATCGAATTGGAGTTAAAATATTAGAAATTCCCTTTGTTGATGTCTCTTCATTATCTACAAAAGAAGATCAATCCCAATTAGTATTCAATTTACAAAGAATTTTACCATTATTGGATGAATATGATATTCTTTTAACACTTGAAACCGATTTGGTACCTAAATCGTTTAGTGAATTAATTAAATCATTTAATCATTCTAATATTAAAGCCAATTATGATGTTGGAAATAGTGCTGCTTTGGGATATAATATAACAGAAGAATTAACCACTTTTGGGAATTTGATTTCTAATATACATATCAAAGATAGAAAATTCCATGGTCAAACAGTTCCTTTGGGAACTGGTGATGTAGATTTTGATTTATTTTTTAATTCTTTAAGACAAATTAATTATGATGGAAATTTTATAATTCAGGGTGCTAGAGAAATAGGAATAAAGCCTGAAAATACGAGTACAAAATATTTACAATTTGTAAAAAAATATGCGGAAAAGTATTTGTTTGATGACAATAACGAAAGTAATGGTACATAAAAAATGAGAATAATTGTTACTGGTTCTGAAGGATTATTAGGTAAAGAAATTGTAAAATATTTATCAAAAAATAATGAGGTCATTAAACTTGATCTTGTTTTGGGCCATGATTTATCTGATGAAACATTTGTAAAAAATTGGTTTAGAAAGAATAAAGCAAATAGTATCGTTAATTGTTTTGCTTTAAATGATCATGTTGAAAAAGGACAAAAACGTCCAACTCTTTTTAATATTACTTTAGAATCCTTTTCAAATTTTTTAGATGCTAATATCGTTTCATTATTTTCTGTATGCCGAGAATTTGCTCGAAATAATAAAAACGGTACAATAATTAATTTTTCTGCATCTACTGGGATTGTCTCTGCCAGACCTGATTTGTATAATGGTAGTCATAAACATGTGGGATATAGTGTTTCAAAAGCTGGTGTTATTAATTTAACAAAATTTTTAGCAACTCACTTGGCACCAAATATCCGAGTGAACTGTGTTGCTCCGGGAGGGGTTGAACATAATCAAGATACATCTTTTAAAAAAAAATATTCAAAGCATACTCCATTGGGGAGAATGATGAAAAAAACTGAATTAAATGGACTTATTGAATACCTATGTGGTTCTCAATCTTCATATGTGACAGGTGCAACATTTGTAATTGATGGTGGTTGGACTACGTGGTAAAATTTTTTCTGGTTTAATCTAAAATGGATCTTGAATTAAAAGGAAAAAATGCATTAGTTACAGGTTCAAGTAAAGGAATAGGATTTTCTATTGCAACTTTACTTCATAAAGAAGGATGTAATGTAACAATTAATGGACGAAATAGGGAAACGTTACAAAATGCATTTTCCTCTTTCAAAGACAGAATACATGCATGTACTGCAGATGTTACCAAACCTGAAGATTGTAAAATGTTGGTTAAAGAAACTATCAAACAATGGGGATCTATTGACATCTTAGTATGTAACGTAGGTGATGGAACTTCAGTTGAACCTGGTTCTGAAAATTTTGAAGAATTAGAACGAGTATTTAGAAATAATTTTTACAGTAGTGTTAATGTAATAAATTCTGCAAAAAATGAGTTATCTAAAACACATGGTTCAATAGCATGTATTTCTTCAATAGCTGGAATTGAAACACTTGGGGCTCCTGTCACGTATTCTATTTCAAAAGCTGCACTAAACTCATATGTAAAAAATATGTCTAAACCCCTAGCAAAACAAGGAATACGAATTAATGCCGTAGTGCCAGGCAATGTCTTTTTTGATGGGTCAGTTTGGGAAAAAAAATTATCCGAAAACCCATTAGCAGTAGAAAATATGTTAAAAAATGAAGTAGCTTTACAAAGATTTGGTAGACCTGAAGAGATTGCAAATGCAGTGGTATTTTTAATCTCTGAAAAATCTTCATTTGTAACAGGTTCTTTGTTTGTAATTGATGGAGGTCAAACAAATTCCTAATGAATAATAAAACCTAGTTAAAATTTACAAATAAAATTATATCTAAAATATTTAATCATTTTATAATTTAGATTTGATAAAATTAATTGAATTTACTGGAGATCGATCAATTTTTTTCAAAATTGTAAGATAAATGGATGTATGGTCAAGAAGATAAATTAAATTTACAATTTTTAAGATTATGTTGAAAATTTCTTTATCTTTATTTCATTATTTTTTTAGAAATAAATTCTGCATTTTGAAATGCTTTGTACACTCCTGTTGCACTGATATCATATTTTGTATCTGTTTTTTCATAAATTGATCCACTTTTCCAGCATCCACTACTGCATTAATAAAAAATTCATTTTTAAATGAATTTATCCAATCAACCATTTCCTGTATATTAAATTCATCTTTGTTAGTTATTGGATATATATTCTTCAAACGAATTATTTTGTATTTTTCAATTTCTTCTTCTTTTAGAATTCCAATTTTTTTCAAATCTCCCTTGATTATATTTAATATTTCTTCATCTATTTTCTTCCACATGTCATCTGTTTCTAATGATTGAATTTCTATACACAAAATTGTTTTATTTTTTGGGGCAATATCTTTACTTAAATAAGTTTGTTGACTAATTCTAAATGTTTTTCAGTACTTGGGAAAGTAACCCAAGTTATTAATAAAAAACCAATTTTTGATCATTTGATAAAATAATCATGATAGAAAAAGCTTGATGGAGGTATGC